>Ga0206677_10003473_pt1 | contig 13229 bp, 10 predicted proteins | sample M130m12015metaG_FD_155475 | JGI IMG/M metagenome (GOLD analysis project Ga0206677, IMG submission 155475) | Ammonia-oxidizing marine archaeal communities from Monterey Bay, California, United States - M1 30m 12015 | ecosystem: Environmental > Aquatic > Marine > Intertidal zone | place: USA... | reverse complement strand
GGACAGGCCGCTATCAGGATGGTTTTAAAAATAAAATCACCATGCATGCTTATGCCAATCCCGATACAGCATCTAATGGTGCTGGATTTGGTTTCATAAGATTTAATATTGAAAAAAACGAAGTAACATTTGAGTGTTGGCCTCGCGATACAGAAGTAAACCAACCCAATTCGAAACAGTTTACGGGTTGGCCAATTAGTGTTAAACTGTAGATCAAAAATGCTTAGAGCTATTCCAGTATTATTTTTTTTGTTTTTGGCTTGTACCCCAACAGATCAAAAATTCGATAAACCCAACGTTCTCTTTATTTTAGTAGACGATTTGGGATGGAAAGATTTGAGTTGCTATGGGAGTTCGTTTTATGAAACCCCCAATATTGATCGTTTGGCAACTATGGGATTTCGGTTTTCTCAGGCCTATGCTGCACATCCCGTATGTTCGCCCACACGTGCCGCTATTATGACAGGTAAACACCCCACCCGATTGAACATTACCGATTGGATTCCAGGACAAAATCCCAAAGGGCGAAAGCTTTTGGGACCTAATGACCTTCACGCTTTACCATTGGAAGAAAAGACCATAGCCGAGGCCCTTAAAGAAGATGGGTATAAAACTTTTTTTGCTGGAAAATGGCACTTGGGAGATGAAGGTTTTTTTCCAGAGGATCAGGGGTTCGAAATCAATAAAGGTGGGCATCACAAAGGCTCGCCCCCAGGAGGATACTATTCGCCCTACAAAAACCCAAAATTAGAAGATGGTCCAAAGGGAGAGCAATTGACCGATCGACTGACCGATGAGTCGATTAGATTTATTAATCAAAATAAACAAACCCCCTTTTTACTCTACCTTTCCTATTACACCGTTCACACCCCCATTCAGGCGCACAGGGATTACTTACCCAAGTTTCAGGCCAAAAAGAAAACGCTTCAAGATACATTGGCCATCAAGCGAAAAGAACAAGGAGGATTCACCGTTCAGAACCAATACAATGCAGACTATGCTTCTATGGTCTTTGCCTTGGACCAAAACGTAGGCAGATTGATCGACCATTTAGAAAAGGAAGATCTGTTGGACAATACGCTTGTTATTTTCACTTCTGACAATGGTGGATTGACAACTCTTGAAAAAGAACAGCGAACTGCCCCCACCAGTGTTTTTCCATTACGGGCAGGAAAGGGCTGGGCCTATGAAGGAGGAATAAGAGTGCCTCTTATCGTCAAAACACCAAAAAATAAAGAAGCGGAAATCATAAATACTCCAGTGGTAAGCATGGATTTTTACCCCACCATTTTGGAGTATAGCAATATTCCAATTCAGCCCATACAACACCCTGACGGAATCAGCTTAAAACCCCTACTGGAGGGCAAAACCGATAAAGCCCATTCCTTTATGGTTTGGGATTTTCCTCATTATCACGGTAGTGGATGGACTCCTGGGCGAGCACTGCGTAAAGGCCCTTGGAAATTGGTTTATTTTTTTGAAGAGAATCGTTATGAACTTTATCATCTTAAACAAGACCCAGGTGAAAAAATCGATTTGGCAAGCGAACAGCCTGTCAAACTTGAAGAGATGAAGAAAATATTAAACAAATGGGCAGAAGATATGAATGCTCAAACTCCCATTAAAAATACCATTTAAGATTTTGAATAATACTATTAGAGTTGTTTTTATATTGGCTTTCAGTCTGAATTATGCCCAGCCTACCCAATACAAATCACTGACCGATCTCTCCTATTACGAAAACCCAGTTGATGATGCTTATCAACAGGAACGATGTAAGTTGGATTTGTATTTTCCTGAAGATGCTCAAAATTTTCCCACCATTGTTTGGTTTCACGGCGGAGGCTTAACCAGCGGTTCCAAAGCTATTCCTAAACAGTTAAAAGACAAAGGGGTTGCAGTTGTAGCGGTGAACTATCGCCTACATCCCAAAGTCAATGCACCAAAATACATTGAGGATGCAGCAGCAGCAGTGGCATGGGTATTCAACAATATCGAGCAATATGGAGGAGACCCTTCTCAGGTTTATGTCTGTGGCTTTTCTTCCGGAGGCTTTTTGTCTTTGATGGTCGGCTTGGATCAGAAATGGTTAAAAAAATATAATATTGATTCCAATACGATCAAAGGGATAATTACATTGTCGGCTACTACTTTTACCAATCATACAATTAGAAAAGAATATGGTATGAAGATCACCCAGCCTTTGATTGATCACTATGCCCCTGTTTATCATTCCCGTGGAAATGCCTCACCCATTACACTGATTACTGGAGATCGAGAAAATGAGTTTTTTGGCATGTATGAGGAAAATGCCTACTTGAAAAGAATGTTAAAAATCAACGGACATCAACAGAATGAATTAATTGAGTTGGGAGGCTATGGTCATGAAATAATTGAACCTGGTATTCCTTTACTTTTAAGAAAAATAAATTAGTAATTTTAGTAAATGAATTATGGTGTAATTAAAATACTGTTGAATGCTATGCTCCTTAGCGCTTTTGGCGAAATAGAAAAAGAGTACGTTCAATCCATTCCAGGCACCCAAGAAAAGATAGCGATGGCATTCATACCTGGAGGTGCTTTTACGATGGGAAGCGAAAAATCAGAACAGGGTCATTTTGGTGACGAAGGGCCACAACATCAAGTAGAGATTGATCCCTTTTGGATGGGGAAATTCGAAATCACTTGGGATTTATACGAACTTTTTGTAGCGCGAAATATTGATGGTAAACAACCCCAAAAACTTGCGGGAGATGAGGTAAATATTAATGTAGATGGAGTTTCTGGTGCCACCCAACCTTACACTGAAATGAGTTTTGGTATGGGAGTAGAGGGATATCCTGCCATTTGTATGACCCAACTGGCTGCGGTAAAATTTTGTGAATGGCTTTCTGCTATGACAGGAAATTTTTACCGTTTGCCCACTGAGGCAGAATGGGAATATGCTTGCAGAGCAGGAACAAAAACGGCCTATTCATTTGGAGATGATCCAGCAGATTTAAATATTTATGGGTGGTACGAAGGAAATAGTGATGGTGCCTACCATCAAGTGGGTCAAAAAAAACCAAACCCTTGGGGCTTGTATGATATGCATGGCAATGTTTCTGAATGGACTTTGGATCAGTATGTTCCAACGGTTTACAAACCTAGAAAGAGGAAAACCGTAGGTAATCCCCTTCAAAAACCAACCAAGACCTATCCTCGAGTAGTTAGAGGAGGAGCTTGGTCGGATAAGGCCAGCAGGTTGAGAAGCGCAACAAGAAGGCCTTCATCCAAAAAATGGAAAAAAAGAGACCCCCAAATCCCAAAAAGTTTGTGGTGGCACACAGATGCCCCCTTTGTGGGATTCAGAGTCGTAAGACCGTTGAAAACCCCAACCCCTGAAGAACAAAAACAGTATTGGAATTAATAAAAACGAAACAATGAAATCAAAACAAGACAACGGACTCAGTAGGAGAAATTTTGTTAAAAACTCTACGCTGGCAACAACAGGGCTATTATCCGCTTCACTTCCAGTGGGAGCAATGGCTCATGTCAATGGTGACAAAAAATTAAAAGTTGCCCTCGTAGGGTGTGGCGGTCGAGGAACAGGTGCCATTGTTCAGGCACTTCAGGCAGATGAAAATACCAAATTGGTAGCGATGGCTGACGCTTTTCAGGATAAAGTTGAAAAAAGTCTCAAAGCAGTCCAAGAACATTTTGATGGTGTAAAGAAAATCAAGCTCAACCCTAAGCACCAATTCTCAGGTTTTGATGCCTACAAAAAAGCAATCGATATGGCCGATGTGGTCATCCTGACTACACCTCCAGGTTTTAGACCTTATCATTTTGAATATGCCATCAACAACGGCAAGCATGTCTTTATGGAAAAACCTGTAGCCACTGATCCTGTGGGTGTCCGTAAAGTATTAGAGGTAGCAAGAAAGGCCAGAGAGAAAAAACTCAACGTAGTGGTTGGGCTTCAACGCCATTATCAAAAGAAGTATATCGATTTATATGAAAAAATAAAAGCGGGTAAAATCGGTAGAATTACTGGTGGTCAAGTATATTGGAACAGCCCAGGTGTATGGGTAAGAGAGCGCCAACCAGGACAGACAGAAATGGAGTATCAAATGCGAAATTGGTATTATTTCAACTGGCTTTGTGGGGATCATATTTTGGAACAACACATTCATAATATAGATGTGGCCAATTGGTTCATCGGAGGTTATCCTGCTCAAGCTCAAGGAATGGGAGGCAGACAGGTGAGAAATGGAAAAGATCATGGAGAAATTTTTGATCATCACTTTGTAGAATTCACCTACGACTCTGGTGCGATTATCTCCAGTCAATGTCGCCACCAAAGGGGATGTATGAGACGTGTAGATGAAAATTTACAAGGAACTGAAGGAAGTGTTCAGTCCCGTAAAGGCACCCTGATCGATTTGGATGGCAACGAGATGTACAAATACAAAAGCGATGCTTTGAATGAACCGAATCCTTATCAGGTAGAACACGATAGACTATTCGCTTCTATCAGAAATGGAGGAGTTATTGCCGATGCTGAAAATGGTGCTAAAAGCACTCTCACTGCAATTATGGGAAGAATGGCCACCTATTCTGGAAAGGTCATCACTTGGGATCAGGTGATGAATTCTGATCTGCAAATCATGCCAGAAACAGTAGATTGGAACAGTAATCCTCCTACGATGCCCGACAGTAATGGAATATATCCCATTCCTACCCCCGGAATAACTGAATTTTAAAATTGGATAAAATGAACAGAAGAAATTTTACACAATCCGCCTTTTTGGCTGGTTTGGGCTTGTCTGCCGCACCAAGTTTATATGCTCAGTCGGGAGTTGTCGCACCTCATAAATACAATCTCAACTATGCTCCTCATTTGGGTATGTTTAGACATTCTGCAGGAGATGATCCCATCGATCAGCTCAATTTTATGGCTGATCAAGGATTTGCCGCTTTTGAGGACAACAATATGAACACCCGCCCCATTGCCCTCCAAGAAAAAATGGCAGCGACCATGCGAAAAAGAAACCTGACCATGGGGGTTTTTGTCGCTTATAAAGATTTTAAAAAACCAACTTTGACAAGTGGTAAAGCAGACGATCGCACTGCTTTTTTAGAAGAGATAAAAGCTTCTATACCCGTTGCTAAAAGAGTTAATGCCAAGTGGATGACTGTAGTGCCTGGAACGGTAGATTTAAAATTGGTTGAAGATTATCAAACCGCTAATGTAGTTGAAAGTCTTAAACAAGCAGCTGCTCTTCTGGAACCCCACGATATAGTAATGGTCTTGGAGCCGCTCAATTGGTATAGAAACCACGCAGGCCTATTTCTAAAGGAAAGCCCTCAAGCCTTCCAGATTTGTAAGGCCGTTAATTCCCCTTCTTGTAAGATTCTTTTTGATATTTATCACCAACAAATCCAAGAGGGAAACCTGATTCCAAATATTGAAAAATGTTGGGATGAGATTGCCTATTTCCAAATAGGAGACAACCCTGGCCGAAAGGAGCCGACGACAGGAGAAATCAACTATAAAAATATTTTTAAATACATTCACTCTAGAGGTTTTAAAGGGGTTTTAGGGATGGAACATGGCAATTCAAGACCCGATGAAGCGGGTGAAATGGCGGTAATTGATGCGTATAAACAGGTGGACAACTTTCTTTCTGAATAAAAAATATTAAATTTATTTATCCCCTTGAGTAAAACACCATTAAATCAATTTGAAGCCTTATTTACCTTCTCGAACCATTCCTTGGAACGCCAATCAAATCAATTTGGTTGGTCGAAGGTTGGGTTTTGGCTGCTCTTTGTCTGACATCAATCTGTATCTCAATGTCTCTCCATCGGCAGTAATTGATGATATTGTAGAGGGTGCTGCCGATACAGATATTACCTCCCCTCCCGAATGGAGTCAATGGGATAACAAACAATTCAATAATTCTGCGAATAATAAAAATTACTACCACACCCTATGGCAAAAGCAGGCTTTTTCTGACATGACCAACAACGGTTTCAGAGAACGCCTTAGCCTTTTTTGGAGCAATCATTTTGTGGTAGAATACAAAGACGTAAATCAGCCTGCCTACCTTTACCACTATTACGCTTTAATTCAAACCCACGCGCTAGGTAATTTTAAAACTTTTGTCAGTGAAATGGGACTTTCACCTGCTATGTTGCGTTACCTAAACGGTTTTGAAAACAAAAAAGAGAGCCCTAACGAGAACTATGCTCGAGAGTTGTATGAACTGTTTACCCTTGGAGAAGGCAATGGCTACACTCAAGAGGACATTACCGAAACGGCTAGGGCTTTGACAGGATATAATCGTTTCAAAACCTATCTTGGTATCATTGAATTTAATGAAAATACTCACGACAAGACCTCAAAAAATATTTTTGGTAGGACTGGTAATTGGGGTTATGACGATGTTATCGACATTCTTTTTGAAGAAAAAAAAGACTTGATTGCTGATTTTGTTTGTGCCAAAATCTATCGCTATTTTGTGAGCCCAGAGACCGATGCAACCGTCATTTCCACCATGGCTGAGACCCTAAAAGACAATGAATTTGAGTTGCTTCCTGTATTCAAACAACTATTCAAAAGCGAACATTTTTATGCTATTCTCAATAGCAATGTACTCTTAAAAAGTCCTATTGATCTGATGCTGGGATTGCACCATTCGCTATCATTTCAATATTCTGACATGGTTGATTTGGAGCTGAATTTCAGAAACAAATGCAGGGATATGGGGCAAGAAGTATTTTCTCCTGTAGATGTAGCAGGATGGCAGGGTAATCACGATTGGATCAATTCGGAAACCTTACCTAAGCGGTGGGAATTTGCAGATTATTTGTTGATCAAATATTGGCAAAAAGACAAAAACCAATTTAAAACCTTTATCAAAGCATTGGTGAGAAATGGTGAAACCAACGTGGAGGTAATCGTAACAAAGTTGAAAGAATTTATGTTTTGTTCCTGTGAGATCAAAGACGAGGAAATGATGGATGCTATTGGGGTATTCAAGGGGGAAGTGCCACAAGATTATTTTGAAGATGGTAGTTGGTCATTGAACGACAGCACGGTTCCTAGACAGGTCTATGACTTGATGCGTTTTTTCATTACCCTACCCGAATTTCAATTGAAATAAAGATGAAGTATCAAAAACCCAATGAGTTGCATTTGAAGTCTCACGATCGTGAACACGCTCACTGGGATCGTCGCGGTTTTTTAAGGACACTTGGGATGGCGGGAGCAGGGGCCATTTCATTTGGCAACAGCGCCCTTTCAGTTGTGGAATCCCCTTTTTTGACCCGAGCCCTCTCCGATGCTTATTCCGATCGCATACTGGTACTGATACGATTAAAAGGAGGAAACGATGGACTCAATACCATTGTTCCTCTCTATGACTTTGATTTGTATGCCAACAAACGCCCTCAGATCCATATTCCACAAAACAAACTTTACAAACTCAACGATCACTTTGGAATGCCCAACTTTATGAATTCTGTTGCTCCCATGTGGAATGAGGGAGCGATGAAAGTCATTCATGGGGTCGGTTATGAAAATCAAAACCTATCCCATTTTAAGTCCTCCGAAATTTGGTCAACTACCTCCCCCGATCCTGACATTAGTTCAGGATGGATGGGACGTTACTTTGAAAACAAGTATACAGATTATAAGGATAATCCTCCTGAGAAACCTTTGGCCATTCAAATCGGTAGTGGGGGTGATCTGATTTTTGATGGCGATCTCACCACCTATTCCTTCTCTGTTTCCAGTCCCCAACGTCTCAAAAAAGTGGCTGAAAATGGAACACTATTCGATAATCAAAACAACCAGAGCAACCTCCACGGTAATCAGGTTTCTTTTTTGAGAGAAGCTTCAAACACCACCTTTCGTTATGCTTCGGTCATCAATGATGCCTATGACAATTCGAAAGACTTTGATGCTTATACCAATGACAATTTCGATTTACAGATGAATTTGGTTTCACGATTCATCAAAGGTGGACTGGGCACAAAAGTATATATGGTTACCTTAGGAGGATTTGATACCCATGCCAATCAACCCGATCGACACGAAACCTTAATGACAAGATTGACTCAAGCCATTGATGCTTTTTATCAAGACCTAGGAGCATTTGGAATGGCGGAAAAAGTTCTGTCTATGACTTTTTCTGAATTTGGCCGTCGTGTAGCCGAAAATGGTTCCAGTGGAACCGACCACGGTTCCGCAGCTCCCATCATGCTTTTTGGTCCTGCCCTAAACGACAATGGTTTTATTGGAAAACACCCCAGTTTAAGTGATTTGAACAAGCAAGGCAATATGACTCATACTACCGATTTCAGATCAGTTTATGCTTCGGTCCTCACCGACTGGTTGTGTGTTGAGACCAATGATGTCAATAATTCTCTTTTGGATTATGACTTTGATTTGCTAGGTTTCGGATTGGGTTGTAATGGAACCGAAAACTTAATCATGACAGACGATCCACTGTTGCCTTTACATGCTGCTGTCAACGATGACCAAGGAACCAGCCTGTACTTGTCCATCAATGAGAATGCTAAGGTAGAGGTCAATGTTTTTGATGTATTGGGAAGAAAAGTAGGAACAACCATCAGCAATCATTTGGACTCTGGTCAGCACAATTTCTCCTTGTTTAATAAACAGAACCGACTTGCGCCAGGCCAATATTTTTACAAAATAAAGGTCAACGGAGACAAAACTTATAGCAAATCCTTTTTGGTAAAATAGTTTACTGCTTTTTTTCGTTTATTTTTTGGAAAACCCTCGCAACCTGTTGACTCAAGTCTAAGGTATTTTGATGCGTCCATAAATCACTTTCTTTTTTTCCTGTTGCAATGCAGTGGTTCACTTCCTCAATTTGAGAAACATAACCATAGCCTTGGGTGGGGAGTTCTTCACGAAGTGAGTTTCCCTCTTGTATCAATTCCAAGCTTTGGGCGTTATGCCACATTCCATGCAGTACAATTTGCCCCTTAGTTCCACCGATTTTGGCATTGTTATCGCTTTGGTTGGCAATACCACAGTAAAGCATAGCCTGAGCATTATCATACTGTAATATGATTGAAGTTTGTATATCTACACCTGTATTTGCCAACAAGGACTGTGCTTCAATATTTTTGGGTTCTCCCAAAATTAGATGAGCGAGAAAAAGAGGGTAAACCCCAATATCCAACAAAACACCACCTCCTTTTTTGGGATCCATCAAGCGGTGGTCATTGTCTATATTCAATCGATAAAACGAAAATTCGGCATAGAGAGATCTAGGAATCCCAATGCGACCCTCGTCAATCCATTGTTTGGCTTTTTGAATGGCTGGATTGAATCGCGACCACAAGCCCTCCATTAGAAAACAATTTTCTTTTTGGGCTGTTGCGACCATCAATTTGATTTCTTCTGGATTGAGACCCAAAGGTTTTTCACACAAAACACCCTTCCCAGCAAGCAGAGCAGCGAGGGTCATTTCCTTATGGTTTTGGTTAAGACTGGCGATATAAATTACCTCTACCTCAGGATCGTGGTACAAATTGGTATATGAATCATAAGCCTTTTGCCCCTCAAACTCTTTTTGAAAAGCTTTGGCCCGATCCATATTACTGGAAGCAACAGCGACCAATTCGGCTTGGGCAACCCCTTTTAAATCACTGGCAAATTTGTGAGCAATATTCCCCAAACCTGCGATCCCCCATCTTATTTTTCTGTCCATAGTTAGATTCATAATTAGGAAACCCAATTTAAGATTTTATCTGTAAAAAAAATTAAACCCCATAATTGATTGAAATTTTATAATTTGTAAAACATTTAATAAATCAAAACCGATGAAAAAATTCATACTATTTGCCTTTCTTTTACCGCTGCTACTGGCATGTGAACAAGACAAACCTTTACCTCCTAATATTGTTTTTATCATGTCCGATGATCACGCTTTCCAAGCCGTTAGTGCTTATGGACATGACTTGAACAACACCCCCAACATCGATCGAATTGCTAGGGAAGGGGCTCTTTTTAATAAAGGGTTTGTCACCAACTCCATTTGTGCTCCCAGTAGAGCAGTAATGCTTACGGGAAAACACAGTTTTGTCAATGGAAAGGTGGACAACATCCAAGACTTCAATTGGGATCAGCCCAATTTTGCCAAAGACCTTCAAGCTGCGGGCTATCAAACCGCTATGGTAGGGAAAATTCATCTTAGAGGTTTGCCCCAAGGTTTTGAATACTCCGCTGTACTTCCCGGACAAGGGCACTACTACAATCCCGACTTCATTATCAATGGAATCAAAGAACGCATACAGGGTTATGTTACCACCATCACCACCCAGCTCAGTTTGGATTGGCTCAAAAATAAAAGAGATAAAGACAAACCCTTTCTGTTGCTCTATCACCAAAAAGCACCGCATAGGAATTGGCAGTCTGAGGAAAAATACCTTACCCTATTTGACGATAAGACTTTTGATTTTCCAGACAATTTTTTTGACGACTACGAAGGAAGGCCCGCCGCTGCCGCTCAAGAAATGCTGATCGCAGCTACCGAGGAACAAATCGCTGCAGCCAATGGAAATGGGGGACACGGTCGTTGGGGACACGATTTCAAGTTTGTTGTAGACCCCTACGGCAGAGAAACCCGATTCAAAAAAGAGCTTGAACGTTTTACTCCAGAGCAACGCGAAGCTTGGCTCAAGGTTTATACTCCAAAAAACGATGCTATGAAAGCCGCCAAACTTGAGGGAAGAGAACTCGCTTCATGGAAATTCAACCGCTACCTCAAAGACTACCTCAGAACCATCCAGTCCGTTGACGATGGAGTAGGAGAAGTATTGGATTATCTTGATGAAAACGGCCTGTCTGAAAATACCATAGTCGTTTACACCTCCGATCAAGGGTTTTACCTAGGAGAACACGGATGGTTTGACAAAAGGTTTATGTATGAGGAATCCCTAAGAACGCCACTTCTTATGCGTTATCCCAAAGAAATCAAGCCTGGCACTCAGATCGATCAAATGATCCAGAACCTTGACTTTGCCCCTACGTTTTTGGATTATGCAGGCCTATCCATACCCGAAGACATGCAGGGTGAATCCTTCAGAAAAGTTGTTAGTAATGAAACCAGTGAATGGCGTGATGCGATCTACTATACCTATTACGAGTACCCTTCCGTACATATGGTCAAAAGACACCACGGTGTAAGAACCGATCGTTACAAACTCATGCATTTCTACTACGACATCGACGTTTGGGAAATGTACGATTTGGAAAAAGACCCTTCTGAAATGAACAATATTTATAACAATCCCGAATATGCAGACATACAAGCGATGATGCACAAAACATTTGACGAAATGCGAGAAAAATATGGTGATTCTGATGCCTTGGATCAGCAGGCCATTGAAAGTTATATTAATTGATAAATACTATAGATATAGTAAGCCCAACCCTTTTTGATAATGATCAGAAAGGGTTTTTTATAAATCTCTATGAGTAGTATGAAAGCCATTTTAACGTTCGTCTTTTTTTTCTTTTTGACAGGAATATTGGCGCAATCCGATCGCCCAAATATCATTTTGATCATGGCCGACGATCAAGGTTGGGGTGATGTGGGCTTTAATGGACACCCGCACCTCAAGACTCCTCACTTGGACGCTATGGCTCAGAACGGAGCTGTTTTTTCACGTTTCTATGCTGCGGGTTCTGTTTGTTCCCCTACTCGCGCCAGTGTCATGACAGGGAGGCATCCCGCCCGAATGGGTATTTGCAGCGCCAATTGTGGTCATATTAAAGATCAAGAAATTACTTTGGCAGAAATGGTGAAAGAAAAAGGTTACCGTACGGGACATTTTGGCAAATGGCATTTGGGTACCCTTAGCCGAGATATCTTGGATGCTAATCGAGGGGGTAAAAAAGAAAACGACATCCACTTCGCCCCACCTTGGGAACACGGTTTTGATGTCAGTTTTGTTACCGAATCCAAAGTCCCCACCTGGGACCCCATGATCACGCCACCCCAATCTGCTGAAGATGTTAGCGCCTCCTTAACCGAAGGGGAGCATTTTGGCACCTACTACTGGACCGGCCCCGGAAAGCGCGTCACCGAAAATTTAGAGGGGGACGATTCTCGAATCGTAATGGATCGTGTCATTCCCTTTATTGAGGAATCGGTGGCACAAGCCCAACCCTTTTTGTCCATCATTTGGTTCCATGCCCCCCATTTACCCGTTTTGACCGGAGAAAAATATAAATCCCTCTATTCTGGTCTCAGCAACGATCAGCAACACTACTACGGGGTCATTTCAGCTTTGGATGAACAGGTGGGTCGGTTGAGAAAAAAACTCAGGAGCCTTGGCATAGCAGACAACACCTTGGTTTTCTACACCTCCGATAATGGTCCTGAAACCTCACTTGAAGTAAGAGATAAAAACATACCCTATGGCAGAGCACAAGGGGTTACCAAAGGTTTACGAGGAAGAAAAAGAAGCTTATTAGAAGGAGGCATCAGGGTTCCTGGTATTGTAGAATGGCCCGCCAAAATCAATGCGGGGACCCAAGTAAATATCCCCTGTTTTACCTCCGATTACTTTCCTACCATCGCTCATGTTTTGGGTATCGATCTCAAAAAATACCAGCGCCCTTATGATGGGGAAAACCTCCAACCCTATTGGAATCAACAAAAACAAAAAAGAAGCCAAGCCCTCGTTTTTCAATTTGGGAAACAACTTGCTTTAATTGACAATGACCACAAATTGTATGGCATTTCTGACGAAGTCCTTCAGCTCTTCGACCTCCAAAAAGATACAGCGGAGCAAAACGATTTATCAAGCCTTCAACCCACAAAATTAGACGCCTTGCACCGCCGTTACCAAGCGTGGTATTTGTCTGTTCAAAACAGTAATACGGGAGCAGATTATTAATTTTGTTCTAACTTGCTCAAGGTTCACTTATAAATTTTAAGGATGAAACACATACAGGAATTGATCGACCTGATCTCTTTAGAAAAAAAGGGAGAGAACACCTTTGAAGGCCAAAATTTTCAAACCTCTTGGGGACGGGTATTTGGAGGACAAGTATTGGCGCAATCCCTCAATGCTTCCTATCAGACCGTTCCAGCCGATCGCTTTGCCCATTCCCTTCACGGTTATTTTATATTGGGGGGCAACCTCGACCTGCCCATCACCTATGAGGTAGACATCATCCGCAATGGAAAAAGCTT
>Ga0206677_10003471_pt1 | contig 13232 bp, 10 predicted proteins | sample M130m12015metaG_FD_155475 | JGI IMG/M metagenome (GOLD analysis project Ga0206677, IMG submission 155475) | Ammonia-oxidizing marine archaeal communities from Monterey Bay, California, United States - M1 30m 12015 | ecosystem: Environmental > Aquatic > Marine > Intertidal zone | place: USA... | reverse complement strand
GCTTGGATCAATTTTAAAAATTTCTTTTACAAATTCGGTATATGCTTGGTGATGACGCATTTCATCTCCTGCAATAATCTTAGACATCTTTGCCAATGCTTTGTGTCCTTTTTTACGAGCAATTTTAGCTACGTTATTATGAGAAATATACGTTGCTAACTCCTGAAAAGAGGTATAAATAAAATTCTTGTATGGGTCTGATGACGTTCCAATATCAAAACCGTCTGCAATTAAATGTTGAGTAGAAATTTCTACTTCTCGCATATTTACACGTCCTGACAAGTATAAATATTTGTTTAAAACATCTCCATGTCTATTTTCTTCTGCAGTCCAAGTTCTTACCCATTTAGCCCAACTATTATCTGGATCTTGAGTCACTCCATCTAAATCTAGTAACCAAGATTCATACGTTGGTAGTGCTTCCTCTGTAATGGTGTCTCCTACTAAAACCACCCAAAAATCATCATGCAATTCTTTAGATAACTCGCGAATTTCTTCTACTTCCTGAATAAATGAATCTTTTTGTGAGTTGGGTAAAAAATCTGTGGGTTGCCATATTTTTTCGGCAGGAATTAGATATTTATTCATGAAAGTATCCATGCTTTTTTCTAGTGTTAGCATCACTTCTTTTCTAATGTTTTTAATAGACATCGTTTTATAGTATGTGTTCTTTAATTACAGTTTCTGTTTTTTCTAATAATTCTTCAAATGGCAAAGAATTGATTTTGATAGGTTGGTGTGTAGTAATGGTAATTGGAGTTCCAAGACCGAGTGGAAATTTTCCATATTTGAAAACTTTCCATGAATTATTAATTGTTAAGGGCACAATGTATCCCTCTTTATTATACTTTGTTATTACTTTTAAGCCGTTTACAGCAAATTTTTTGGGAGAACCATCTCTACTTCTTGTTCCCTCAGGAAAAATAATCGCGCCCCATTTCTTTTGATGAATTCGTTTCGAAAAGTTGACTAATTCTGTAATGGCTTGCTTTGGATCTTTCCTATTAATTAAAGCGGCGCCTCCATATTTTAAATTGTAAGAAACACTTGGTATTCCTTTTCCTAGTTCTATTTTCGCAACAAATTTAGGAGAATGTTTTCTGAAAAACCAACCAATTGGAGGAATATCAAAGGTAGATTGATGATTAGAAACAAAAATAAGAGAAGCATTTTTTGGAAGTATGTGTTCGTTTTTAAGACGAACATTGACTCCTAATATCAACATTGACTTTACCAAAAAAAAATTCAACCATTCGACTACTTTTCCGTGAATTTTATGACCAAATACATTTAAACTTATCCATTGTAAAGGATGAAAAATAACAAGTAATAAAAAAAATACTGTAATAAAAATTGGCGACAATAGATAGCTTAATCCTTTCATTTTAGAACCAGTTATTCCATGGAATTCTTGAGAGGATCAACAACAAAGCAAGCCCATAAAAAATAGCAATTGTTTTGAATTTTGCAAGCGAATCTGTTTTCTTTTTATGTTTAGACCACCCTATTGTAATCAGTACAATGGCAAAAATCATGGTCATTGGGTGCTCTACAGCTAAAAGCCTTACCCCTTTATCAGACATCACCTCTGCTCCATTTGCTTTTAAGGCTTTAAACCATGGAGACATAAAATACCATCCAAATCCAATTAACAACTGAATATGCGATACTATAAGTGCAAATAAACCAATGCGTAAATCTGCATCTGAAAACTCTTTTTTCTGAAGGATCCCTCTTACTGAATTGATCACTGCGACTACAAGTAGTAAAAGTACTATATAGGCCCAATACGAATGAATTTCTTTCATAATTAATGACTGTTTTGTTCGTTGGTAAAGTTAGTTCTTTTTCTATAAAAAAACCACCTCAAGTGAGGTGGTTTTAGGAATAAATTTGATGAGATTACTGCTTATTGCGCTACGTATTCTCCTCCTTGTTTAATTACTGCAAGAGACCAAACTCCGTTTGATCCATTGTAGATATTATAAGTAACAATGTATTTTTGTCCTTCGGCATCTGAAGGAAAATTGTTTAACAGAATTGTACTAATCTTTGCTACACGTGCTTCGACAGTCTCTTCGTCTTTTCCTGCTCTTACGTCAAAGTTTCCATAACGATCATTCCCAACCAAAGCGTAATCTGCAGCAGTCAATGTATATTTGATGGTGTTGTCTGGTACCCATGAAGTCCCATCGTGACCAAATTTAATTGTTTCATCAATTACATTGTTATATTTTGACCAAGTAGTACCATCAAAGATGAAATTAGCGATGAAACTTTTTACGCTACCATCCTGATACAATTTGTACATAACCGCTTCTATATCTCCAGCAGATTTATCAATATATTTAAATTTATCTTTTAAGAATACAGGTACTTTTGTTAAAGCCTCATCTTCGCTAGAAAAATTTGAATATCCTTCTCCCATTGCCGTATATTCATCATCCGTGATTCCCATTGCCATTTCCCAAGCACCGTTTACGTATAGAAAACCGTTGTTAAGTGTTGAAACACTTCCTGAATAATACTTATAGGTTAAAGAAACCAATAATCTGTTTGCTGGATCTGGATATTTAACATCTAAAAAATCAGTTATATCAGAGCTTTTGGAAAAGTTCCCATAAGTAAAACCATTATCCGCATAATCATCAGCGGACACAGTATATACCTCTAGACTTTTCTCATCATACTTTGGAGAATATAATTTAAATGTTACAGCGGCTAAAGAAGAAGCTCCCCAAACAGGGTATTTATCTGATAAAAAACCAGGCAACATTGTTTTTGCATCATCTACAGAACTAAAATTACCATAGCCTAGGTCTAAGTCATCATAATCTTCATCTGTTAATGTAATTGTTGCTTCACCAGATATAACGGTTTCTACAGCATCAATTTCTTCATAAATGTCTTCCATTGGGTTACACGAGGTAAACAACAAAGAAAGTATTGCGAAAGAATAAAATATTTTTTTCATTTGTAAGGTTTTTAAAATTTAATTTTTGCACTTAAACTGAATGTTCTACCAAAACCAAAGAATACTAATGGGTCAGAAGCATCAATTGCATCAGCAACATATTCCGTGTCGAACAAGTTATTGACACGTAACGTAAGAGTTGTGTCAAATTCTCCAACATTAAACCCGTGACGTAAGCTAGCATCCATTGTGCTGTAATTTGGTGCTTTCCAAGAATCTGTTGGTCTTGTTGAAGCATTCGCATAACTTAAAACGTCTATACGAGAGTATAAATCTGCAAAGTAGTTGTAATCTAGAGTAAAACTTGTTTTATCCCAAAATTTGTATAACATTCCCAAAGCAGCTGTTGTTTGAGCAGAATTAGAAACTTTCAATCCTTTAATTGGAAGAGAAAGCCTATCTACTTCATTTTGGTCTTCATCAAAAACAGGCACATCGTCTAAGTCGTTATCCCATTTCCAGTCTCCCAAAGATAACATTCCTGTGAAGTTTAATTTATCGGAATACTTATAAGTAAAATCAAACTCTACCCCTTGATGTAATGCATTTACCCCTAAAAGGTTTGCCGTATAATCTTCAGCGCCAGGTTCTGTTGCTCTGATATTTCTTGTAAAGGTTCTGTCATTCCACTGCGTTCTGTATAGATTCACATTCGCTGCAAGTTTTTCTCCTCTAATACCATATCCTAATTCCATACTGAAAATCTTTTCATTTTCTGCATCAGCATTGATCTTTGTATTATTATATCCATTAAAAACAGCCGTAAAAATCGCTGGTCTTTCAAAGTAACCAATGTTCGCAAAAACGTTTTGCACATCATCTAATTTGTAGTTAGCTCCCCCTTTTATACTGTAACCATTTAAGTTGATTTTATCAGTAGTTGCAAGATCTTTACCAGCTTCTGTACTTAAGTCATATAAGAAATATTCAATTCTTTGATAAGAGGTCTTTTGAACAGAAGTAGAAACAAAAGCATTAAAATTCTCTGTCCCATATTCTAACTGACCAAAGAACCCTAACCAACCAACTTTTCCGTCATTGTTGTATCCCATTTTATCTCCAACAGATAGTGCTGCATTCGGATTGTTTACATTGTTATCGTCATAGTAATATTGACCTCCTAATAAATCAGTAACTTCTCTAAAGTGTTTCCCAGTATACGTTCTCCAATCTAAACCGGCAATTAAGTCTAGCTTATCCGAAACTTTGGTTTTGAAAGTAGACAAAACACCAAACCATTCATGATCGTTTCTTGAAGCTCTTAAAATTGCTTCAGAACCCAAAGCTCCATTGGCTCTGTTAATCTCAACAATATTATCTAAGTCTACTGGCTGATCTGAACCACCTATTCTAACACCAAATAAGTCTCTGTTAGTCCCTGCGGTTCCACCACCACCACCAGTACCAAAAGAAGCATATACTGCAGTAGATAAACTGCTTTCGTCACTCATTGTCCAGTAGTGATTTAAAGAGGTTTGAGATTTGTGATAAAAATTATCCTCTATATGTGTTACTTGCCCATTTTTATAACCCCAATCTGGATTAAAACGGTTTCCAGATTCAGCATTTCTGTAAGTATCTATAGTACTCATGTTTTGTCTTTGACCATGTCTTTGTGGCGCTCCAAAACTTGTAAATGATAATTTATGGTTCTCATTGATTTCTTTAGAAAGGTTTACAAAATAATTGAACCCTTTAAACTGTGTTCCGTCAATATACCCTTCTCCTTCGATTTTTGCAAAAGAAACCGTTGCCGCTAGACCACTGTCCATTAAACCGGTAGATAAAGTAAATCCATATTTTTGATATCCATCATTCCCTGTTGAAGCAATGATATTTCCTCCCTTTTGAACATCAGAAGTTTTAGATAAAATGTTAATGGTTCCCCCAATAGAAGGAACGGCTACCTTAGAAGCTCCTAATCCTCTTTGTACCTGCATTGCAGAAGTTACATCTGACAATCCAGCCCAGTTAGACCAATACACTTTTCCGTTTTCCATATCGTTCACAGGAACTCCATTAATCATAACCGCGACGTTTTCAGAATTGAATCCTCGAAGATTGATACGTCCATCTCCAAAACCACCTCCAGATTTGGTAGCATATACCCCTGGTGTAGATTTTAAGACTTCAGGAAATTCTTGAGACCCCAACTTTCTCTCAATATCCGCTGCTTTTATTGTAGAAACAGCAACAGGTGTTTTTCTATCAATAGCAAACGAAGTTGCCGTTACAATAATTTCATCTAAACTTGAATCTTCAGCTAATTGAATTACTCCTAAATTAGTTTTAGATGAAGAAAAAGAGACCTCTTTTGATTGGAATCCAATAAAAGAAATCACAATTGTACCAGAATTAGCATCTGCTTGTAAGGTAAATTTCCCATCAAAATCAGTTGACGTACCGTTTGTTGTTCCTTTTACAACAACACTTGCTCCTGGTAATGGCTGGTTTGTTTCATCAACAACCTCTCCAGTAATTTTAGCCTGTCCTAATACTGAAGCTGACATGAATAATACCGCTACAAATAGTAAGTTTTTAAAATTTTTCATTGTTTAATTTTATGTTATTAAATATTTCTCGCAAAATTCCAGTTTTTGAAATTCTAACCTGTTAACTTAACGTTAAAATTTAACATTAAATTATGAACTCGAAAGTACTAAATTTTTGGCAAATTCTCCGAATTGAATACTTTTTTATATCAACAGCGTTATTAACAAATCTTACAAAATAATATCCGCTTATGAAAGGTTCTTTTTAAACTATTGTTTCTTTAATAATTTTTTTGCTAACTCTTTCCCCAGCTCCACTCCAAACTGATCATAACTGTATATATTCCATAAAATCCCTTGAGTAAAAATTTTATGTTCATACAATGCAATTAACTTCCCTAAAGATCGGGGAGTTAACTTATCAAAAAGGATCGCATTGCTAGGTCTGTTCCCCTCGAATACCTTAAATGGTAGCAAGGTTGCTATTTTTTCTTCATCGCCAGATACCTTTAATTCTAGATGAACCTCTTCTTTGGTTTTTCCAAAAGCCAAGGCGTCCATTTGACCATAATAATTGGCCATTAATTTTTGATGATGATCATCTAACCCATACAAAGACTCTTTGTACCCAATAAAATCGGCAGGAATCAATTTGGTTCCCTGATGCACCAACTGCATAAATGCATGCTGCATATTGGTCCCTGTACTTCCCCAAACAATGGTTCCTGTTTGGTATTCAATGACCTCTCCATCTCTATCTACCCCTTTCCCATTACTTTCCATAATAGCTTGCTGAAGATAGGCGGGTAGCTTCGATAAATATTGAGAATAAGGCAATACTGCTTCCGTTTCTGCTCCGTAAAAATTATTATACCAAATGCTCAAAAGCGCTAAGATTACCGGTATATTTTTCGCAAAATCTTCATTTTTAAAATGAAGGTCCATTTCTTCGGCTCCTTCTAAAAGTGCTTTGTAATGATCATAACCAACCGACAAACTAATAGACAATCCGACTGCAGACCATAGAGAAAAACGACCTCCCACCCAATTCCACATTGGGAACACATTGGCTTTATCTATTCCAAAATTATCTACTGCATCTAAATTTGTAGATACTGCGACAAAATGTTTTGGAATATCAAAAATAGTCGCCGATTTTAAAAACCAATTTTTAATAGTCTCTGCATTTGAAATTGTTTCTTGAGTTGTAAAAGTCTTCGAAACAATAACAAACAAGGTGGTTTCTGGATTTAGGTTTTTAATCACTTCCGAAACATGATCTCCGTCTACATTTGAGACAAAATGAGTTGTTAGTTGGTTTTTGTAATATTTTAAAGATTCTACAACCATATCTGGTCCTAAATCTGAACCTCCAATACCAATATTTACAACGTCAGTAATCGATTTACCTGTATATCCTTTCCATTTTCCAGAAATAACTTTATTGCTGAAGCTTTTAATTTTTCTTAAAGCAGACTGTATTTGTGGTTTGATATTTTTACCATTTACCAATAACGGTTCATCTGAGGTGCTTCGCAATGCAGTATGTAAAACTTCTCTGCCTTCTGTAACATTAATTACATCTCCAGAAAACTGTTTTTCAATAGCATCTTTTAAATCCACTTCGTTTGCCAATTCAACTAACAGATCAAGGGTTTCTTTGGTAATCCTATTTTTAGAAAAATCAACTGATAAATCATTTAATTTTAATGAAAACTCTTCTTTTCTATTCAGTTCTTTATCTAAATCTTTGATATTGATTTGTTGAATATCATTGAAATGATTTGTTAATTTTTGCCAAGCGTCTGTGGTGGTTGGATTGATATTTTTTAAAGCCATTTGTTAATTTTGAACAATCGTTTCTGTAATTACTTCTGATTGTTGGGTTTGAATTTGTTGATGATCTAATTGATGTTTAAGCGGTTTGATAAACGCTAAATATTTGGGTTTTAAACTTTTCTTTAAGGGAGCTGCTTCAGGTAATTTTAATCGAGGACTTAAAGGGTCTACTTCTCTGCCGTTTTTCCAAAAACGATAACATACATGGGGGCCAGCTGTATTTCCGGTCATTCCTACCCAACCAATAACATCGCCTTGTTTAACGTATTGTCCTTTTGTAACCTTACGCTTTTGCATGTGTAAATATTGGGTAGAATACGTATTATTGTGTTTAATTTTAACGTAATTTCCGTTCCCTCCCCTTCTTGCAGATACGGTAACAGTTCCACTGGCGGTTGCTAGAATAGGAGTCCCTACTTTTGCGGCAAAATCTGTTCCTCTATGAGGTCTAACTTTATTTCCGTAATAAGCAATTTTTCTTCTTAAATTGTATCTAGAAGAAATTCTATACTGAAATTTTATCGGCGATTTTAAAAACTGACTGCGAAGCATGTTCCCTTTATCATCATAATACTCAGGAATTCCTAAAATCGAATCTGCAGTGTATCTAAAGGCATATAAATTCTGCCCTTTGTGTTTAAAAACAGAAGACTTCACCTCCCCATAACCTGCAAAAATAGTATCGTCTATAAATTTTTCTTCATACAGAAACTTAAAAGAATCTCCTTTTTGAAGCTTATAGAAATCTAAGGTCCAGGCATAAATATCTGCAATCGTCCAAGTTAAATTGGGAGATAAATGTAAACTGTCTAGGGTTACAGATAAACTAGAATTAATGACTCCTTGTACTGTTTTTAAAACAGTCTTAATTGGTTTTTGATACCGAGCCGCTGTAATTATTGAATCTTTAAAATCTATTATAGTCGCATTAATTTTGTCGTGATTATAGATAAAAACTTGTGCTTTTTCTGCAGAATCTTTACTAGCCAAAACGGTATATAGTTTACCCGCCCTTACTTTTCTTACATCAAACGTTTCTTTTATAGTACTTGCTATTTTATTTATTTTTGGAGAGAAAATATGATGCCTATCTAAAATAATTCCAAAACTTTCTCCACTTTCAATGGTGTCTTGTGTCACTTTAAAGTGATCTAAATTATAGCCATACTTAAATACTGGTTTTGGAACTGCTTTTTTTGGAAAGGTACTTTCCTTTTCAGAGTCCTTTTTACACGACAAAACAGAGATAATTAACAGTAAAACAAATATTATTTTTTTCAAAAAATCTGTGCTATTTGAGATAGTTCCCAAAAATACAAATAAAAAAGGTTTTGCGAGCGTCTAACTCAATGAAGTTTCTAAAACGGTTTCGTAACCTATTAGAAAGGATTTGCCAACCCTTTGTAGTCTTCTAAATCAGCTCTAAGAGAACCTACAGAGAGGTCTGCGCTTAATTTTACAGGGATTTTATTTGCGTCATCAGTAATCCATAAAGTAACACTTTCTTGCGCTTTAAAAATTCTTCCTGATTGAACTAATGGTCTAAATATCATCGTTTTTAAAGTTCCAAATTTTGTTTTTAAGATTTCTCTTCCTAAAAACCGTAATTTAAATGGATATACTTGAGAATCCATAAACATATCAATACCTATTTCTTCTCCTTTTTTCATGTTTTTAACATTGTAGTTTCTTAAATAATAGAAAGCAGAAAGCATGTCTTGTACCTTAGAGAAAACCACAGAAGTGTCTTTTTGTAATGTAAAATCTTGAACATAGGCCTTATTAGATTTATGATTAAATGAGGTAATTCTATGTTTCTTGTACCCTCCTTCATTAATCTTTCTTTTGAATAGATAGGGTTGAATCGTGTCTTTATCAAAATAAGATTCATAGCGATCCTCTACCTTAAAAAACCATTTTACAGCTCCAGAAGTCCAGCCAGTCCCTTTGGTATAAAAAACTTTCTTTCCGTTAAAATCTTTTTCGCTTAGTTCTAGAATCGCCGTTCCTGCTCTAAGAAAACCGCTATAACTCATTTTATACCGAAGCCATTCTCCACTTTTAAAAACCGTAGGTTTTTGTTGTCCAACCGTGGTCGTTAAAAAGAATAGGCTAAAAAAGAATAAACTGTATGTTTTCATGAAAACCAAACTTATAAAAAAGGATTGACAATTTCCTTATCAATAAGTTAAAAAAAACTTATACACTCACCACAAACGAGTTTTAATTTTTTGGGCAAATGTTTAAAACGTTCCCCAATTTTTCAATTCCTCTTCACTCCATAAGTAGGGGTAAAATATTCGTCTTTGGTATTTTGGGTGCATGTACTTTCGCCAAGTAGATCCTCCTGTTGCTTCAATATCTTTGCTTTTCCCTCCCAGATATTTCCCCGCTGCAGTGTAATGGGCCATCACCCATTGTACGTTTACCGTATAATCGTACTTTCGCATTGCTTTGATTAAGCTACTATCTTCTTGAACTTCTTTTGGTAGTTCTTTGAATTTTTTAGAAAGATTGATCTCATTATAATCTTCCATAAAATCAATAAAATCTCCTAAGTATTTTTTTTCAAAAAGTGCTAGCAATGTAGATTTTTGACCTGTTGTATAATTTTTTCCAGCAGCTTGCCAATACAAATGATTGTAAGCGTTTTTAAAAGACGACTTTCTATTGATGGTATCTCTGTATCGCACATCAATTAAATTGATTAACTCCGTTGATGCAAACTCAATTTTTCTATATTGAGCGCTTTGAAATCCACTTGCAGGAGTTAACGTTTGTCTAAATTTTAAGTATTGATCTTTTTCCATCCCCTCTGCCATTACATGAAAAGAATTGCATAATATTTCAAAGTACCTGCTAATTCTATTCAAGTGCATGGTAAATTTATCGGCAGTAATTTTTGTAGATTTTGCAACTTGATCAATTTCCCACAAAATCATTTTAAAAAACAATTCGTTCGCTTGATGATACATGATAAAAACCATTTCATCGGGCTGGGTTGTTCTGGGAGTCTGTAACCCTAATAATGCATCTGTTTGAATATAGTCCCAGTATGTAATTGGTGTACTCCACAGCAATCCTTCTAGCATCGCATCTACAGGAACCCCAAGATGATCATACTTTTCCTCTATTGCTTTTAAAATTTCTTCTCTATTCATTTTAAAATCTATAAGGTCCCTCTTTTGGCTTGTTCTCGCTCTATAGATTCAAATAAAGCTTTAAAATTTCCTGCTCCGAATCCTTTGGCTCCCATTCTCTGAATAACCTCAAAAAATAAGGTTGGCCGGTCTTCTACAGGCTTTGTGAAAATTTGTAATAAATACCCTTCCTCATCCGCATCGATCATAATTCCAAGACTTTTTAATTTCTCAATATCTTCTCTTAACTCATGACTAAATTCCTCTAGACGTCCAGGAACTGCTTTGTAATATGCCTCTGGAGGTGTTGATAAAAACTCAACTCCATTAGATTTCAATTGATGAACTGTTTGAATAATGTCATCAGTTGCAACCGCTATATGTTGTACGCCAGCCCCTTCGTAAAAATCTAAATATTCCTCTATTTGAGAACGTTTCTTCCCCTTTGCGGGTTCATTAATCGGAAATTTAATCCGACCATTCCCATTAGACATTACTTTACTCATTAACGCAGAATATTCAGTGTGAATTTGTTTGTCATCAAATGATAAAAAATTTTCAAAACCCATGATGTCTTCATACCATTTTACCCAAACATCCATTTGATTCCAGCCAACATTCCCCACCATGTGGTCAATGTATTTTAACCCTGCCTCTGGCGGGTTATATTCGGACTCCCATTTTTGGAAACCTGGTAAAAAGACGCCCTTATAATTTTTTCGTTCTACAAACATATGTACCGTTTCTCCATAAGTATAGATTCCTGCTCTTACAACTTCTCCATGTTCATCTTTTTCAACCCTTGGCGACATATAAGACACAGCCCCCCTAGATATTGTTTCCTTATATGCTTTTCTAGCATCCTCTACCCAAAGAGCCACTACTTTTACGCCGTCTCCATGTTTTACTATATGATCATTTATAGGAGAACTGCTAGATAACGGAGTGGTCAAAATAATTTTAATTTTATCTTGTGTGAGTACATAACTCACACTGTCTGTGGCGCCTGTTTCTAGCCCCTTATAAGCATGAGATTGAAAACCAAAGGCTGTTTTATAAAAATGTGCCGATTGTTTTGCGTTTCCTACATAGAACTCTACATAATCTGTCCCCAATAATGGAAGAAAATCTTGTGCTCCATCAAATATTTTTTCCAAACCGTAGTTGACTGAATTTATATCTTTTTTACTCATTTGTATGTTTTGTGATTTATTCTAACCAAGATTTATAATAATCCTGATCTGCAATTTTCATCGCATCCTCTGTTACCTGTAGAGGCTTGAAAGTGTCTACCATTACGGCTAATTCTTCCGTTTTTGTATGACCAATACTCCGTTCTGTTGCCCCTGGATGTGGTCCGTGTGGGATTCCTGCTGGATGCAAAGAAATATGACCCTGTTCCACATCATTTCTACTCATAAAATCACCATCAACATAATATAAAACCTCATCGGAATCTATATTACTGTGATTATAAGGTGCAGGAATTGATTTCGGGTGATAATCATATAGTCGTGGAACAAAACTGCAAATTACAAAGGCACTTGTTTCAAAAGTTTGGTGCACTGGTGGAGGCTGATGAATTCTTCCTGTAATAGGCTCAAAGTCATGAATAGAAAATGCATATGGAAAATTATACCCATCATACCCTACTACATCAAAGGGATGTGATGCATAGGTCATTTCTATAATTTCATCTTGTTTTTTTACTTTAATTAAGAAATCTCCCAACTCATTATGCGTTTCTAATTCATGAGGTCTTCTTAAATCCCGCTCACAAAAAGGAGCATGTTCTAGCAACTGGCCAAACCAGTTTCTGTAACGTTTTGGGGTATAGACTGGTGAATAGGATTCAACAATAAACAATCTGTTATTTTCATCATCGAACTCCAATTTATAAATAACCCCACGAGGAATCACCAAATAATCCCCATATTTAAAATCAATATTCCCTAGATGCGTTCTTAACTTTCCAGTTCCTTTATGAATGAAAATTACTTCATCTGCATCTGTATTCTTATAAAAATAAGATGAAGTAGCTTGTTTTGGTGCTGAAAGAATAATATTACAATCTGAATTTGTCAAGACCACTTTTCTACTCTCTAAATAATCCTTTTCTGGTGAAACTTGAAAGCCTCTAAAACGATAAGATTGAAGGTTGTTTGCTTTCGCTATTTTAGGTTTAACAGAATATTGCTTCCCTATTTTTTTGACCATCGTTGGCCTATGTTCATGATACGAATTGGTAGACATTCCGTCAAAACCAATGGTTCCAAACAATTGCTCGTAATATAGGCTTCCATCTTTTTTGCGAAATTGCGTGTGTCTTTTAGGTGGAATTTGTCCTAATTTGTGGTAAAAAGGCATGTTTTATAAATGTATTTAATGAATTTATATAAGTAATATACTCTTTCTGTAGTATCGTATTTCTTTTTTTAAATTAAAAAAAGAACCCTATAAAACACTCATTCAGGATTGCGTTTCATTAAGAATTTTAAAAAGGCAAGCAATTCTAGATACATCTCAATCGATTTCGTTGTAGATACAAATATAGGAAAAACTCAGTCAGAAATATCAGAATTAATTATTCTATCTTCTTGATGACAGCTTTGGGAGCCTCTTTTCTAGTACCATCAAAACCATCAACTCCTCCAACAGTAGTGTATTTCATCACATATCTTTTATTGGGAAAAATACGCTTGTATGCACTCTGACACATTAACGTAGCTTCATGAAAACCACATAAAATCAACTTGAGTTTCCCCGGATAAGTATTGACATCGCCAA
>Ga0206677_10003449_pt1 | contig 13297 bp, 9 predicted proteins | sample M130m12015metaG_FD_155475 | JGI IMG/M metagenome (GOLD analysis project Ga0206677, IMG submission 155475) | Ammonia-oxidizing marine archaeal communities from Monterey Bay, California, United States - M1 30m 12015 | ecosystem: Environmental > Aquatic > Marine > Intertidal zone | place: USA... | reverse complement strand
ACGGCGGTCCATTTGTGTCTTAACCATACATAACACCTCACTTTAGCGGTACGTGCTTTGACGACCGAGTTGCACCAACACCAGGGCCGCTGTGTGCGACGCCTCTGCGGGTAATTGCGAATTCACCGAGGTAGTGACCAATCATTTCTGGCTTGATCTCAACAGGAACGAATGTTTGTCCGCTGTAGACTGAAATGGTCTTGCCAACAAACTCTGGGAGAATTGGCATGTCCCTTCGGTGGGTTCGGACCGTGGAGCCGTTGGAACGGCGAACACGGGCGAGGAAATGTTCGTTCTCAACCGAGAAACCACGAGCCATCGAGCGTCGGGCCCGAGATGGGAGCAAGGTGATCACGGATGGAGCGGATGGGTCTTCATCAGGCCAGAGCGACATTGTGGAGAGTTCTTCCACAGTGTAGCCACGGTAGGTGAATTCCTTCTTGACTCGACCAGAGGTTGTCGATAGGCGCTTTCGTGCCTTTCGTCGACTGGCCTTTGGGGTCATAAACGACTTCTTCTTCTTTCGTGCCATACATCATCACCTCAAATTTTCTTTCCTCGACCTCGGCCAGTTCGGCTCGGTGCGATCAGACCAACCTTAGCACCTGGAGGGGTGCCACGGGCGACTGAGTTAGGACCGTGAACAGCTTGGTGGTTTCCACCGCCGTGTGGGTGGTCAACTGGATTCATTGCAACACCGCTCACGTGTGGGAACAACTTACCACGGGCCTTGGCCTTGTAGTATGCTGCACCTGCAGTTCGCAGAGGCATTTCGTCTCGGCCGTGACCTGCGAGCACACCAATGGTTGCTCGGCAGTTGGCTGGGAGTTCACGAAGGCTTCCAGATGGCATGCGGACACGCACCTTTTCGCCAATTCGTGCTTCAACGAAGCAGGAGTTACCTGCTGCGCGAGCGACCTTGCCACCGTCACCTGGACGAAGTTCAAGGTTGTTGATTGCTGTTCCTTCAGGAATGTTCGCAAGGGACGTGATGTTTCCTGGTCGGAGTGCTGCGTTGTCACCAATGGCGACAGCGGATCCGATTGCAAGCCCTTCTGTAGCGACGACCAGTGTAGTCTCACCGTCAGGGAGTTTCATTCGAGCAAGTGGAGCCGAATGGACTGGGCTGTGAACGAGTTCGGTAATTTCTCCGACAACATCAGTCACGCGTGGCATTCGGTTCGCACCTGGGAATCTGTGGCTCGCAACGCGGTAGCGTGGCGAGGAACCCTTTCGTTGTGCACGTATTCTCTTACCCATGATTCATCACCTCAGAAAGCTCCCAAGCGCATTGCTGCGTCCTCTGCGTCATAGCCTTCGGCGAGCTTAACGGAAGCGTGCTTGCCGTGCTTTGTGTTTCGTACGTTGACTTTAGCGACTTCGACTTCGAAGATCGTTTCAACCGCACGAGCGATTTGTTCTTTTGTTGCTCCACGGCGAACGAGGAACTCGAGGCGGCTCTCAGATGTTCGAGCTTCCATCGACTTCTCTGTAAGCCATGGTTGGAGGATAATATCGTATGCGTTCATCATCATCACCTCAGTTGAGTGCCTCCACGGCATCCTTAGTGAACACGGTCAAACGACCGATGTCGCCACCAGGGGCTAGGTCTTCTGCGCAAAGGTCACGGGCCGCAACAACATCGACACCTGGAAGGTTTCGTGCTGCTTGAGCGAGGCCTGACTTTTCCTTCACAACGAGAAGAACCGACTTTGGAGTTTTGTGGACACGTCCACGCATGGTCGCCTTACCTGCACGGATGTTTCGACCATCTCGAGCACGCATCAAATCGGCACCGAGGCCAATTTCGTTGAAGATTGCGAGAACCTTACGTGTTGCAGATCCGTGGTTGAAGGATTCGATGCTGAATTCTTCGGTCTTCCCATCTCGGACTTCGGCATAGTTACCGAGCACGATTGGAAGAGAATCAATTTCTTCGGAGAATCGGTGGCCACGGGCGCTCACGGTTTCCACATTGGTGGTTGCGCTGAGTGCTGAGTCACGAGCGAGTCGTCGTTCCTTGAGGTTGAGTTTTCGCCCCCAGTTCTTTTCGACCTTGGGTCCGTGTGCACGTCGTCCACCCTTGGTGTGAGGGTTTTGTGCACCTCGGCTTTGTCCAGTGCGTCGCATAATTCGAGACACACCACGGCCCTTACCCCACCATTCGACGGAGTGCTTCATACCAGCCATTGGAGCACGCTTTCCGACGTGAGGTCGGGAACCGTAGGCTTGTCGGCGGTTGGCACGGCTTGAAGCCACTGCCAACTTGATCAGGTCGTTGCGGAGTTCAGTTTCAAAGGCTGCTGGAAGTTCGACCTTCTTTCCGTTCGAGATTGAAATCTCGAACACATCAGGAAGTCGACCTGCATCGAGCTCTGTCTGCGAGATGGTGTTTGTGATATCGAGAACATTGACCTTCAACTTCAGACCCCCTGCTTAGATGCTGTGCTCACGTACGTGATTTCGAACGGGTGGAGCGTTTTGTCGCTACCACGGGTTGCGTCACGGAATCGAATCAATCGCTTTGCAGGTCCTGGGACGCTCCCCTTAACGAGGATGTAGTCGGACTTGACTTCACCATAGTGGAGGAACCCACCGGCTGGAGTAATCGAGTGATCCTCTGTGCTTGCGATGCGCATGATGCGCTTGTTGTATTCGGTTCGCTGGTGGTAACCAGTTTGGCCACCTTGACGGATGGACTTTCGGACATATCCGTCACCGAAAGCACCCATGTTACCGTGCTGTCGTCGCTTCTTGGAGTTCTTGTGAGATTGCAACTTCCCACCGAATCGCTTGATGACACCTTGCCATCCGTATCCTTTGGTGATCGCTACAATGTCAGTAAGAGCTCCTTCTTCGAAAGCGTCGGCAAAGGAGTACTCTTCGCCGAGCTTCTCCTTTGCATAGTTGAGTTGGTCGCCGATGTTGCCACCGTCCAAACCGACTTCCATGACATCAGGTACCTTTGTAGGGATTCCTGAAACTGAATGAGGTTGCGTTGCGCAAATAAGACGAACTTCGACGAGGTCTGCATTCATGAGGTTCTCAAAGTGCTTTTCTGCATCGTGTTCCTTGCGAACAGGGAGTCGCTTGAAGAGGTCTGAGAATGCTTCTGCAATCTTTGCTGCGTCAGCCCAGACTTCGCCAGCCGCTTGCTTACCGTAAGGAGTCATTGCGTAGCCACGTACACCAAGAATGCGCATCTTAGGGCATTCTACAACGGTGACTGGTACACGAACTTCTTGGCCAGCAGATGGGCTGCGGGGGTTCAAATCACGAGAGAGAACGTGGGTCATGCCGGCCTTCCAGCCTGCAAACCCTTGCATTCTCACTTCGCTCGCATCGGTTGTGGGCCACGACTTCACATGACCAAATGGTCGGTTCGCACGCTTACGCGGGCTGAACGCCATCGATCCTCGTCGTGGGTGACTTTTCTTCGCCATGTCGGATTCCTCCAGTGTTTTTACAGCGCATTGGCCCCACCGTAGAGGGGCGTACGAGGGCTCTCAGGTTGGGAGAAGCCGTGACACTGCGTCTCATTCCCACGAATGGGGAGCGAGACTATCGGGGTCCTCGGGGGATGGCCCATTGTGTCTGGCTGCTCACCTTTGAGCAACCCTCCGACTTACCTCCCGTATATGAGTGGTTCGGTTTGCAACAGCCGACCTGTTGCGTGAATCGCTACTGTCATAGAAGGTCTTGAAACCTTTCGGTGTTTTTCAGCCCTTTTCCGTCGAAAGACGATGAATCGAACCGGATTCCGCCCCCTGATTCCGCTAACAAATCCGAAAACTTACACAAATCAACCGCTTAGGGTGTGCTCAGTATGCTTTAGAACCCTTGACGAAATGGGAATGGTATGGCCACTGTTGTTCACCCGTTCCTCAAGGATGGGGTTCAGGCGAGGGCCTACCAGATGAAGTCGTTGAAATCGGCCCTCACATCATCCACGCTGATGGTGATGCCAACAGGATTCGGAAAAACGGCCGTGGAATGGATGGCGATGGCAGAAGCATTGCGGCTCAAGAGAGGCAAGGTGCTGCTGATTGCACCGACAACGGGGCTTGTCGATCAGCAGCGACGCATGGCAACTGAAATGCTCAATCTTGATGCGGATTTGATCGTATCCTACACAGGCGAGGTTGGCCCAACAAAACGCCCACCTCTCTGGGCAAAAGGGCAAGTCGTGATGGCGACATCCCAAGTAATTCGAAACGATGCTGTCAACGGCATCATCGATTTGGCCGAAGTCGGCCTGTTGATTGTGGATGAAGCACACCACAGCACAGGAAACCATGCATATGCGCAAGTGGGTGACCTTTACCTTACTGCTAAGCCGGACGCTCTTGTCCTCGGGGCGACTGCAAGTCCCGGATCCACTGAAGCAAACATTCTCGAGGTGGCCAGAAGGTTAGGCATCGAACGCTTGGACGTATCAAAAAAAGAGGACCCACTGCTTACCCCATACACCGTCAAATTGGAAACCGTCCCACACCGACTCTCCTTGCCTGAAGAGTTGCTGGCCCTTCTTGCCCCGATTCAAGCCCAACAAGATGATGAGGCTGAACACCTGCGTCGCCTTGGTTTTCTTGCACCGACCGGCCACCTTTCATCGAAATTCATCGAAGAAGCTCAACGCAGGGCAAGCATGGCCATTCAACGTCGTGATCGGAGAGGCTACGACGCTGCCCGACGAATTGGTGACCTCAGAAGGGCCCACCTTCTGCTCGATTTGTTGCGCACCCAGGGCGTCACCTCGGCGCTTTCGTTCCTCCAACGTGCCGAAGAGGATGGGCGCAGTGGCGAACGGAGCACCAACCGATTCGTTGGCCTACCTGCCATTCATGAATTCCGAAGGGCTGCAAAGGCGATGGGTGAACGTCATCCAAAACCTGCTTATGTCCGTGAATTGGTCGAGAACCAACGAACGAACAATCCTGATAGCAAGATGTTAATCTTCACCGAATACAGGGATACGGTCGATCACCTCGTTGAATCATTGACCACCATCCCCGGCATCCAAGTTGACAAATTTATTGGCCAATCCGGAAAAGGAAAGCGAAAAGGCATGACGCAACGACAGCAATTAGCCCAATTAAACCGGTTTAGAGAAGGTGAACTCAACGTATTAGTCGCTACTTCTGTCGGCGAAGAGGGCCTTGATGTGCCTGCGGCCGATTTGGTGATTTTGTACGAACCAGTTGCAAGCGCGATTCGAGCCATACAACGACGTGGCCGTACCGCTCGCCAGCGCGACGGAAGTGTCCACACCCTCATTGCCGTGGGAAGCAGGGATGAATATGTCAACACTGCTGCTGAACGAAGGGAAGCAAAAATGTACACATTGCTTCAGCGAATCCATGATCGAGGCAGACTTCCAAGAAGGCCACCACCGCCTGCAGACGTTCTTGCTGCTTTCAGCATCCAAGATGAAGGCACCACAGTGGCACCAGAAGAATTTATTCAGCGAGAAACAGAAAAATACGCACCTGAAGAAGCCAATAAGGACCCTTTGCAAGAATCTATAGAAAAAGGAGTTGAGAAGGTGAAAAGGGAGACACCAATCCTTCACCCAGTCGATCGAAGGCCTCGCCAACAAATGGGACTGGAGCAATTCATGAGCCCGGATCCAACCCCTACACCGAAGGAAAAAGAACAATCAATTCATTCTGTCGAACCCCAAGCATCGACCTCCGAGCCAATCCTCGATGGCTTAGCACATCGAAAAATGGAGCAACTTGCGGCTGCAGCGGCATCAGCAAGCATCACTGAACTGCAAGGTGATGCTGAACAAACAGCAATCGTCCTCGACCACAGGGAATCAAAGTCAACGCTGGCGCCCTACATCAAAAGCATGGGAGCGATGGTGACATTCAAGCACCTCACGACAGGGGATGTGCGTTTGTCAAATCGTGTATTGATTGAGCGAAAAACAGCAAGAGACCTGGTGCAGTCACTGACCGATGGTCGGTTGCTTCACCAATGTCGACGACTCAATGCAGCGGCATTGCGCCCTCTTTTGTTGATTGAAATTGGAGAAGGTCATGGCCAAGCTGTCCACCCTGATGCCGTGCATGGCGCACTTGCGTACATCAGCCTCGATCTGGGCATCCCGGTCATGATGACCAAAAATGCTGAAGAAACGGCTCGATTCTTGGTTGCAGCCGCCCGAAGGGAGCATGACCTCATGGAGCACTGGGCATACAGAGCGATGCAACGAGTCGCTCCCCACCAGGATGTGGCTGCTGTCGAGCGAGCCACATCTGCTGCTGCTGCAGAAATCAAAGCAATTGAACTTGGTGCTGCTGAATCAAGTCCACTTGCTCAACGATGGCCAACCCATGCAATCGAGGAGCAAACAGCGGTGCTCGCTGCAATTGATGGGGTTGGCCACTCAAAGGCCAAGGCATTGATTGAAGCGTTTGGGAACCTTTCGAGTGTCTTTTCCGCAACACCCGAAGCGATGAGCGAAGTCGAAACAATTGGACCAGTGACGGCCATGAACGTGCACCAAGTGTTGCACGGTGTGTAATCATCCACCAATAACCAAGGAGCGAACACGCAGTTGTGCAAAGCGATCTGGGTAGTGACCAAGCGCAAATGCGACGAGTTCAGCAAGGTGAACAATGGGCATGTTGGTGTTCTTACCGCTTACACGCGCTGCCTTTGATTGGTAGGAGTCAAGATTCGAGTGTGACACTGTGCAGGCACTGACCATAAGATCTGCACCGCTGCTCTTTGCATCGGATAGGACTGCTGCGGTCATCTTCATGACCGGCTTGTTGAGCGTCAAGAGCGCCGGTGCTCCAACACTTTGACACTTGGAGTCGTATTCAACGGGTGTTCCACCGAGTGCAATGATGAGTTGTTCCATGTAGGTTGGCATGAAAGGGTCATCGCCAGCAGTTGCGCCTTGGCGTTGCATGTTCGGGCCATAATAGGCCGCCACATTCATTCGAATTGGGTTAATTACGGCGTCTCGGATGGTTTCGAGGCCAATCTCCTCCACCAAAAAGTGCAGGAGATGACGCGGTGATGACTCGCCAGCATACTCGATACCTGTTGTGCGGGCTACGAGGTTGTTGATGTTGTTAGCGAATCCAGGATCTTGTTGGAATTCATCAACGGTATCGCACATAATCCCGTAACTTGTAGCACATGTGGTCATGACATCGACACCCTTGGCTTCAGCAAGGGCGAGGTTTCGAGCCACGAGTGCGTGCTGGAGTTTTGGGGAAGATTGTTTGATGATGTTGCCACCATCACTCGAGGCTTTTGGGATTTCAATGAGTTGAATACCCAATGTTTTGCAGAGGGGTTGGATGCAATCTTCCACTTCGGAAGAGGCGGCGCGGGCAGCGTTTCCCGGGTAATATGCAATTTTCACAGCCATAAGAACACCTCAGAACCTCTGATCAATCTCATTGAACAAACTCACAACTTCGTGGTGGGCCTCAACCTTACGGTTGATCATGTTTGGAATCTTCCCGACACCAGCCGGAGGTGCAACCAATGCTTGGAGGCTGCGAATTGGAGGAGCGCCTGTGCGAGTGAATCCAAGGAACATTCGTGCTGAGACACCATCAAAGATGTTGCTCAAGAGGCCCAGAGGTCCCAAGACCTGTCGGTAGAGGGTGGTTTCATTGACGTTGCCGCTCCACTTCACACTGCGCCCATACCACTTGACCAAGCGTCCGTGAGGACCGGTGTAGTTGGTGCTGTTGAGAAGATGGCTTCGTGCGGAGTTGAGGGCTTTGGAAGCCGTGCGTCCTTCAGCTCCGTATCGAGCGATGGACGCCATGTCTGCTTCGGCCCAAACGCCGTCTTCACCGTCGAGCATCTTGACGAGGGAAGCCCGCTGTTCATCGCCCGTCCGGGGATCGAGGGAGCGAGTCCAGTGTTGGAGAAGAACTGCTGGTCCTTGGTAGGTGGCATTGAATGGAACCGTGTCTGACATTGCGTGCAAGAGTTGGTAGGATGACACATCGGTCATAGCGTGGAGCATGGCAGCAGTTGGAGAGTCCATGGTCCCCATTGGGCTACCGTTGAGTAGGGTTGCACCTTCGCGAGGATCTGCACGGAGCCACGGTTTGCTTTTGCTTCGATTGGATTCAAAGGTCGAATAATCAACAATTAAGTCTCGAATGACTGGGTAGCCGGGAAGAGGTTCAACCTTGAGTTGACCTCCCTCTCCGACAAGATCGCTGATGTTTGCTAAGTCGGCAAGAACCACACGGCCGTTCACACGAACGCCTGATGTTGGTGTGCCGTTCCCGCTTCCACGTCGGAACGCAAAGCTGCCGTCAACATCTTGCTGAATGGCGACAAGAAGGTCTTCCACCGTGGCATGGCCAGGCACTGCGCATGCAATGGTGTCCCATCCAGATTCGTTAGCGCTTGGGCAGTAACGGAACAATGAGAGGGTGATTGAGAGGTCTTCTTTGACGACGACACCCGGAGCAAAGTCGCCATCAGCCACTTCATCAGCAGTGCCGGAGCCGTACTCGAGCATCTCATCGAGAAGAACCTCTTGGAGGGTTCCAGATTCATCGACGCATGCAAGGCGTGGAAGGGCTTGGGAGATCCATTGAGCCCATGGGGTGTCGAAATCGACATCACAAAGTTGGATATCGTGAACTCGGTTTGCGCCAAGTTCGACGTACTTTTCATCCCAATCGGTGCCTGCCTTGCAGAACTCATCGTAAGAGGAATCGCCAATGGCGCACACGCTGAAGTGAACATTAGCAAGCGAAGGCTTTCCACTGCTGACCGTGTTCCAAAGTGTCTCGGCGTTGTCTGGCATTTCACCTTCGCCCCATGTTGAGGTGATGATGAGTGTCCGAGGGTGGGAATTGAGTTTGCTTGCATCAAATCCGTCCATGTCGTAAACAGTCGGGACCAAACCATAGTCTGCTGCCATCTTAGCAGTCTTTTCGGCAAGGCCGGCTGCGTTTCCAGTTTGTGAACCGAAGAAGATAGCGAGGCTACGGTCGCCACCCATGAGCGCTTGGAAGGCCTCGGAGCCACCGGTTGCAACTGCGGCAGCAGGTGCTGCCTCGACGGCGAGTTCTGCAGCGGGTGCTGCCTCGACGGGTGCTTCAGCACCGTCGCTCACCAATTCGAACTTGATGACTTCGACAGGGCAAGCTTCAGCAGCTTCCAGGATCATTTCACCGTAATCGGCACCGAGGGAGCCCACCATTGGAGAGCCTCCGACGTTTCGGTCGAACTTACCATCAGTACGAACAGCGGCAAGAATTTGAGATGACTCATCATTCACTTCGAAGACTTCTGGACATATATCCTGACACGCATCACAGGTGATGCAATCTTCGTCAATCCACACCTTTGCCACAATGGTCATGTAAATCGCTCCCACTCACGTCGGTCGTAAGCAAACTTCCCCACCATAGAGGGGCCTTTCAAGGTTCGTACTTGTTTTGTTCAAGTCGCGCCATCTCCGAGGGGTCATTTGACAAGTCAGAACGGCTTGCTGCTCAGCCATGGAAAAGAAATTCTGTCCTTTCTGAACATCACATTTGGAAGTCGCCCATGCCACCCATGCCGCCCATATCGTCGCCCATGGAGACACCCTTCGACGAGATGACATCGTCGATTCGCAGGATCATGATTGCTGTTTCTGTTGCTGATTGAATGGCTTGTTCCACAACTCGCATTGGTTCAACCACATTTGCTTCTTTCATATCAACAACGCCGCCTTCATAGACGTTGATACCAGCATGAGAGCGGCCATCAGCGTGAGCCTTACGGAGCTCGATGAGGGTGGTCACCGGATCCAGGCCTGCGTTCTCTGCAAGCGTGCGTGGAATAATCTCCAAAGCAGAGGCAAAGGCCTCGATGGCCATTTGTTCTCGACCACCGACGGTTTCCGCATATGTCCGCAAGTCACGGGAGAGGGCTGCCAAAACGCTGCCTCCGCCGGTGAGCACTGCTCCGTCTTCCCAGGCCACTGAAACAACGCCAACAGCATCGTCAAACGCTCTTCGAATCTCATCGACCACGTGTTCAGTACCACCTCGAAGCAGCACAGAGACAGATTTCGCTTCTGGGCAACCGGTGATGAAGGTCATATCGGATTCGCCAATTTTGCGCTCCTCGACCTTTGCAGCGTGACCCAAGTCATCGCCGCTCAAGTCGTCCAAGTTGGTGACAATGCGACCGCTTGTGGCCTTCGAAAGTGCCTCCATATCGGATTTCTTTGCTCGGCGAACGGCGAAAATACCGGCCTTCGCCATGTAGTGTTGAGCGAGTTCATCAATGCCTTTCTGGCAGACGAGCACCGTTGCTCCTGCTGCTTGGATTTTCTCAACAAGTCCACGGATGTAGTTTTCTTCCTCTTCGAGGAAAAGAGCCAGTTGGCTTGGGTCGGTGATCTGAATCTTTGCATCGACTTCTGTTTTCTTGACTTCGATAGCTGAATTCACGAGGGCGATTTTCGCATTCGAGATGCTTCGGGGCATGCCAGCATGCACACGCTCTTTGTCGAGGAGAATTCCATCGATGAGGGTTGAGTCTTTGATCGAGCCACCTTGTCGCTTTTCGACCTTGATATCACCAAGGTCAACAATTCGCTCCTCATCTTCAATAACGCCGACTGCGTTCACGGCACGAACACAAATGTCGGCCATGAAACTCTTGACCGCTCCAGCGGACTTTCCAGTGAGGGCTGTTTTGGCGACTTCGGTGAGCACTGCGTCGTCATTGTCGGTTGCGATGCCGTGATTTTCGAGCAGTTCCACAGCTTTCTCTGCAGCAAGACGGAAGCCTTCACAGATCACAGTAGGATGTACGTTCTGTTCGATGAGGTCCTCACTTCGCTTGAGAAGCTCACCTGAAAGCACAACTGCGGAAGTTGTACCGTCGTAGCAATGTTGCTCTTGGGTCTTGGCGACTTCGATGATCATTTTTGCGGCAGGATGGTCGATGTCCATTTCCTTTAGAATGGTCGCTCCATCGTTGGTAATCACAACGTCACCCATCGAATCGACGAGCATTTTGTCCATGCCTTTTGGGCCGAGGGTTGAACGCACAGCGTCAGCAACGGCTTTTGCCGCTGCAATGTTGTTCGATTGAGCGCTGCGGCCTCGAGTTCGTTGTGTACCATCTTTGAGGATGAAGATTGGGGCTTGTCCGTTTCCATACATGATAAATCGCTCCTATCGTTCTTGGGGGAGGACGAGACCATCTTGAACCCTGCGCTTCTTCAGCAACGGGTCAAACGGTGCCATTCACGCCATTCCGTTCTGCTCAAGCCACATTTGGCCGTAGACTTCCCATTGCTCCATCGTCCAGCCATCAGGGAGGCCAGCGGCGGGAACTGGTGGGGCAGCAGAAGGCGCTGGGGCAGCAGGTGCTGGTGCGGCAGGTGGTGCGGCAGCAGGTGGTGCGGCAGCAGGAGGCATGCCGGCGACCGGAACGGTTGGTGCGGCTGCGACTGCACCGTACGTTGCTTCGATGCTGTTTTCATAGCCTTCTTCGCCCCATCCACCATAGTCATCTTCCTCTTCTTCTTCACGGAGGATGTTGAGAATGAGGAATACGCCACCGCCCATAACAACGATGAAGCCGAGCCACAAGGCAATGCTGCCGATTGGCAGTCCTTCGTCCGCCGAAGCAGCTCCATCAATGTCGTTGGATTGCTTGATGAGGATCACTTGCAAATTGGTGTTTGCTGCATCGCTGACTGTTTCCGAACGAGCCCAAAGGGTCAAGTTTGTCGAGAACGAATCCGATCCTAAGTTGAGCAGAGTGGTTTCTGAGACTTCGAAGTAGACAGTGACTTCGCGTTCTTCCTCCACGGCGAGAACGAAAGAACGGTCGTTGCTGGAGATTCGGGTTTGGACATAAGCAGATGATTCGCCGTTGTCCAAATCAATCGTGACGGATTGAGCTGTCGTGTATTGGTTTCGAACCTTGACGGTCATGGCCCATTCCTCGGCCGGCTCTGATTCGTCAATGGTGAGGGCTGGGGCCGGGAGAATCTTGAGCCAGTTTTGGGAACCGACAAGGTAGGTTGCAGAACCTTGTGCACCAATCAACGGGTCGTTGACGCTGGTTGCAATGATGTCAAGAGTGAGTTGGCCGGATGTTCCCGCTTCAAACGAGAAACGAACCGTCACGTTGTAACTTGCACCAGTGTCGATTTCTGGCGTGTTGCCATCGAACAAGTTCGTGAACTCGATGATCATACCTTCCGGTACATTCGCCGTCATCGTGAATCGGTCGGCACTGTTTCCATCATTACGAACTTCGAACGCCATGGTTTGAGCAGGGTCACCGGGAATGTAGGATTGATCTGCATCTTCATCCGAGACGTCGACTGCTGCAGTGTCAAGAATTTCAATGCTGAGTGAAATTGAGCGCTTGACCAATGGGTCATCAACGCTTGTAGCGGTAACAGTGACCCCGTAAAGACCCGGGCTGAGACCAACTGGCATTGGGAGGTTCACTTGGATAATGCTCTCGCCGTCCCATGCATCAAGCACAGTTGTTTGGTCACCGGCGAGGTTTGCACCGAGGAGCCAATTTTGTTGAGTCAACGTCAAATCGTATTGCTCGTCATCATTTCCAGTGTTGAAGATGTTGATGTAGACCTTCTTTGCAATTCCATTAGCAGGACCCTGAATGTTCAGTTCTTCTGCTTCGAGGTTGACTTCACGGTAGACAGGAACCTCGATGTTTCGAACAAGCACATCGTTGCCCGCAAGTGCGGTTCCACAGGAAGGGCAAGTGGCACGCAAGTTGAAACTCACATACGGGCTTGCTTCAGTGCCAAGAGCTGGCATGGCCATTGAATCTGCGGTGATGTTGAGGTTGTAATTTCGGGCCTCTCCACGGTTCAGAACGATCGGGTTTTGAACAATCACACCCGTATCATTGACGACGAGGGCTGACCAACCAGTCTCAGAGAAGGTGGTGACGAGGTTGAAGGCTGCATCTCGGTTTCCAGAGTTCAGCAATCGGAAAGGAACCAAACCAGATTCGCCTGGTGCAAGGGTTTGAGCGAGGATTCCAACCGTCGAAGTCAAGGCCACACCATATTGTTCGGTAACGGCGACAGGCATCGTAACCCGTCCCTTTTCGCCGGCGTTTTGATTGCTCGCATCCGTCAACCAAATCGACCATGTCTGTTGTTGGACATCAGCGCCTGGTGGGATTGAGAGGTTCACCCACACTTCAACGGTCTCTCCAGCCTTAATCCCCGGCATGAGGACGTTTGTGTCGTGATCGTTGCTGTTAGGAACATCGATGCGAATCATCTGCATTGCTGGGTCCA
>Ga0206677_10003447_pt1 | contig 13302 bp, 11 predicted proteins | sample M130m12015metaG_FD_155475 | JGI IMG/M metagenome (GOLD analysis project Ga0206677, IMG submission 155475) | Ammonia-oxidizing marine archaeal communities from Monterey Bay, California, United States - M1 30m 12015 | ecosystem: Environmental > Aquatic > Marine > Intertidal zone | place: USA... | reverse complement strand
AGAACAAAAATACTCGATAAATTCCCCAAAGCTGCTGCCTGATTTACTTTATTATTTTGCCTTTTGTGAATATCTATCGCTTTGTTCGCAAATTCTTTTGCTTTTTCATAACGATTATGATTCATATATATACCAGACATATTTGTATATGCCCTAGACTTCACCTCCATAACTTCTCGATTTAAATCTTTAATGTTTGTTATTTTTTGATAGTAATACAAGGCGCTATCTAAAGGTGTATTTAAAATATTTGTATCTTCTAAACGATAATAAGAGGTTCCTATCCCTATCAGTGTTTTAGCTTTTATGAGATTTGTATGTTGATTAAAATTACTTGAAATCGGTAGGTTTAAATCTAATTGACCTCTTTTAAAAATTGTAAGATAATGAAGTGTTTTTTTATAGTATTTAATCGCATTTATACTATTTCGAGATTCAAAGTAAATATCTGCGATAAGTTGATTTATTAAAATCAACTCACTAGGAGTTAATGAATTGTTACTTTGTAATAATTCCAAAGAAATGCGTAAAGCATGAGTATAATTTTTGGAACGAAAGTGTTTTTTAGCTATTAAATATCCCGAAGAAAGGGAATCATTTTGTTTAACAACAGAAGGAGTTGTAAAAACCCCAACTTCTTCTGTTATTAAACACATAAAATAATTAGTAAAAAATACTAATCCTAAGAATAATAATTTTATTCTCAAAATTTAACAGATTAAATGATAATAGCTCTTGGTCTTCTATTTGATGGTAAACCATCAGGGTTCGCTGGTTTCTTTTGATGATTTATTTCATTATGATTTACAAAATCAAATTTTAAGGGGTATCCGTCTACTTTTTCAAGAACTCTAGAAAAAGTAGTTTCCGATGACTTTCCCTCTTCTAAATGGATTTCATAAATTTTTAATTCTTCATTAAAAACAAAATCTACTCTAACGTTCTTTTTTACAGAAAAATCTAGTACAAAAGTTCCTTCTTTATTTAGGGAGATGCTATAGGTTTTCAATTTGTTTCCCTGCAAACTCTTTGCCAAGGAATAGTTGTCATCTTCAATACTAATTTGAGGGTAATTATCAGAATTCAACCCGACAAAACCAACATTAAATTGATTGTCTTCTATTGCTAAATCTTGCGTAAACTTTCTGCTACCTGTATTGTTATCCGAGGGATACAAATAAATATTTTTCGTGTTTGTACTTTGATCCAAAAAAATTTCAGTTTGAATATTTTCCTTTAAAATGTAATCTAGAGCATATGTTCCACTTTCATCTCGACTTATTATATAGGTGTCTAACAAATTTGAATCTTCTTCGAGTAAAAGAGTTTCATTTGTTGAACAAGAAGACAACAGGATTGTGAATAATACCAGTAAAATAAATAAATTAGGGGTTTTCATAGTAAGGGGGGATTGTGATTTAAATTAATTATACATTATTTTTAATGTAGTCTCAGAATGTATGCAATAAAATAATATTATTTAACTAAACTAATTACCTTTTTTGAGAGAATAAATTATACTATTTTATTTCTAAAAGCATACATTGCTAAGCCTACCGAATTTTTTACATTTAATTTCTTTAACAAACTCTTTCTGTAAGTTTCTATTGTATAGACACTAAGAAACATCACTTCAGCCATTTGCAGTGAACTATATTCTTTCGTAATTAACTTCAAAACATGGAGTTCTCTTTCTGTCAAACTATCTATCAAGAATTTATCGGGGATTTTTCCTTTAGCAACCATTTCACCTGATAAGGATTTAAGTAAAATAGATTGTATATCAGTACTAAAATATTGCTCACCCTTTGAAACTGATTTTATAGCACTTAATATATGCTCACCAGCTTCACTTTTTGAGATATAACCTTTACAACCTAGGCTTAAAACCTCTTGAATAATTCTTAGATCATCATAACTAGACAAAATAATAACTTTCTGATCTATACTGTTTTTTTTAAAATACCTTAAAACTTGAAATCCATCTATGATAGGCATTGAAATATCTAAAATTAAAACATCCACAGTATTTTCTTTTTTACTGAACCAATCAATTACTTCTTGCCCGGTTAAAGAATATCCTTTAATCTTAATATTTTTATCGGTATTAATTACAGCAATGATCCCTTCTATCAATATTTTATGATCATCAGCTATATGAACGTATATCTTTTCTTTCATCTTACTTAGCAAATTTAGAGTACTTGTAAAAACTGTACAATCCCCATTTTCAGTGAAATTTTCAACTCACTATTTTCAGTGAAAAATCTCACTGTTTATGGTGAATCTTTTTTTTTAAAAAAATGATTGCCAGTTGATTATAAAAATAATTTTATTGTTAATTTACTAAAAAAAAGACTTGTTATCAAAATAAAAAAACCGAGAAGTAACTTCTCGGTTTTTTTTCGCACTAAATATACTAATTTGTTAAGTCTATCGTAATCTATCTGCAGATTTTACAAGATCTTCATCCTTTTTAATAGCTTTATTTGCCAAAACAACAAGCAAAACAACTAAAATTGGTAAGAACATCCCAATACCTTTCTCCGAAATCGAAACTTCTCCAGGTAATGTTAGAGATACATAAGACAATATTCCTAATAAAAAGAGATTGACCAAAATTATAAGGCGCCCTATAACAAATTGCAACTTTCTATCATGAAATAAAAAAATGGAAAGAAAAGAAGCAATACTAGAGAGCATAAATAGCAACGGGATTAGTTTTAACAGATAAGAATCTCTCAAAAATAAATCCAATGCAAATACTGCTCCTTTAAGATTATTCCATAAACTACATGAGAATATTAACCCTCCTGAAACAGCAGTTGCTAACAATAAATATACACTCTGTATCCTCTGAATCATCTTAAAAAAATAGCATTACAAAAGTAGAGTTTTCTTTTTAAAAAAGAAAACCTAAAACTTAAAAAAAATGTATATATTTGTAAAAAGAATAACCACACACTTTAATTTTGTATAGCACTATATACAACTATATATAATCAACAAATTTATAATCAATCTTATACAATTAAGATTTACAATTTAACTTAATACATAACGAATGTTCGAAATTTCAGAACTAAAAGCAAAAACGATTACTGATTTACAGGTTATTGCTAAATCTATTGGACTAACAAAGATTAGTCAACTTAAAAAATTAGATTTAGTATATCAAATATTAGATATACAAGCTGCAAATCCAACAAAAAACAAAGCTCCATTGACCCCAAAAGAGCGTGAGCAAAAAGTTGAAAAACCGAAAAGAAAAAGGGTTTCAAAACCTTCACAGGACAGTACCAAGCAAAAAGAGGTAAAAACTGATGAAGTAACTCCTCTTGCGAAAGAAACCGAAAGTGTTCAAAAAAACACGACTGACGAAAAAGAAAGGGAGGACAAAGACGCTTCCTTAACAAACAAAAAGCAAGAGAACAACTCTCAAAAACCTTCCCAACAGCAACATTCGGCACAACCTAAAAAACCGAATCAACCGAGGAATGATAACAGTTCTAAAAACAATGGATCTCAGAACAATAAAAACAAACCCAGTAGAGATAATAACAGAGAAAAAAACAACACTGTAGGCAGGGGGAATAAATCTAAAAACAGATACAAAGATCCTGATTTCGAATTTGACGGTATCATAGAAAGTGAAGGTGTTTTAGAAATGATGCCAGATGGTTATGGTTTTTTACGTTCTTCTGATTACAATTATCTATCCTCTCCAGATGACATTTATGTCTCTCAATCTCAAATTAAACTATTTGGTTTAAAAACTGGAGATACGGTTAGAGGAAATGTTCGACCTCCAAAAGAAGGTGAAAAGTATTTCCCTTTAATTAGAGTTTCAAAAATAAACGGATTAAATCCTAACATCGTCAGAGATCGAATCTCTTTCGAACATTTAACTCCTTTATTTCCTCAAGAAAAATTCAATTTAGCAGAAAAAGGAAGCTCTTTATCAACAAGAATCATAGACTTATTTTCTCCATTAGGAAAAGGACAACGAGGCATGATTGTAGCGCAGCCTAAAACTGGTAAAACGATGCTTTTAAAAGACATTGCGAAATCTATAGCTTTGAATCATCCAGAAGTATACCAAATTGTATTACTTATTGATGAGCGTCCAGAGGAAGTTACAGACATGCAAAGAAGTGTTCGAGGAGAAGTGGTTGCTTCCACTTTTGATGAGCCTGCCGACAAACACGTTCGTGTTGCAAATATCGTTTTAGAAAAAGCGAAAAGACTGGTAGAATGCGGACATGACGTTGTCATTCTATTAGACTCAATTACACGTTTAGCGAGGGCCTATAATACGGTTGCTCCAGCATCTGGAAAAATTCTTTCCGGGGGTATCGATGCAAATGCACTTCACAAACCAAAACGATTCTTTGGAGCTGCAAGGAATATTGAAAATGGAGGATCTTTAACTATAATAGCAACTGCTCTTACAGAAACTGGATCTAAAATGGACGAAGTAATTTTTGAGGAATTCAAAGGAACAGGTAATATGGAACTTCAATTAGATCGAAATATTTCTAACAGAAGAATTTATCCAGCTATCGATTTAATTAAATCTTCTACAAGACGTGATGATTTATTATTAGATGAAAAGACTGTTCAGAGAATGTGGGTTTTACGTAAATATCTTGCGGACATGAATCCAATAGAAGCCATGGAATTTATTAATGAGAGAATTAAATTTTCTAAAAACAATGAAGAATTTTTAATCTCTATGAATGGTTAGAAATACTCCTTTCAATTTTAACCAATCAACCATAAAAAAAACCGTTCAAAATTTGAACGGTTTTTTTAGTAATTGACAAACTCTAAATTAGTTTGCTGTATATAAGCTTGCTCTATTGTCCTGAACATCTGAAGCTTTCTTGATAGCTTCATATATCATGATCGTTTTTCTTTTTCTTTCAGCAGAAATATTTTTCCTCAAAGTCTCATAGTTGGGTAGTGCAGAGGGTAACTCTTTATTTGTTAATACAAAAGCATACACCCCTTTTCTACCTGAAATGTTTTTGTATACCTTGTTTAATTCTGCATGAAACATGGCACCAACAACTTTTGGTTCAGAACCTGCTCCAGCCAATGTAGGATTTTTTAAAGTAACTCCATTTGCATTTTTAATGGTCGTCGCATTTTCTTTTGAAAGTGCTTCAAGAGTATTTCCACTAAATTTCTCTGCAATTAATTGAGCTTTCTTTTCATTGATTAAAATTGGCTTCACTCTATTCGTTGCTTTTGCAGGAGATAGTAATCCTTTTTCAGTTTTAGCAGTTACAAAAGCAACCACATGACTTCCTTCAAGATCAAAACGCTTAAAGTCTCCAGTCGTTGTTTCTTTTCCAAAAGCCCAGGAAATAATCTGTCTTTGACTTCCTAAACCAGGAACAAATTCATCCAAAGCTTTGATGCCAATTGCTGGATTTGTTTTATACTTATTTTCATTTGCTACCTGAAAAAACTTTTTGTCCTTGGAAATTGATAATGCAAACTGCTCCGATTCTTGAAAAATAGCATTCTCTGTGGTTTCAGAAGCAACTATTTTTCTACTAAAAGTTGCCAGCTTTACTACGCGTTGGAAGTTTTTTTGCCCATCTATTTTAATTACATGGTAACCGTAGGGAGTTTTGACAACTCCAATATCTCTTTTTTTACCTTCAAAAACAAAATCTCTAAATTCTGGAGTCATTCTTGAATAATTAAACCAATCGTAAAACCCTCCTTTTTCTGCAGATCCCTTATCGGAAGAAAAGTCTTTAGCCATTCTTGCAAACTTACTTCGATTTCTTTTTACAACCTTCAAAATACTGTCTGCTAACTTTTTAGCCTCATCTTCTGTTCTTGTAATCTCTGGAGCAACTCTTTGGGCACCAACAAAAGGAATTAAAATATGACTTGCTTTTACAGAGTCTGGCATTTTATTAGTTGCTGTAATTTTTGATATTTTAAAGAAGCCTTTGTCTTTGTATGGTCCAACAACCGCTCCTTTTGATCCTTTAAAAATATCTGAAGAAACTGTTTTGTTGACACTGTTTTCAAATTTAAAGTTTTCATCTAAATCAGAATCTGAATCATTTTCATCTAAAAACTCTTTTTCATTCGAGCTTGTTTTTAGATCTTCAATAAAACCTGCTACTTCCTCTTTGATGAGGTTCTCATCCTCTGAAGTAGGTGTAATATCAAACTTTACATATGAAATATCTCTAGATTCATCTACCTTAAAATTGGTAGCATTTTCTTTAATATAGGAGGAAATTTCACTCTTGGAAACGGATACTAAACTATCCGCTATCGAAGAATAAGGAACAAAGACAAATTGAGTAGTCAACTTGGTGTTATCTGAAAAATATTGAAACTCTCCTTCTTTTAAGGAAGCTCCGAGACCCGCGGTAACGAGATTATTGTAAGTGTTCTTCTCTGCATTCTCTCTGATCTTATTCATGTAATTAGACCAAGCAGTCCACATTTGAGAATTATTTTCTTTGGTATCTGCTAAAAATTGTTTGAATTTTAATTCATCAAACGTCCCTATTTCATTTTGAAATTGAGGATTGTTTTGCACAGAGCTTGCATTAATAACTTCACGCCAAACATCTGATTCACCCACAGTAATCCCTGCTTCTGACAATTGGTTTTGATAGATTTTCTTTCTAACAATATTGTCCCATACATTTTTACTTGCCTGCATTTCAGAAATACGATTTCCAACTTGTTGCTTGTATGCTTCTAATTCTGAAGCAAATGCTTGTCTTGAAATAGTTTCTCCGTTTATTTCACCTATTTCATTAACTTTAGATGAATTGAAAAAATCACCTAGTGTAGAGGGATCTAACACAAAAGCAAAAAGTGCTAAACCAATTATAATGATGAGAAACATTGAACGCTCTCTAATTTTCGCTAATACTGCCATACGTCATTTATTTAATTTCGGTCTGCGAATATACAATTTGGCTTTTAATATTGCAACCGATTTTGTACTTATTAGTCTTGAAAAGAGGGGGTTCTAAAACCTTGCTAATAAAATCGTAACCCTTAGGTATCTTCCTCAGTTATTTTTAGGGATACCTCTTCAATTTTAGCAGTACTCATTTTGATAATTTTTATATCAAACCCTTCAATACTTACAACTTCATTTTTTTTAGGAATACTTTCTGTAAAATTAATAATAAAGCCACCGAGGGTCTCATATGCCTCAGACTTTGGAATGTTTAAACCGTATTCTTCATTCAAATAATCTACTTCTAATCTTGCAGAAAAATTAAATGTTGTTTTGGAAACTTGCTTTTCTAAAAACACCTGTGTATCGTGTTCATCCTCAATTTCACCGAATAACTCCTCAACAATATCCTCTAGAGTTATCATCCCAGAAGTTCCCCCATATTCATCTACGACTACAGCAACACTTTTTCGTTTTTTTGTTAAATTATTTAAAACATGATTGATCATCATAGACTCAGGTACAATCTCTAAAGGCAATAAAATAGATTTGATTGTGGTGGGTTTTTTAAACAATTCAAACGCATTAACATAGCCTATCACATCATCTAAAGAAGTCTTATAAACTAGTATTTTAGACAATCCCGTATCTATAAAAATATGTTTTAAATTTGCTACTTTTTCATGAAGTTCTACAGCAACAATTTCTGTTCTGGGAACCATCACTTCTCTTGCTTTTACATTATGAAAATCCAAAGCATTTTGAAAAATCTGAATTTCAGAATCTATTTCATCATTTTCATTTCCTGTCTCTAATTGTTCTGAGATGTAATTTCCTAACTCTTCTTTGCTAAACGCTGTTTGTAATTCATCAGCCTTTGTTTTGAAGAAAATTCGTAAAAAAAAGTCTGAAATAAAGGTAATAAATTCTGAAAAAAAATGAAACGCAACATAAAATACATAGGCTGGGACTGCAAATAACTTTAGGACTTCATTTGCGTAAATTCTAAAAATAGCCTTGGGTAAAAACTCCGCAGTAATCAATATAACAAGGGTTGAAACAAGGGTTTGAACTAATAAAACAGAAAAACTGTTGTAGCCCTCTAGTGAAAAAACATCCACTAAAAAAACACCCATATAATAACTATAAATCACCAAAGAAATATTATTTCCAACCAACATTGTGGTGATAAATTTCGACGATTTATGTGTAATTTTATTAAGAATTTTTGGAATGAAACCCTCTCTTTTTTTTTCTAGTTCAATGTGAAGTTTATTTGCTGAAACAAAGGCAATTTCCATTCCCGAAAAAAATGCGGAAAACACAATTGAGATAAGTATGATGATGATTTCAATTTCCATGAAGAAATTTATACACTATTTATTTGGGTTGTTTCTTTTTTCTATTTTTTTTCTAAAATGTCTTTTAAAGAAAAAAACTAAGATAATAAAAATTGAAGCACCCAAAAATAAATAGGCCTTTTGCCTGTCTATATTCCATTTATCAAAAGCCTCTACTATACATACTAGTGCTACTATTAAATAGCCGTACTGAAAAAATTTCCAAATTGTATTCATTAAATTATTTTTCTGTAGTGATTAAATTTCCTACTGTTTTTTTTGCCAAATGCATACTTAAATCTTCTTTACATTCAAACCCAATACCATAGACAGTATCTTTTACAGTACTTAGGGTAAATGCTTTTTCAGAGAAAAAATATTTTGTATTCTGATCCCAAAATAACTGTTCTGTTTCTAATTTAGATTGCTCTGTGTGATTTAAAACAATAACATTTCCACTGATTTCAGAAACAGATGTCTTAGAATAAGATATGGCATAATTACCCGTAATTGTGACAGAATCTTTTCCCTCAAAATTGATAATTTTCACTCCCATTGGGAACTCATCGTATGGATGTTGTTTTCTGTTACTGAAGTCATGCAACAGGGGAGTAATTAACTTTGAAGTAATTCTTCCCGAGTCCTTAAGGACGTGTATAGCATTTTTTGCAATACCAGTAGGTAAATTTTTAGAAGCAAGAAAATCTCTCACTTCTTGGGTGTTATTTGAACAGGAAAAAAGCATTGCTGTAAGACTCAATACAACAATGCTTTTTTGGATTATATTTTTTCTGATTTTCAAAAAATTAATTTAAAGGAACCTTAACTGTTTCTCCAATCCAACATTTTATTTGGAAATTACTACCAGGTTCTACCCCTGCTGTAAAAATAACTTTTTTACTAGGTGCATTGGCTTTATAGTTTCTAATATATTTTTTTGCTATTCCTGAAATACCTGGATCTACAGAAGCAGCTCTTCTTGCCTTATTAAGGGCAGCAACATAGACCATCCTTTTTTCAAATTCATTTTTACCACATTTATTGACACTTGTTTGGTATAATTTGGCAATAAATAAATATGCTTTTCCAAAATTAGCGTTGAATTTAATCGCCTCTCTCGCTAAACTTCTGGCTTTACTCAACTGCCCTCTACTTTTTGCAGCTTGAGCAAATTTTAATTTTATTTTTGCTTTTTTAATAGGATCCGTCTCTAAATCAAAAGACTTTTGTCTCATTTCGGAAGCTCCATTTATGTCATTTTTATCCTCCAAAACACTCGCTAAAAAAGCATAGGCTTCTGGAGATGGAGAGGCCTCTGCAAAGGCTCTTACTAGGGTTTCAAACAAAGGTTCCGATTGGCATCCTTTGTTAAACATTCTAGAAACAGATCTTTTTAACCAAACAGGATTTGATTTATTTGCTTCAAAATCTCTTTGATACAATGGCACCAATCTTTCACAAGTAGCTATTTCGGAAATGATAGCATCTAAGTTTCCTTCTACAGTACCAAGTGCTCTAGAATTGATCGTATAGGCTCTTTTTAGACTTTTCTCTCTTTTCCCTAAAACCTTTGTAGAATCTGATAGTGGAATTAATTTTTTGGCATAACTTTCTAGCTTCAACGTTACATTTTCTAAAACATCATCATAAGTATCAAATACTTTTTGAGGATTGGTGTCTTTATTTCTATCGGTTACTCCCTGAAAATATTTGTATAAATTTTTAACCCCCATTTTCGTTGGATCAATCCCATATCCTTTTTCTAATATGGCAAAAATCTCGTCATCGGAAGCTAGTTTGTTTTTTGATAAAAAAGTAGCATAATCACTGTGTACCTTTGCTGGATTTTTTTTGGGAAAATACTGTAATCTTTGCTCATAAACTCTTTTGGCTAAGACTGGATCTTTCTTTACATCCTCTGCCAATGTAGCTCCATACTTGTAAATATTGACCGACAAATCTTTACAATTGTCCATCAAAAACAACCAATTTGTGTAAGCCTCATCATACTTTTTAGACTGAAAATCTCCTTTAAAAAGATTATACTTAATGGTACATTCTCTGTTTGTGTCCTCTTGAGCGTTTGTTTTTGTGAACGTTATCAAAAACATAGCTACTAGTAAAAACGCTGTTTTTTTCATACTTTTTATTTTTGTTATTTTAATCAATTTTTCTTTTTTGAAACCAATTTGTATCCGTCAAGGATAATCCTAATCTAAAATTAAAATAATTTTCTTGGATTAACGAATTCATGGTCGTTCCTCTTTTACCAAACTCAAATCCTAAGTTTAATGTCGATAATTGCTTCAATGGTAATCCTAGACCAAAAGATATGCCAAGATCATCTATGGGAGTAAAATTTGTATTCAATCCAGTGCCATCAACCAGTAAACCTGTATTTTCAAAACGGATTCCTGCCCTGTAGGTAACTCGCTGCCAATAACTAGATATAGAGTTTATTTTAGGGAGATAAAACCCCCCTAAAGAAAATCTGTTTGAGGCTCCATAATTATAAGCTGTATTAGATGCATTTGAAAAACCCAACGTTTCAATTGCATTTTGATTTTCATATTCTACTCCTACATACCATGTATCATACTTCCCAATACCCACACCAAAATTTGTTTTAATTGGCATTCGATATTTTCCATCAATAGATTGTATTTTTTTTAGTGTACCGTCTGCATCCAAAAAAGAAAGTGTATCTCTAACTATTTCTGAACCTGAATTACTAAAGGTTAAGGAATAGGTTTGACTAGTTCCTGAAACTTTTATATCGTTCCCTAATTTCAATGTGGCTCCTGCACTGATTTCAAGTTTATTTTTCAATTCTTTTTTATACTGTGCTCCCATTGTCACAGACCCCCCTCTAACTTGTTTGTTTTCTTTGAACTTTGTAGCTAAAGGTACATTTGCAATTTGATTGGCAATACTGTTATCTACTTTTCCAAAACTATAGGCTGCTTCAATTCCAAAAGAAAACCCTTTAAATATTTTTAAACCAAAACTTCCGTAAAACCTACTTACACCACCATTCCCTGAGAAAATCGATACCTCCATAGTATCCCCATTTGAATCTAAGACCGAATTGGCCAAAGAATAACCAACAGAGGAGACCGGTTGCACTCCAAAAGACATCCCGGCTTTGGTTCCTATCGGAAATGCTAAAGTAAAATAACTTAAACTGGTCGCATTTGATGTTTGTTCTAAAACTCCATCGTCTACAGTTAATTGGTTATTTAGCATCCCAAAAGAGTAAGTTGTATATCTTAAGTTTGCATAAGCTGCAGGGTTGGTGAAATTTAAATATTTGTAGTGGCTAAAAGCAACACCAATTCCTCCCATTGCATTCTGTTCTATGGTAAGAGGATTAAATTCTTCTCCTATCCCAAAAAAAGAATAAGGTGACGAATTTGTTCTTTGAGCTGAGGCTGCAGTTGAAATTATTAGTATAAAAACGAATAAGATGTTTCTAATCATGTGTCTGAGTTAAATATCAAAATTTCGTTCAGTCCTTCCAGAAGAAAATTTTGATGGGCAAATATGCTACTTTTTAATTGTTTTGACAAGAAATTTGTGTCCCCTCCTGTTAAAACAACTGTTAAATGTGAATATTTTTTCTTGTATTGATTGATAACCCCATCAATTTCTTGAAGCACGCCGTTTACAATCCCCGAATTGATACTTTCTTGGGTGTTGACTCCTATAAAATTTGTGACCTCCTCTTTGTCTAATAATGGTAAATTTGCAGTAAAATAATTCAAGGATTGGAACCTCATTTTAATTCCAGGCGATATGGCTCCTCCCAAGTATTCTTTTTTAGATGTGATCAAATCAAAGGTAATACAACTACCTGCGTCTATCACCAAAACATTTTTCTCTGAAAACTGAGTAACCGCAGCTGCAGCCAAAGCAATTCTGTCTATCCCGAGGGTTTTTGGTGTTTGGTAAAGATTGATAAAAGGTACTTTTGTTGACGAAGATAGAATCCGAATTTGAACTAATTTTTTTATTCTTTTCAACGTTGTATCGGAAATCTGAGCAACATTAGACAAAATACCCTCTGAAATTAGATACTTTTTGGTGATTGTTTTAATTTCTGATAAAATACTTTCTTTATCAAAAAAAATAAGATCTATCAGTGTATCTTTCTCAAAAACAGCTGCTTTGACTCTTGTGTTACCTATATCTATGATTAGATTCATCTTTTGTTTGCTAAAGAATATCAAAAATACAACAGATTTTTTTAAATTTCTTTAGTAGATGTAAAAAAACATTTTATATTTGCATCCGCTAAGGCAATGGTACCTTAGCTCAGTTGGTAGAGCAAAGGACTGAAAATCCTTGTGTCCCTGGTTCGATTCCTGGAGGTACCACATTTCAACCCTTTAAGTCATTGATTTAGAGGGTTTTCTGTTTTTAAGAATCAATATGTGTACACTATGGTATACATTTTTATGGTTCTTTTTTGTATATTGGGTACTCAATGTATACAAAATGACTATAAAATTACTTCCTCATTTTAGAAAAAATAAATCCTCCTATGAAAACAATGATGAAATCTATTTTATCATAAGAGTCTTTGTTGATGGTAAACGAATGAACATTTCTACAGGTATAAAAATTCGTTATAAAAATTGGATTGAAAATTGGTTAAACACTCAAAAGAAAAACCCAATAGGTTCTAAAGAAGAAAACCATCAAGAAAAGAATTTACTATTAAAATCAAAACTTAAAGAAATATCTGATATCGTTTTTGAAATTGAAAGAAATGGAGGAATACCAACAACCGATTTAATCAAAACTCACCTAAGAACTGACAAGATTCAAAAAAGAAAGAAATCACTTTCTGATGTTCACTTTCTAATACTACTAGAAAAATACAACGATTGGATTACCTCTGAAGAATATAAAATATTAACTCAGAATTCAGATTCTTACATCAGAAGTGTGATAGGTTCCATTAAAGATTTAATACGTTTCACTAATATTTTTGAACAAAGAGAAAGG
>Ga0206677_10003444_pt1 | contig 13310 bp, 12 predicted proteins | sample M130m12015metaG_FD_155475 | JGI IMG/M metagenome (GOLD analysis project Ga0206677, IMG submission 155475) | Ammonia-oxidizing marine archaeal communities from Monterey Bay, California, United States - M1 30m 12015 | ecosystem: Environmental > Aquatic > Marine > Intertidal zone | place: USA... | reverse complement strand
AAACAAGCCGTTAATAACCGGTTTATTATTGATATACGTGTCTCTGCTCGTAATAGCAGCAACCGATCCTTTTCTAATTTCCTCTGGTGATAATATACTGAACTGAATACCTAGAATTTTAGAAGCATGTTCTTTATTCATTGTACCAGTTTTACGTTGTGACATCCTTCTTATATTACACTAACAATATTTAGATTGTTTTATTTCAATTTTGTATCTATTATATGTTTCCATCACAGGTTTATTTGATATATGGTGTGGTATTGAAAACAAATAGATTCGCTTTGTCTTTATACAAAATTTATAAAAAATTGATATAGATATTTATAATAATAATCAAGTAAAAGATGGTGAAGGACAAGAAACCTAATTCTCACACATACACTACCCGGTCGAAATCTATGAAGAAGCAGTCTGAATACAATGAACACGAGTCCTCTTCCGATGATGAAGAATGGGAGGACGAAGACGAGGACGAGGACGAAGAGTTCGATCCAAAGGAGTATCAAAAGTTGCTGGCAGATTTGTTTCCATCGAAATTCATGAACAAGAAGATTGGTAAACAACTTGCTCCTAAAAACAAGAAACAATCTGTCTCCGATAAGAAACAACCCGATAAAAAGAGGAAATCTGATAAGAAGAATGCAAAGAAATCTTCGAAGGATGCCTCGAAGAAAAAGAAACGTGAGGAGGAGGAAGAGAGCGAGGAAGAGGAGGAGAGCGAGGAAGAGGAGGAGAGCGAGGATGAGGAAGAGAGCGAGGAGGAGGAAGAGGAGAGCGAGACAAAGAAAACGAAAAAGAAAACGAAAAAGAAAAAGAAGAAAAAAACAAACAACAAGAAAAAGGTGTTGAGTGAAACAGAAGAGGATGGTTCGTCGTCAGATTCAGATGAAGAATACGACTCTGACGACTTTGATATTCTGTCAAAAGATACTAAGTTGAACATTATATTCACACTTGGCGGAGTTCCTGGATTGGATGATGGTGATGATTCCGATGATGATTCCGATGATGATTCCGATGATGATTCAGACGATGAAGAATCCGACTCTGACGACGATGAGGAGGGAGAATCTGACGCCGATGAGAAGGTAGCAAAGAAGAAGAGTAAGGCGGCAACAAATGCCAAGACGAACAATGCCAAGAGTGGAAAGTCTGAAGAATTGGACTCTGAAGAATTGGACTCTGAAGAATTGGACTCTAAAGAATCGGACTCTAAAGAATTGGACGCTAAAGCCAAAACTGGAGATGACAATGTGGTTTTGGAAAGCACCGAGAAAGAGGGCGAGGTCGACGCGTTGTGCGACAGCGAGGTGTTTGATAAATTCAACAAGATGATTGCTGACCTTCCTGAATCGGACAAGAAGAATGACACTATGAAGTCCATTATCAATGAGGTGAAAACTCTTGAAAAGAAGCACAAGAAAGAGGAGGAGAAGAAGTCGAAGAAGCTTCGTGGGAAAAATGCGGTGAAGTTTCGCAAGATGCTTCGCGATAAAAACGTGATGAACGACACGAAATTCTTCGAGAGCAAGCTGAGCGTAGAGCAGCAAGAGGTCGTTCTCAAACAGATTGAAGAGGTGAAGAAACACTCCGATGTTGATAAACCTTATCGTTTGGCTGTGCTCGATGCCGACATTCCGATACATTTCAAATCCATTGCTTACAAAAAGATTAATTCATTAAAGTATATGGAACCGGGTGACGGTGAATACTACAAGATAAAGAATTGGGTGGACACCTTCATGCAAGTTCCGTTTGGCAAATACAAGACACTGCCTCTAACCCTTTCGGATGGTGTGGACGCATCTCACGAGTTTATGACGAAGGCGAAAGGGGTTCTTGACGGTGCGGTATTCGGTTTGAACGACGCCAAACTACAGGTGATGCAAATGATCGGTCAGTGGATTGCCAATCCGGATGCGATTGGAACCGCGATTGCCATCAAAGGTCCCATGGGAACCGGCAAGACGACGCTGGTGAAAGAGGGCATCAGCAAAATCTTAGGCAGGGACTTTGCGTTCATCGCACTTGGAGGCGCGACCGATTCGAGTTTCCTAGAGGGTCACTCGTATACGTATGAGGGGTCGACCTGGGGCAAGATTGTCGATATCTTGGTGAAGTGCAAGTGTATGAACCCCATCATCTACTTCGACGAGCTTGACAAAGTGAGCGACACTCCTAAGGGCGAGGAGATTATCGGCATCCTTACCCATCTCACGGATACGACGCAGAACAGCAAGTTCCATGACAAGTATTTCTCGGAGCTCGACTTCGACCTAAGCCGGTGTCTGTTCATCTTCAGCTATAACGACGAGTCAAAGGTCAATCCCATCCTAAGGGACCGCATGTATCGTATCCAGACCAAAGGATATGACGCAAAAGAAAAGTCGATTATTGCGAATGACTATATTGTCCCCAGCATTCGCGAGCAAGTGAAATTTGCGGACGGGGATGTCACGATTCCGAACGATGTGATCAACCATATTGTCGAAAAATACACCGACAAGGAGGATGGTGTTCGAAACCTGAAGCGGTGCCTGGAAATCATTCACACAAAACTCAACTTGTATCGTCTCATGAAGCCGGGGACCAACCTCTTCGAGAAGGACATGAAGATTGATGTCGCGTTTCCGGTCACCGTGACAAAAGAGATGGTGGACAAACTAATCAAGCAAGACCAAGACACGGGGTCGTGGAAGCATATGTATATGTAGATTGTATAAACTAACTACTGTTATGCTAATAATACAATAAATTATGTTAATGTATTATTTTTATTGCCCTTTTGTTATTTCTTCGTGCGTTGCTTCTTCGTGCGTTGCTTCTTCGTGCGTTGCTTCTTAAGTATTGTAATTAATAGACAATTCATTTTTTAGAAGAATTTTTCTTGCTCTTGCTCTTTCTTTTACTCTTTCTTTTTTTGTGGGTACGCCTCTGTTTTCTCTTGCCGCCCCGTTTCGGTGGAGGAGGTACGGGAAGTTTCAAGAGCTCTGCACGTTTCTCCATGTCAGATAGGGGGAATTATTTATCTGGGCACGCAATAAGGCTATGTGTTCCTTCGTCATTTTTTCATCATTTTTCGAAGTAAACCCCGTATTCATATTATATATTAATAACAGATTATATCTCAAAATTTGATGTCACCAAATGTTCATTTTTTGTTTAATCTTCAACCTGTGCTTCTTTATACGAACAGAGTAAAGTCTGTCTAAACACTGCTAGCAGTGGTCTTGTTGCCACCGCGCATGCTGATGAACTTCATCTGCTCGGGTGATGCGCAAACGCAGCCAGACGAACCGCTGTAGGCCGCCGGACAGCAACTGGGACTAAGCGTATTTTGGGCAAAAATCGACATTTGACCCTCTGGAAGCGGTTCGGAATAATCCACGTGGTTATTCTCTAACTTCGCAAACACATTGCCTTCTGTGGACACAGGCGCGGATCCGGGAAGAGCATACGGAGATTCCATTGCGTATTCAACTGCGGCACCAACTAAGGTAAAACCTTCCTCAATACCCCCGGCACAGCTACAGAATACGTTCAGCGCCATTAGTCCGCCAATAATCATGGAGAGAATTATGATTTCGACGCGCATCTTGTTTCCTAAAATACTTATTTCCATTGTTATAAACAAGAAGTAGAAAATAATTAAACAGAATATCTATTTGTATCATTGTATCATTGTATCATTGTATCATTGTATCATTGTATCATTGTATCATTCTATATTCCGTGGGGGCAGGTATTTCTCCACGCAAGAGTTATAGTCTTCCACGCGCACATCGTTGACAATGAAACTCCCCCAGTCTGTTAGTAAGTGGTGAACGTATTTCGGAAAACAATCTTCCTCCTCCTCCTCATTCGAAACCATATCGAATGTGTTGCTGACGCCGAGTTCCGGGTCTACTATCATGATGTTTCCGGTGCAACGCAATGTTTTCTTTTTGCTCCTTCCACTACCTTCATAAAGCGTTTTTTCACTCACACCTGACGCAATGTCTTTGCCACTTATTTTCACGACACCACACACTCGTTCTCCATCGCTAAGGACATCGTTCACTTTAACATCGGCGATGCTTAATACATTGCCATCTTTGAGTTTTACCAGACAATCTTCGTGAAATCCTGCTCCGAGCACTTTGTGAATGTCTTCCATATCGAAAGACGGGGATAATGGACCTTGTTGCTTGAGATGCGAAAAGTCAATATCATCTAGGTCATCCCAATCGGCAAATGTGTATGAGCCGATTTTGATTACTTTCGTGCTGGTGTTGATACAGTATACAAATGGGTCTTTAAAAGAGTCGCGGTGTATGAACGTGCTATCTGGGTGCCGTTCTACACTGATCCATCCCATTGTATCGTGATGAATACTGTGGTTTCCTGTGACGGTGACACCGCCTATTTGGTAAATTGTCTGGTTGTGGGACGAGAGTTTCATAATAGCATTCACTCGCGAACCATCGCACAACACGCTGCCGATTTTAACGGACTTCATATCTACAACACTTCCGTCTTGTAGGGTAACCGGCGTTGTTCCTTCGAAGCAGGCAGGGACACCAGGCGGAGCAGCCGTGGTGAGTTTCATGATCCTGCTCATCATAACTTGAATAATGATTGTCGGAACCAGAATGGCAGCCATTACTGCTGTTGTGGCAGTGGCGACTGGGATTAAAAATGGCATAAATATCGATGCGGTCCACAATCCTGCAATAGTTCCTACAAGGGCATATAAAATTTTCATCACCAATCCAATAAAGAATAACATCAAGGATTTGATACCAAAATAGCTTCCTAGAAGCGTATATATTGCCGATGTAATGGTTCCCTGTACCTTACCAATCATTGATTTCAAGACGATGAATAGGTTCACTATAGGCACAGTAATGTTGAGAGCCCGCCCCATGGCATTTTCGACAAAGGCGCGAATGTTAACTCTGATTTTGTTGAGCATCCCTCTGATTGCGTAGATCGCTTTTACTATTGCATTGAACTGAGCAGTAATAACTTCCAACAAATAGAAAAATGGTTTGAAGGCATTGTCGCTGATGGATGCCAAAATCGTATGCGTGCACTGTTCAAAGTTGTCCTTCGTGTAATCAAACGCTGTATCATCGGGACCCTTGTTGATAATGCCGGCAAATGGAATCACGCCAGGCGTGCATCGTTTATTTTCCCAATCTGCCTTAATCGGTTGAAGATTGTTGAGAATGTGGTAGTATGATATCGCCAGAAAGAATACAATACATAACACAATTGTCAAAAATAGATCTAGTCCGTGGCGGTCCAAGTATCCACTTTTCTCATATAATTTATTTATCTTTTCAAATATGCTGTTGTTACTATTTGTATTATCCATATATACAATAGGTGGATAATATATACATTGACTACGGAGATACATTGGCCGTGACTACGAGATACATTCGACTATGACTACATGAGCGATTTCGACGCCGAACCGTTATTATCTTCCCAATCATGAAATAACCATTCGCCAATTGGTATCGTGTGATCACTCGTGATGAGACACGTAAATTCCTTGCATATTTTCTCCGTGACAATCGAAGGTTTTTTCCCTCGAAGATTTTCCACGCATACAAACTCTTGTAAATCTGGTTCGTATACTAGATGTGACCCCGAAACAAATATTGGTGCGTAATTCTCTCCACCTTCCATCTTATATACCTTCTCTATCTGGTTTCCTTCCTTATCAACGTTGCTGATTCTTAAGATAGCGCACACCTGTGCTCCATTTTTCAGTTTGGTTCCTAATGGAATGTCTTTCATTGCGACATTGCCTGCGTCGGTAGAGAGAATAGTTTCGGGATCAAAACAGAGCGCTCGCACCATCTGTCCGGGTGGACCTGCCCACGTGCTTTCCATTGTCATAACTGAACCAGAAAGCGTATACATTAATGTTGCTAAAACACCGACAATCTTTCCGAATAAATCTTTCACGTTCATAATTACTCTTTGAAATTCTATTATAATGTTGAGGAAAACTCCGAATATACTTCCTATTGTATCACCTATCATATTGCGGAGATTATTGAAAAATGCACGAATGTCGAATATGTTTGTGTTGAGTTTGCTTCCAAGATTCGTGATTACCGAAAAGTTATAGTCGAGTGGCTGAAGCAGATATTTCATGTAATTACCCTGCATTCCTTGGATACATTGTGTGAAATTTGTCATTGGGTCATGCCCGAATGCGCTTGCGAATGGCATAACAATCGGATTACAACGATAAATTGGCCAGTCCTCCTTTACTTTTTTAATTCCAATTGACACGACCGAAAAAATATACAACATTAGAAATATTAATATAATTATTACAGAATGGGCTATATCCGAAGACCGCATAATAATTATAAGTGTTATTTTATTCTAAGTGCAATTTTTAATTTAGCGCCCATTACATACATGTTCCCTTCTTTCCTGTATAAAATGAAAATATTGACTTCACGCCTTTGTTGCAAGTATTAAACTTTGTTGTTGTGCAATCATGATTGCCGCTACAACTTTTTCCACCCTTGTGCGACTTCGTGGCCTTGCGCGACTTCTTGACCTTGCGCGACTTCTTGGCCTTGCGCGACTTCGTGGCCTTGCGCGACTTCGTGGCCTTGCGCGACTTCGTGGCCTTGCGCCTCCGCTTTCCTCCAACCATACAACTACCCGTAGCATGGCAGTCGCCGGCCGACTGTACTAATGAGTCTATGTTGTTAGAATTACCGGCTACACTTGCGGCGTTAGCAGCTGGACTTCCCGAAAACTGAGGAACCGTTACACTTTCGCTTCCACCGACGAATGGTTCATTCGCATTCATTTGGTTGATTATATTTGCTTGTCCGGCGGCCGCAGCAGCTTCTCTCCCATTTGGCGTCACGGTTGCCGGCATTACGAGTTGTTGTCCTCCTTTTACCATTGTATAGTATATATATATATTATAGGGAAAAAACTAAATTAAGAGAATAATTATATTGGTAGAATAAAATGAACAGTATCGACCGACTTCAACTAGAAAAAATGATCCAGGCGAACGATGTGGAGGATTGTACTGGAGAGATACGCACGAAAAAGCACAGCAGGAAAATTCGCGATGATGTTACTACGATGATTGATATGAAGAAAAAATACGCGCGCCTTCAAAAGTCGAACCCAACGCAGTTCGACAATATGTTGGTTTCGAAATGTTCGTTCCTCTTCAATAATTACACTGATATTTACAACCGCGTGAAGAAGGAAGAAATCAATCTCTCTACACTGTGGGAGTTCTTGGACGTGTTGGAGAGAATTGAGACCGGTGCTCTTGACCAGCACTCTGGTGCTTACGAAGTTGGAAATCTACTCAAGAAAATTTACATTGATGGTGCCATCAGGAAGTCGGAGCATATGGACAAGAAGATGGGTTCGGGTAAGAAGTCAAAAAAACCCGAGACTGTCAAGAAGATTACTTGGAAAGAGTATAAGGCAATGCAAGGTCAATAATACAATATAATCATAATATAATGATGAAAGTCATGCATACAGGTATTTTGATTTCCGCATTAATGACATTGAGTTATGTAAGCATCAATGTAAGCGGGCTGCGCCAAACACTGCGAAGAGAAATTATACTGCGTCAGAATAATCATTGTGGTTTGTGTCAAGATAAATTTACGAAAATGAAGCCGCACGAAATTCACCACCTAAGTCATAACCCTAAAGATAACAACGCATCGAATCTATTGGCTCTATGTGCGAATTGTCACACTGCTCATCATCGGTTTGGTGTTTCTGTAATGCCATTCATCAATATAAAAAATATGACCGATGATGTTTCTGGGGATTCGAAAGTATACTACGAATGATGCCGTTGTTTAACAGGCTTATGAAATGAAATGAAATGAAATGAAATGAAATAAAATATAAAATTGAAAGTAAACATTATTATATGACATATACACATTATGTCATATACATTGCTTATTGTCGAATCCCCTGCGAAATGTGCGAAAATCGAGAAGTATTTGGGTGCTGGATATAAGTGTGTGGCCAGTTTCGGACATATACGCGAACTCAACGGACTCGAGAACATCGACGTGGAGAACAACTTCGAACCCAAATTCACTCTAATGGACAGCAAGCGACAGCAAGTATCCAAACTGCGCTCCGCGATTGCCAAGGCTAAGGAGGTCATGTTGGCGGCAGATGATGACCGCGAAGGAGAGGCCATCGCGTGGCATATTTGTAAAGTATTTGAACTTCCGGTGGAGACAACAAAGCGCATCATTTTCCACGAGGTCACCGAACCTGCGCTAAAGCAGGCGGTTTCGCGCGCGGGTGTCATTAATATGGATACGGTTCGGGCGCAGCACGCGCGCCAAATCCTTGATGTCCTGGTTGGATACCGTATTTCACCGATATTATGGCAAAAGATTTCGCAAAATACCGCGTCCGGACTCAGCGCCGGTCGATGCCAAACACCCGCACTTCGCATCATTTATGATAATCAACAGGCCATCGACGCCTCGCCAGGACGAAAGGTCTACAACACGACCGGGTATTTCACGCGCAAGAACCTTCCATTTGTCCTCGACCACAATCATGAAGACGAGGACAAGATGGCCGATTTCCTCGAATCATCTGCCGATTATGACCACGCGTATACTTGCAACGAACCGCGCGATGTTTCCAAAAAACCTCCCGTTCCATTTACGACGAGCGGTCTCCAGCAATCTGCCAGCAACGAACTCCGGATATCCCCGAAGGAGACGATGCGGTTGTGTCAGAAACTTTATGAAGGGGGATACATCACTTATATGCGGACGGACAGCACTACATACAGTAAGGTGTTCTTGGAGAGTTCCAAAAAGTTTATTGAGAAAACGTATGGGGAGACATATGTGCGCGGCGATTTGGACGCGCTTGCGGAACGAAGTGGGGATGTTCCGGGTGGAACGGCGAAGAAGTCTAAGAAAAAGGTCACGGGCAACAAGGTCACGGGCAACAAGGTGACGGGCAACAAGGTCGCCGCGGCAGATGACGCCCCGAGTGGGGCACAAGAGGCGCACGAGGCAATTCGTCCCACGGACGTTACCGTTCTCGAAGTGGGCGAGGACCTCGGGGCGCGAGAGGGCAAGCTATACCTTTTGATTCGTCGCAATACGCTGGAGAGTTGTATGGCTCCTGCGAAGTATCGCTCCGTCACGGCGACGTTGACCGCCCCCGAAGAGCATACGTATCGCTACACTTCAGAGCAGGTTGTGTTTCCCGGTTGGAAGGCGGTGGCCGGATATGAAAAGGAATCGCCCGACTATGCGTTCCTTCAGGCCATCAAAAAGGAAAGCGTGTTGGATTACAAGAGCATTATTTCGAAGGTCACGCTGAAAGACTTGAAACAGCATTACACGGAGGCTAAACTTGTCCAGCTCTTGGAAAAGCAGGGGATCGGTCGTCCATCGACCTTCTCCTCGCTTGTGGATAAGATTCAAGAGAGAAATTACGTGAAGAAAGAAAACGTGAAAGGGAAGAAAATAAGGTGTGTAGACTACGAACTGACTGATACCGAACTTCTTGAGAGCGAGAGCATGCGCGAGTTTGGCAATGAAAAGGATAAGATGGTCTTGCAGCCACTTGGTTCGTTGGTCCTCGAATTCTTGATTGCCCATTTTGATGCCATGTTTCAGTACGAATACACGAAAGATATGGAGCAATGTTTGGACCGGATCGCAAAGGGTGAGAAGGTGTGGCACGAATTGTGTGGGGAATGCCTCGAGCAAATCGATGAACTTTCAGAAGGGTTGGTCGAAGAGCGCATCACCATTCCAATCGACGATTCGCACACCTACATGATAGCGAAATATGGTCCTGTGATTAAGTGTGTGAAAGGGGACAAGACAACGTTCAAAAAAGTGAAGGCCGATATTGATGTTGCCAAGTTGCGTGCGGGCGACTATAAACTGGATGAGATTATCGAGGTGTCTCAGCACTCCTGCGAGGAGCTCGGAAAACACAAGGGGACGCAAGTGCTCTTGAAGACGGGTCAATACGGACCCTACGTCGAATGGGGGGTCACCAAACGCTCGGTGAAGTTGGACAAGCCGCTTGATGAGATTACGTTGGAAGACGTGCTTCCCATTCTAGCGGAGAAAAAGAACGCTGCCTCCATCGTGCGAGAAATCGATGACCATACGTCGGTGCGGACGGGAAAATACGGGGATTACGTGTTCCACAAGAAACCCACGTGGAAAAAACCGCGCTTCCTCAAACTGTATGACTTTATCAAACTACACGGAAAAGACAGCTACAAGACGTGCGAAATATCGGTGCTTCGCCAGTGGCTTGCGGAAACGTATAGTATTTGAGTGTGTGCGCGTTTGTGTGTGTGCGCGTTTGTGTGTGTGCGCGTTTGTGCGTGTGTGTATCCTATTTTTTATCTTGCCGGATGGGCGCAGGCGATAAAACGAAAAGAACCGAAATGTGCGTTGCTTGTCCTACTGCTGCCGGCAACCGCAATGGATGATGGTGCAATTCGCTTAGTTGCCACCATCACCTCTTCCTCTCTCACTGTCCATCGCACCTTCCTCAAGCTGGTGTCCAGCACTGAGGCTGGAGTGGGCGCCATCGGAGCTGGACGAGCCGGTGGAGGAGCTGGTCCAGCTGCTACCAGCGCCGGCGCTGAGAGCTGCGGCAAGTTACTGTCGAAGTTCAACCTGTTGCCGCTCGTGCTAGCCGCAGTGTTGCCGCTGGTCGCGACGTCCGAAGCGGGCGCCACTGGCGCATCGTCTACTACAGCAGCCACCGGCGCTGTAGCTCCCGACATTCATTCGTCACACCACAGTTGAGAGCGGGCACAGACGCGGGCGTCGAACCGAATGGCGCCTCCTCGGCTCCCTGCGCCCGCAGAAGCTCGATGATCTCTTCGTTCCCCGTACCAAGCGCTACCGAGAGCGGCGTGGCCTTCTTGTCATCTGGGGCATCGAGAGGGAACTCCAAGGCATCCTCGTCAGTAGTGCCCCAGTAATGCGTGAGCATGTCGTCGGTCATGAACCAATGCTTCCTAAACTCGTCAGAACCAAAACCGAGGATGCGTGTGTGCATAAGTGCATAAGTGCATAAGTGTATATGAGTGGAGGCGGAGGCGTGTGTGTGTATGTGTGAACTTACTCGTCATCAAACCTCTCTTCGAGCTCTCCGTTTGACCACACGAACTCAGTTAGGTTGACATCTGCCCCGTTCTTGATGAGAAGTTTGACCATGTCGACGTTCTGCTTGAGGATGGCAATCATGAGGACGGTCGCGCCCAGTCCGATATCATGTTCGCCATCTATGGAACGAGGCCAGTTCGGATCGGCGGCGTAGCACGTGAGTAGTTCGAACGCCCATTCGATGTCGCCGCTCGCCACGACCTTGGGCCAGTACGAAGTCGGTGGGTTATCACGTTTGTAATAGCTACCCGTGTCCTGACCACCATCGAAGCATGGGTAATCCGCGAGGTTCACGTTACCGCCGTGGCGAACGAACGCACGCTGAATGGCGTCGAGTTCCGGAGACGCAGCAAGCAGCACGGTGGTTGCTGAGAAGATTGACGCGCCATCGAAATTGTCTTCATACTGCGGTGGTATGTATGATGATTCCTTGGTGTCGGCTCCTCGGGCCAAGAGCAACATCACCACATCAAGTGATGAAGCGAATGCGAGCGCTGTCATGCCACCGAAACTGTATCCATCGCCGTATATGTAATTCGGCTGTGCTGAAATGATATCACAACCCACATCGAGTAGCCAGTCCATCATCTGGTGATTGCCTTGTTGGGTTGACATCATGAGGCAGCTCATACCAGCAGTCATGTGGCTGGGTTCGCACACACCAAAGTAAACGTTTTCTCCGATGAACTCACCCTTCTTGAGGTATTTGTCGAACGGCATCAGGACGTGCTCTGCTTCATCGCCTTCGAAAAACAGGTCGGGATGCGCGCCTTTGGCGTACACCGCTTGGGCCGCTGCGAGATCGCCCGCCTTGACGGCGTTCCACATCTCTTGATCCAGCTCCTTGCGTCGGGCTTCGTCGGTAATCTTATCCCGAAGCGACCTATGCTCCTTGACCTCGGCGTCGATGGATGCTTGGCGCCGTGCACGCTCTGTGTCACCAAGCTCGGTAAGTCCGAGGGAGCCGCGAATGACACCATTACCATTGAGCCGCTTCTCGAGCCACGCCTCGTCCACCACCATGATGCCTTTTTTCGCGGCGTCCTGGCACTTCTTGGTGCCCGGCTGGCTCGCCACGAGGATGGTGACCTGCTTTGTCACGGACTTCTCCACGTCGCCACCGGCCGCACGGATCTCATCCTCAATTGCGGCGCGCGGACGCGAGAGGGTGCCGGTGATACAGAAGACATTATCCGAAATGTCTTTTGGGATCTATGGTGTGTGTGTGTGTGTGTGTGTCTGTGTGTGTCTGTGTGGATTCTTGAATTGACATAATAATATTAGGTAGTATCTATATGCCTACCGTCATGCTGGCGGACAGAAACTTGCCATCGTACTGCTCCAACTGCTCCCACGTGAGCGTCTCAGGGCTATTTGCCGCATCGAGCAGAGTCGACACCGCCATTTCGTCGCTCATCCGAAGCCGCCCCACGAGCAAGGTGGGCAGCTGCGGCACCGCCTCCACCACCGCCTGCAGGTTCTCTGTCGTGCCGAACGAGCAGAGGAGAAGGTCGAGGAGTCCGTCCAACGCGAGGAAGTCGGCGATGGAGACCAATGACGCGAAGAGCGATGATTCGGCATGGGCCGACTCGAGCAACTCGGCCTCTGCGTCTGACCCGTCCGCCTTGTGCGTCATCCACTTCGCCGCGAGCGCGATGGAGGCGGCGCTTGCGGGCAATGGGACCTCACCTAAGCCCTCCTCTTCGCCGATAGCGGTAGACAGCATGCTCGACGCAGCGGCGGCGGTACAAGTGATCTCAACGACGCCACCGTCGGTTTGGCTCACCAGCCGGACCATCTGCACGACCTAATGGAACGGGGTGTTACTACGTAAGGTTTTAGTTGTGCGTCTGTAGAGGAGTGCGTTCATCACCTCGGCGGCGGCCTTGCCCTTCTTGGTCGGTGGTGGCGCGGTTTCCGCTTCGGTGGCGGCCTTGCCCTTCTTGGTCGGTGGTGGCGCGGTTTCCGCTTCGGCGGCGGCGGCCTTGTCCTTCTTGCCCTTCTTGCCCTTCTTGCCCTTCTTGGTCGGTGGTGGTGGCGCGGTGCCAAGGCGCTCATGGAGCCATGCCTCATCCACCACCATCACGCCTTTCTTCGCGGCGTCTAGGCACTTCT
>Ga0206677_10003438_pt1 | contig 13327 bp, 15 predicted proteins | sample M130m12015metaG_FD_155475 | JGI IMG/M metagenome (GOLD analysis project Ga0206677, IMG submission 155475) | Ammonia-oxidizing marine archaeal communities from Monterey Bay, California, United States - M1 30m 12015 | ecosystem: Environmental > Aquatic > Marine > Intertidal zone | place: USA... | reverse complement strand
GCTAGGTTAATGGATGAATACAGCTTCTTAGATATCATTCCTATATCTGCAATCAATGATGAGGGTATATCCAATCTAGAAGAGCTCATCCACAAGTACTTGCCTGAAAACGAACATATCTACGGTGAGGAGGGTATCGAGAGTCAACATAGGGATACTTTCATGATATCTGAGTTGATTAGGGAAAAGATAATCAGAATGCTTGGCGACGAACTTCCTCATGACACTTTTGTCCAGGTCGAGCTGTTAGAGGACGAGAAGCACATTTTAAAAATCCATGCAGTGATCTATGTTGTGCGTGATAGTCAAAAACAGATAGTCATTGGTAGAGGTGGCTCAACTCTTAAGAAGATAGGGCAACAGGCAAGAATAGAATTGGAGGAATACTTTAGTAAAAAAGTATTTTTAAAAACCTGGGTTAAGGTAAAGAAAAATTGGAACACGGATTCAGATTACATTCAGAGTCTAGGAGTTGGCGGCAGCTATGAGTCTTAGTGACTGGGATGAGTGCTTCTTACTTCATCAAAGATCATTTGGAGAAACAAGCCTAATAGCAGAAGTCTTCAGTAAAAATAACGGAAAAATGTCTCTTATGGCAAGAGGCGCAAAGAAACCAAAATCCAAGTTCTTTGGATACTTAACACCCTTTACTAAGCTTCAGGTCACTTATTCAGGAAGGTCAGATATGAAAACTCTGACCAATATAGATAGGGACTTTTCATCCACAACCAATAGTTTTTCAAAAACTAGTTACAGCCTTTTATATATTAATGAATTGCTCATGAGGTTGCTCCCTAAGGATGCCGCACAGGAAGACCTATTTTTTTTATATGAAGAATTTTTACATAAGGTAGCTAGGGGAGATGAGCTAGAAATAACCTTGAGGCACTTTGAGTTAGATCTTCTAGACATGCTGGGATACGGATTAGATTTTGAAAATGATATCGATAGAAATGAGGCCATTGAATCAGAGAAGAACTATTCGTTCATTCCTGAAAGAGGATTTAGAGAATCTATGAATTCAAATTTTTCTGGTGCTGATATTATTAATATAAGAACAAGAGAACTTTCAAAGGTATCAAAAAAATACCTAAAACACCTCACCCAAACAGCTATCCATTTTTGTTTAGATGGTAGAGATCTTGAGAGCAGAGATATCTTTAAGAGGATAAAGATATGATTCATGGAATTGGAACAGATATTGTTGAAATTAAAAGAATTGCAAAGATGAAATCTTTTGATGCTTTCGCAAATAAAATATTATCTGAAAATGAACTTAGTATTTTCCACGAGACCAAAGATGCTAAGAAAGCATCTTTCTTAGCTAAACAATTTGCTAGCAAGGAAGCAATCGCAAAAGCTTTTGGTACCGGTTTTAAAAATTCAATTCAAATGAATAACATAGAAGTACTTCGAGATGAGGTGGGCAAACCTATTTTCAACCCCTTAAATGAACTTGCAGAGAAAATGATAGATTTGGGAATTACAAAGACACATGTTAGTCTTGCAGACGAAAGAGACTACGCAACAGCATTTGCTATATTAGAAATATGAAAAATATTATTTTATTAGGTCCTCCAGGGGCTGGAAAAGGTACTCAAGCAGACTTGATATGCGAATTATGCAATATTCCAAAAATTAGTACTGGCGATATGCTTCGAGAGGCCGTTGCCTCTGGAAGTGATTTTGGAAAAAAGGTATCCCATATATTAGACACAGGTGGATTGGTCTCAGACGAGATCATTGGCTCCTTAATTGAAGACAGGCTAACCAAGCCAGATTGTGCCAATGGCTCACTATTTGATGGCGTTCCAAGAACGCTTGGCCAAGCTAGTAAGCTTGATGAAATGGGCGTAAATTTTACGCATGTCATTGAGATAAGTGTTGATGACGAAGTTATAGTGAATAGGATGTCTGGAAGAAGAGTGCACCCAGGGTCGGGAAAAAATTATCATATTGATTTCAACCCTCCATTAAATGAAGGTGTTGATGATGATACGGGCGAGCCCTTAATTCAAAGAGAGGATGATAAGCCCGAGACTGTTCTAAAAAGACTAGATGTCTATCATGAGCAGACCAAGCCTTTATCCGAATTCTATAAAAATAAATCATTGAGCAGTGATCTTGCATATTTTAGCGTAGATGGCTCAAGAACTGTTGAAACGGTATTTAAAGAAATATCAGACCAGATATAGTTAATGAAGGTTATCGCAGTTCAAAGTTCTGGGGATCAGACCTCAGTTAGCATTATTAATAATGATGACATCCTTTGTTACTCCTTAGACCATGAAAGGAAAGACAGACCTGACTGGAACAAGATGCTATCTAACCTTGGATTAAATTCAAGCTTTTCTCTTGCAGACATCGACCTCTTTGCATATGCCAACAGCACAGGGTCTTACACAGCAACCAGAAGTGTTGCAAGTTACCTCAAAGGAATTTGTGTGGCACTGGATAGGCCGCTTATAGCAATCAGTGCAGACAACATAGATGAACTTTCAGCTGACTCAATTGCCAAATTAGCTTTAGATAATTTTATGCAATCCGATTGCGATGCGTCATTATTTAATCCTGATGATGCCAATCCTATATATGCCACAGATCCTCAATATAAAAAAATAAATGAGTGATCTTTTTTTAAGTTTTATTCTTGGCCTTATTCAAGGGCTCACTGAATTTCTACCAGTATCAAGTTCAGCCCACTTACTGTTTCCAAGTTTATTATTTGGTACCAATGATCTCGGATTGTCCTTTGATATTGCTGTTCATGCAGGAACGCTAGTTGCGGTGATTTATTATTTTAGGTCTGAGCTCACCAGTATGACAGCAGCTGTATTTACTAATACAGAAAATGTATTGGGCCACAGGAGACTATCCTATCAATTAATCCTTGCAACCTTGCCAATAGTTTTCTTTGGTTTGTTTGCATCTGAGTTAGTAAACAATAACAGGGATAGTATTGAAAATATTGCTCTTGCAAATATAATTTTTGCAGCACTTCTTCTGCTTGCTTACAAGTTTAGTTCCAGATCAAAGGAGCTCATACAGCTATCAGTACTTGCAGCAATATTCATTGGATTCTTTCAAGTTTTTGCGCTATTCCCTGGAGCTTCGAGATCGGGTACTGCCATCACAGCTGCGCTCTTAATTGGCTTAAATTTAAAGGATGCATCAAGATTTGCCTTTCTTTTAGCCATTCCCACTATTTTGGGAGCCTTGGTTTTCTTGTTAAAAGATATGATGTCTTTTGATGGATCAATTGATTTACTCCCAATGTTTATAGGTTTTGTAACGTCCATGGTTTTTGCATTCATAACGATTAAATACTTCTTAGCATTCGTTGAGAGAATTGGAATGTATCCATTTGTTATCTATAGAGTTTTTCTTGGAGCGCTATTAGTTCTTCTAATATGAGTTGTTGTATATTTGCTGACCCTGATCAAGATTCAGAATACATTCAGTATATTTCTGACTATTTGGATATGGAGGTTGTTAATGAGATTCCTTTGTCCGGCTCTTTTATTGACTTGAGAATGAACGGCCTTCACTTTACAAAGGACTCTACTAATTTATCAAGCTCCCTCCATGTAGACTTTTTATCCGGACCCATGGGCTGGCGATTAAAAAGAACCGAGCATGAAACCTCCATAAAAAAAGCCATAGGCAAAAACAAGGAAGACATAATTATTTTTGATGGTACGGCCGGACTTTTATCGGACACTATTATTTTTCTAGCCCTTGGTCATAAGGTTGTTGCTTGCGAGCAGAGCAAGATCATATTTCTTTTAGTTAATGACGCTATAGAGCGAGCCAAATCCGAGTTACCATTTCTTAAAAATTTGCTTTTTTTAAATGCCAAGTCGGAGACCCAATACAAAGAAACTGATAATATTGATATTGTTTATCTCGATCCTATGTATCCAGAACCAAGCAAAAACCTTCTTAGATCAGGCGATATAAGCACCATCAATCATATTTTAGATATTGAGAATATTGCTGATGATGGAGATGCAGTCTTTTTTGATATTAAGAACAGTAATTTTAAAAAGATTATTTTAAAAAGGCCTATCAAAGCCGACATAATAGACAAAAACATTAACTATCAAGTCAAAGGTAAGTCCACTCGATTTGATATTTATATATAATAAGACTTACAAAAAAGGAGTAATGCAATGAACCCATTTGCAATGATGAAAGATGCCAAGAACATGGAAAAAATGATGAAGCCGGCATTAGAAAAATTTATGAAGGAAGCAGGATTTGTAAAAAAAGATGAGCTTGAGCCAATGAAAAGAAGAATTGCTGAACTCGAAGCAGAGGTAAATAAGTTAAAAGGTTAACTTTACTTTATGACCATGGAGCTTAAAGAATCAGATGTCTCAAGAATCATTGAAATGGCTTGGGAGGATAGAACTCCTTTCGATGCAATTGAAGCAACTTATGGCCTTAATCAAAACCAGGTCGAGGACCTTATGAGAGATAACTTAAAAAAGAATAGCTATACGCTTTGGAGAAAAAGGGCCCGAGGAAGAAAAACCAAACATGTGGGCTTGAGAGAATTTGGTGTTGAAGGTAGGCACCATTCCTATGATCAACACAAATATAAAAAATAGCCATCTCAGAATAGAAAACCTGTTCAAATCAATTTTTACAGAGGTTCCTAACACCTCTATATCCCTCAATGATGAATCAGTCATTATTGAACACAAAGATCAATCTAACCCAGACGCTGCATCAATAGAAATTGTTAAATTAGAAGAAGTTTATAAAGTTTCATACTGGGATGGGTATTCTTTAGCCGAAGAGGAAATTGAGAAGGACCTCAATAAGGCCTTAAAAATCTTTAAAAGGTACTCAAAAAAAATGGCTAAGAACTTGGTAAGATTTAGTAACTAGTCGTATTATCTTTTAGGTGCTGTGCCCATGTGCTTAGAAATAATTCCAAGCATAATTTCATCAGCGCCACCGCCAATAGAAGTTAGCCTACCGTCTCGAAAGGCCCTAGATACCGGAGTATCCCACATATATCCCATTCCGCCCCAGTACTGAAGACAGCTGTCTGTAACCTCTCTCCCAAGCCTACCTGCCTTTAATTTCATCATAGAGGCCTTCATGGTTACATCGCCTCCATTAATATATTCCTCGGTTGCGGTATAGACCAAAGCTCTTAAAAGCTCCACTTCGGTTTGAAGTTCTGCCAGTCTGAAATGGACAACTTGATTATCAAGAATTGATTTACCAAATGCTTTTCTTTGGCTGGTGTACTCGATGGTATCTTTTATAACTTGCTCCAACATTTTAAGCGCTCCGGCAGCGCCAAATATTCTTTCCTCTTGAAACTGCTCCATTTGGTACCTAAACCCATTGCCTTCTTCACCAATTAAATATCTCTGCGGCACTCTTACATCATCAAAAAATATTTGAGCAGTATCGGATGATCTCATACCTAGCTTATTAAATCTTTCTGAAAGAGTAATACCTGGTAAATCCATAGGTACAACAATAAGCGACTTGTTGCTATGGGGACTAGTATCAGATGTATTAGCCAGAAGACAAATGAAGTCGGCCTGAGTGGAGTTCGTTATCCACATCTTCGTGCCATTAATAATATAGTCATCTCCGTCTTTAACTGCAGATGTTTTAATTGCAGACACATCAGATCCGGCACTTGGCTCACTAACAGCAATTGAACACACCATGTCACCTGAGATTGCAGGAGCCAGAAATTCTTTTCTTAATTCATCACTTCCATATTTTGCGAGGGCAGGTATTGCCATGTCTGTTTGAACACCAATTGCCATAGAGACTCCACCACTACTAATCTTACCGAGCTCTTCAGAGAAGACTACTTGGTAGCTGTAATCAAGGCCCATTCCTCCAAACTCTGTTGGTTTAGAAATTCCTAATAAACCAAGATCTCCCATCTTTTTAAAAAGGTCATGAGCAGGAAAAATACCTTCTTGCTCCCACTTATCTGTGTGAGGATTAATTTCTTTTTCTATGAAAGCTGAGACAGTTTCACGAATTGCTAGATGTTCTTTATTTAAAATCATTTCTTATTATATATAAAATATTAATATATAAGTAACTATAAAGTTTTTGTTCAAGCATATAATCATAGCAATGCCCAAGTCACAATATTTGAATATTCTTTTTTTAATAGCATTACTTCAATCTTGTGGTGGTGGAGGAGAATCAAGTCAAGATGATCCAAGTCCGGCTAATATTATAATTACTCACTCATCACTTCCATCTCAGATCTTTTCATACCAGCCTATTGAGTTAAGTATTTCTTCGAACTACCCAACTTGTTCATTCGATATATCAAGCCCATCAATTTTTTGGAAGGAATCCTCTGGAAATAATTTTAAATTCAACGCTCCAATATCTTTCCAAGATGAAGAAAATTTTTCTGTAAACATTAATTCAATAGGTTCCTCCAATTGCCCATCTGGACAAAAAAATATTGAACTTACTGTTAAAAGATTCAATACAAAGTATTCTGCTGAGCCATCAAATGCATCCGAGCTTTCAACTGATTTCTACCATATAGCTGATATCGGCTTTGGAGGAATTAATATAACAGAGAGATTCTCTGCAACAATTTGCTATCCGACACCAAATGATTGTATTACAAGTGAAAATGAGCTTTTTGGTCAAGATGCTCATAATATGGCTACTGGTGATTTTAATAATGATGGGTTTGAAGATCTTGTGGTGGCATGGGCCATTTTCCCCCATACAATTGAAGAGTCACAAAAAATAGATGCACCAATTAATGTATATCTTAATGATGGTTATGGCCATTTGCTCGAAGATACTTCTATCTATTCATCAGGGGTCAATCCAACGCATCCTTTTGCATATCGGCTGGCAATTGCGGACTTTAATGGTGATGGCATTGATGATATTTTTGCAGGCTCTATGGGCAAACAGGTTAGGTTAGAGGATGATAGTCAAAGCTATATAAGGCCATATCCCCACATGCTATTGCTCAGCAATGAAAATGGACAGTTTGAAGATAAGAGCCCAAACATAGAGGATATGAATAATGGTGAGGGCCAGAAATGTGGTTTTGCCCATGACGCTAGTTCGGGGGACTTCGATTCAGATGGTGACTTTGATATTTTTGCATGCAATCTGTTACTTGTTAATGACGGAATTGGTAATTTTAGTATTCATGATTATATAAATTTGGAATGGCACTATAGTCATATGAGCCCAATGAGTAGCTTGGTTGAAGATTTAAATAACGATGGGTTTGATGATTTAATATTTTGGAATTTTGATAACAGATTTCTTTTTAATACTATTCCTGAAGAGGGCTCAATCCTCTTAAGTAATGGTACTGCTAATATCTCATCATGGCAGGAAATTGATATCCCAAAAGGACCCTTTGAAATAAACCACAATAAATACAATCATGCAGCAGCAGGTGATTTAAATGGCGATGGTTTCAAGGATGTTGTTGTAGCAATAACAAGAGATGATCCATATTATGAAGGAGCATACATACAGGTTTTGATTAATGATCAGACAGGATCACTAATAGATGAGACTTCCGCTAGGTTTGTTAATCAAGTTAGATTAGAAAAACATCATGGTGAAGGCAATATTTATTTAAGAGACATTGATAATGATGGGGATTTAGATATATTTCATTCAACAAGAGATTTCTCAACCTCAATATCTGGAGCACACATCGCAATCAATGATGGAAGAGGAAATTTTATTTCAAATGAGTTGATTCTGCCATCAAGGCCTTTATCAAATACTGGGTGGAGTACATCAGGTGGGTTGATGAAAGGTGTTCCAATTGATCTTGATAGGAAAGGCTGTCTTGATCTTATCTCAACATCAGACTCTTGGAGCAATGAGAACGAGGTAAATAACTACCTATTTAGTATTCTCAATATAGACTGTTCTTTCTAAATATGGTGCCCCATGCCTGAGTCGAACAGGCACTCCCGAAGGAACGCGATTTTGAATCGCGCGCGTCTACCAATTCCGCCAATGGGGCTTGCTGGGCATTGTAGCTAAGTATTATCTAATTTAAAATCAGCTTCTTATGAAAACCTCAGATTTTAATTATGATCTTCCTGAAAAGCTTATTGCTAATTATCCTCTAGATAAAAGAAGCTCTAGTAGGTTGCTGGTTTATAAAGATCAGATAGACCATAAAACCTTCATAGATATCATAAATTATTTTGAAGAAGGAGATCTCTTAGTTGTAAATAATACTTCTGTAATTCCAGCCAGAGTCTATGGCAACAAAGAATCTGGTGGCTCTGTTGAGGTAATGCTTGAAAGAATAATGGAAGACAATAGAGCACTTGTTCAGATCCGATCAGGCAGGAGCCCTAAGATAGGAACGGTTATACATTTAGATACATTTAAAACAGAGTGCGTTGATAGGCAGGATAATTTTTTTATATTGCAGTTTGATCGATCGCCGATAGAGGTCTTCAATTCAATCGGGCATGTTCCGCTTCCACCATATATAAAACGTCCTGATGAGGACTTAGATAAAGATAGATACGCAACAGTTTATGAGGACAAGGATCTACAGGAATCAGTTGCAGCTCCAACGGCAGGCCTTCACTTTGATGACGAGCTCTTAAGTGCATTAAAAGATCTCGGCGTACAAATGGCAACTGTAAATCTTAGTGTGGGGGCGGGAACATTCCAACCTGTTAAGGTAGATAGAATAGAAGATCATGATATACATAGTGAATATTTAGAGGTTTCGGATGAGGTAGTTGCTTTAGTTAAGGCTACAAAAAAAGCAGGTAAGAAAGTTTTTGCAGTAGGCACTACAGCAACAAGAGCTCTGGAAACAGCATTTATTGAAGATAACGACAAGGGATATAGCGGCTATACTAAGCTCTTTATTTATCCCGGATATACATTCAAGGCAGTCGACAGGCTGATAACAAATTTCCATTTACCACAATCGTCCTTATTAATGCTTGTATCTGCATTCATTGGCTACGACAATATGCGACATATATATAAAACTGCTGTTGAAAAAGAATATAGATTTCTTTCATATGGCGATGCGATGCTATTAGAGAAAAATGAAATTTAACGTAAAGAATGAATCCGAGTTTGCTAGAAGAGCAGAACTAGAGTTCCCTCGTGGAAGTATTCAAACACCAGCCTTTATGCCGGTTGGAACGAATGGAACTGTTAAGGGTTTAACCGTAGAAGATTTAAAATCAACTGGTGCTGAGATAATTTTAGGCAACACCTACCATTTAATGCTAAGACCGGGCGATGAGAATGTGCGTGATCTGGGTGGACTGCATAAGTTTTCTAATTGGGACAAACCTATTCTTACTGACTCTGGAGGTTTTCAAGTATGGAGCCTTGGAGATTTAGTCAAGATATCAGAAGAGGGTGTTAAGTTTAGCTCTCCATATGATGGCAGGAAGATATTTATGACTCCCGAGGATTCAATCCAGATTCAAGAGAATTTGGGCTCAGATATTGTTATGGCTTTCGATGAATGCACTGATTATCCATCAACGCATGAGCAGGCCAAGAAATCCATGGAGCTCTCCATGAGATGGGCTAAAAGATGCAAGGAAGCTCATAAATCTGATTCTGCTCTGTTTGGAATTGTTCAAGGTGGAATGCATGAAGACCTCAGAGAACAGTCGCTTAATAGCCTGATAGATATAGATTTCGATGGAATAGCCCTTGGCGGCCTAAGCGTAGGCGAATCGAAGGAAGAAAAAACAAAAATACTTGCCTTCATGGCTGACAAGCTACCTAAAGATAAACCTAGGTACCTGATGGGTGTTGGTAAGCCAGAGGATATAGTTGAGGCCGTAAGATATGGTATAGATATGTTTGATTGTGTTCTGCCTACAAGAAATGCTAGAAATGGACAGTTAATAACCTCAACAGGAGTTGTAAACATAAGAAATGCTCCCTATAAGATGAGCGAAGATCCTGTGGATGAGAACTGTGACTGTAAAGTTTGTAAGGGTTATTCAAGAGCTTATTTAAATCATCTGCATAAAACGAATGAGATGCTGGGCAGTATTCTTTCGAGTTATCATAATATTTACTACTACCAGTCACTTATGAAAGGTATTAGGGAGTCTATTGAGAAGAATTTATTCGCGAAGTTTGTAAAAGACTTCTATAATATGCGAAATTTAGAAACGCCCGAAGGGCCAAACTAGGATTAGATTATGGAACCAGCTCAAGGATCATTATTATCACCATTAATATTTGTAGGTTTTTTATTTGTGTTTATGTACTTCATGATCATAAGACCACAAAACAAAAGAAATAAAGAAATAGCAGATATGGTTGCTCAGGTTGAAAAGGGCACTGAAATTATTGCTGCAGGCGGCATACTTGGAAAAGTAACAGAAGTTAAGGATCTATATGTTTCAATTGAGATAGCATCTGGAACTGTTATCAAACTTCAAAAGAGTGCCATAGCAAATATTTTACCAAAAGGAACCATAGATTCTATCTAGTTAAATATCGTGAATAAGTTCTCAATATCCCAATATCTCATAATACTCTTTGTAGTAGTATTGGGCTTTACTTATGCGCTCCCAAATCTTTACCCAACCCAGCCATCGATTCAAGTAGCTTATACAGAATCTGGTAAGTCTGCTGATCAGTTATTGATGAATGAGTTAACAAACATACTAGAGAATACTGGCTCAGAATATGATGAGATTTTCTTAAGAGGTAATAAAATTGTTATTAAGTTTTCTACCCTAGATCAACAACTTAACTCTAAAACAGTATTACAAAATAAGCTTCTTGATAGAGTTATTATTGCTCTAAACCTTGAGCCCAGTACTCCTGATTGGCTTAAAGATTTAGGCGGTAAGCCTGTGAAGCTAGGTCTTGATTTATCCGGTGGAGTTCACTTCTTACTAGAGGTCGACATCGATACTGCTAAGCAAGGCAGACTAGAACTTCTCCTTGATACCTACAGAAAAACATTCAAGGAAGACAGGATCAAATTTAGTGATTCATCAATAAAAGATCTTGCATTGCACTTCACATTCAGAGATCAAGATAGCTATAACAGTGCTCTTAAAAAATATAGGAACGATAGTCCTGGCTTAACAGGCCTCCAATATATTATTACCGAAAGACCAAGTTCAAAAACATTGCTTTTAGAATACTCAGACATCGCTTTAAAAGAAATCAGAGATTATGCGGTTGGCCAAAATTTAACAACTCTTAGAAATCGAGTAAATGAGCTCGGTGTGTCAGAGCCAATTGTGCAAAGACAAGGTGCTACTAGAATTGTTGTTCAGCTTCCTGGAGTACAAGACCCAACAGCTGCTAAGAAAATTATTGGTAAAACAGCTAACCTTGAATTTAGACTAGAGGCCAACTCAAGAACCTCACCTTTAAGAAAAGAAGAATTTAATTTTAAAGATAACGATTACGCAACTGCATTTTTAGAAAAGGCAGTGGTAGTTTCTGGTGATAGGGTAACGAATGCTAATACAGGCTTTGATGAAAGCGGCTTCTCACAAGTAAATATTTCTCTAGATATGCAAGGCGGTAGAGCCATGCAGAAGGCCACATCAGGAAATATTGGAAGAAAGCTTGCGGTTCTATTCGTTGAACAGAAAAGTAAATCAGAGCTAGTAACTGACGAAAACGGTAATAACGTAATAGAACAAACCACTTACATTGAAAAAAATATTATCAGTCTTGCTACCATTCAGGCATCCCTTGGAACAAGTTTTCGAATTACAGGAGTTGGTAATCCTCAAGAAGCTAGTGAATTAGCTCTTTTATTAAGAGCAGGTGCTCTGGCTGCTCCAATGAAGTTTGTGGAAGAGAGAACGGTTGGACCAAGCCTTGGAAAAGAAAACATTGAGCTCGGTATTAGATCTATTATGATTGGATTTACTCTAGTTGTTATATTTATGACTCTTTACTATAGGGTCTTTGGCATTGCCGCTAATGTTTCACTATTTTTAAACCTAGTTCTTATTACTGGAATTATGTCACTCTTGGGCGCAACCCTTACACTTCCTGGTATTGCAGGTATTGTTCTTACTGTTGGTATGGCCGTGGATGCAAACGTTCTAATCTTTGCTCGAATACGAGAAGAGCTTAAAGAAAAAGATCCTCAGTCAGCAATTCATGATGGTTTCTCAAGGGCTTTTGTTACCATTTTTGATGCCAACGTAACAACGCTTATAGCAGCTCTGATACTTTATGTAATCGGTACTGGTCCGGTTAAGGGTTTTGCAATAACACTTTCAATTGGAATTATCACCTCAATGTTCACAGCTATCATGTGCACAAGAGCTATGGTTAATTTAATCTATGGAAATAAAAACATTAAGGAATTAAAAATATAATGGATATTAGATTCCAATTCATGAAGTACAGAAAGATTGCCGCTATGGCATCTATTGCTCTGTTTACAGTTTCTATTCTTTCTCTAACTTTCAGAGGCCTGAGCTTAGGTCTGGACTTTAGTGGCGGTACATTAGTAGAAGTCACATACGAGACTCCGGTTGAACTTGAGTCAATTAGAAATACACTTATCGGCAACGGTTATGACGATTCTCAGGTAGTCAACTTTGGAACTAACTTAGACGTTCTTATTAAAGTTGCTGACCAGAACGGCAATAGCTCAATTGGTGAAAATATTTATAACCTATTAGAATCCAATGGCTTTAGTGGTGAACTTAAAAGAGTTGAGTTTGTAGGGCCACAGGTCGGAGCTGAGCTAAGAGACCAGGGTGGTCTTGGTATGCTAGTAGCGCTATTTATGATTCTTTTTTATGTAGCATTTAGATTCCAATATAAATTTGCATTGGGAGCGGTATCGGCTCTTGGTCATGATGTTGTTATTATTCTTGGAATATTCTCTATATTTGGTTGGGACTTTGATCTTACTGTGCTTGCAGCACTCCTTGCGGTTATAGGCTACTCACTTAATGACACTATAGTAGTATCCGATAGAATCAGAGAGAACTTTAGAACTCAAAGGGAGCTAGGTCCTCAAGACATGATTGACCTATCTCTGAATCAAACTCTTGGAAGAACGATAGTCACATCATTAACAACCTTGCTTGTACTTTTTGCCTTATTTATTTTTGGCGGAGAGATGATTAAAGGCTTTAGTCTTGCCTTAATCTTAGGTGTTGTTGTTGGAACCTACTCATCGATATATGTTGTTGCAAACATGCTCATGTCATTAACACTTACCCAAGAGGACTTAGCGATACCAGAGCCTGAAGGCGCTGATTTTGATGATATTCTTTAGGCTTTAAAGTAAGGCTTAACTGATTTTAAAATCGACTTATAGACCTTTGGT
>Ga0206677_10003434_pt1 | contig 13335 bp, 22 predicted proteins | sample M130m12015metaG_FD_155475 | JGI IMG/M metagenome (GOLD analysis project Ga0206677, IMG submission 155475) | Ammonia-oxidizing marine archaeal communities from Monterey Bay, California, United States - M1 30m 12015 | ecosystem: Environmental > Aquatic > Marine > Intertidal zone | place: USA... | reverse complement strand
ATGAAACACTAAAAGCCCCAGAAAGTGAAGATATCCCTGTATCAACATAACTACTGCTTCCATTAAATATAGCGCCATTTCCTATGTATCCAGATTTTATAGAGTTTGAAGCATCACTCTCTAATTCGTATGTAGCAATAGAATCAAAAGGTACTCCATCTAATATTTGAACTGTATCTGTGGTACAAGCTGCTCCTGCATCTGCTCCAGTATTTATAATTCTTTTTCCTAACATATTTTTTTTTAAACTTCTGGCTGTGGGTAATAATCAAACGTAAATCTCAATACGCTCTCTACTGTCGTAAGCGCATCAATATCATCTACAAATCCATTTGCTTTAGTAATAATATCAGCACGCTCCGTAACGACATCACTTGGAATATCTACGTTTCTTTCTGACTTTCTAATCACATACCAGTCAGTTGGCTTTAATAACCTTCCTGCTTCTTCGTTTACTGCTTTCTTCTTATCTGACTTTAGTTCGTCAATCTTATAAGTGTTTTCAGTAGTTACGGTATAAGTTGGTTCTCCATCTTCATCTAAAACAGGGTCTCCATCATCATCTAAAATAGGTGTAGACACATCATGAGTAGAAGCGAAGTCAATATCTACTACTGGGTAGGTAAATAAGCTGTTATCAGCATCCCACTCAATAGCACCTAATCTTTGGCTTATCTTATCATAAGAAGGCGTTACAACGTCATAAAAACCAAATGCAGCATGGTTAGCTTTTTTGAAATTCAAATGTAAACCGTTGGCATCTTCCCAAACGCTCGGTAATCTTCTATATGTTCTAATTGTACCGTTAAAATCTTTTGCTTTCATATTATACCGCTTCTTTAGATATTGTCGCCCATTGCTCAGTAGAGCCGTTAGTAGACGTTATTTGAATTAAGTTACTTACTGTACCGTCATAAGTTCCTGTAATAATTTTAACAGATGAAGGTAAGGTTAAAGTGAAATCGCCTGTAATCACCAAATCCTTAACCATTCCAGTCGAAACATTGGAAAAAGTTAAAGTAGTGTCCGCGGTAAGTGTTTTTGTAAATACTTGAGCCGCTGAAAAATCTACAGCCGAAGCGCTCATAGCTTCAATGGTTGTAAACTCATCTCCAAGTACTCCGCTTGATATTTTAGTTAATGCCATGGTTTATTTTTTACAAATTTAAGATAATTTAATATGGGTTACTTCTATGTTATTAGTTCCTGTAGGCGGAGCTGTCGTAAATGTTAAAGTCGTTCCGCTTGTAGAATAATTCGCTTTAGCTTGATAAACCCCATCTATATAAATCTGTAGGTTGTTTTTTGTAGCTGGCTCAGTTGTTAAAGTAAATGCTACGGTACTGTCATCTCCATTAAAAGTATCTACCTCTATGCTAGGAGTTCCACCTACAGCCACAGCGTGAGTCACCTCTATATTATCAGTTCCGTTAGCTGGAGCAGTTGAAAAAGTTAGAACTTGACCAGATGTCGAGTAATTGCTTTTTGACTGGTAAACCCCATCTATATAAACCTGCAAATTATTCTCATCAGCTATAGTATTAGTTAAAGTAAATGCTACAGTACTACCATCGCCATCAAAGCTGTTTACTACAAAAGTAGTAGCACCACCCCCCCCAGAGGATTCTACCCAAGTAAAACCAGAGCTTGCACTGTCATAACTTAAAACGTAGTTATCTGTAGGCGTATTAGTGGCGTTTAAATGACTTTCATCTATAGAGCCATCTGTTATATGTTCTGAATCTATAGCATCATCAACTATATTAGTGCCGTCTATTGTATCAGCTCCAATAGTTGTAGCGCCTGCGCTAGTTATTGTAACATCCCCAGACATTGCTACATCTGTAAAATCAGTACCATTTGAAACCATTAAACTACCAGCAACGGCAGCGCTTAAATTGTCATCAAACTGCGCTATCTTAGGAGCGGTAACTGCATCGCCTTGGATTGCTCCAGTATCTACTAAGCCAGATAAATCAGCGCTTATTTGTGCGCCTGTAATAGATATACCTGTACCAGCGGTCATTCCATTGGTTATCGTAGCACCACTTATAGAGATACCTGTGCCTCCAGTTAAATCAGTCGAAATAGTATCGCCTGTAATGTCTATACCAGTTCCGCCAGTTAAATCCGTTGAAATAGTATCAGATGTAATATCGATACCAGTTCCAGCGGTTAGTATATTCTGTTTAGCGTTTATTAAGTTGGTTATCGTAGTGTAAAAATTAGCGTCATCATTTAATGCAGCTGCTAATTCGTTTAGTGTGTCTAGTGTACCGGGAGCAGAATCCAATACGGCATCTATTTGCGTATTAACGTAGCTCTCAGACGCTATCTGTTTAAAAGCACTATCATAATACTCTAGCTTCCCTAGAGTGCTGTTATAACGTATTATTCCAGCTGAGCCAGTCGGTCTGTTTGCAGTTGTTCCTACTGGTAGAGCTACTCCATCATTTGCAGAGCTTACATCTAAGGTAAAACTTGCTGGCGCACCAATACCAAAAACGCCATCAGTGTCTATGTAAAGCCCTAAGTCATTCCCATCTCCATCGGAAAGTTGTTTGGCAGTTGACCCCGCCTCAGTAGAATCACTAACTTTTACAAGCGACTTGTAAGTGTCTTTTATTTTTTTGCCAGTTAAAGTAGTACCCATCTAAATATTTTTTACAAATTTAATCAAAATAAATCTTCCCAATTTTCGTTATCACCGTTCCAATTTTTATCAGTTTGTTCCCACTTATTAATTGTTTCGGCGTTATTTTTTTTTATAACCAGCTTTCGCCTTTTTATTGCCATTTGCTTTAACCCTCGAGTAACTCCTATCATAATTAATAAGAGCGCCTTAGATAGCAAATAACGTGGCCACCAGATAGCGATATATCTGTGAAATTACCGTATATAATTTGACCCTCTTTTAAACTGTAATCAGTTAAAGTAGTATCACCGTTTGGCGTGTCGTTAGTCAAGCTAATAGTAGCATTTGTAGATATACATTCAATCATACAAAAATGTTCTCCAGTTGGGGTGGCTTGAGTACCCGGATGGTCTAGTAACCTAAAACCAAAATCACCAAAACTCATTCGGTGAAAATTATTTGCAGAATATAAATCTTTTGTAGCCATATTTATTTTTTAAAGTTTACCCCTATTTTGTCCGCCGTTCTAGCTCCGAAATACCCGCAAAGAACCCAAGTTAATAAATCACTTGTGTTATCAGTATCTAAACCATAAAACCACCCAGCGACATAACTAATAACAAGAACCGCTAAAGTTAAAGGTCTTACATTTCTAGCAAGCCAACTTTGGCTTCGGCTATCCGCAACCCAGCGCCTCGTAATACCATCAATCTCCGCACGCTCTAACTCAAGTTTTTTTAATGCTATGCCTTTATCGGCTTCTGTCATTTCAGAACCTCCTATAATCGCTTGTATAACATTACCAGCCAAACTATCCCCAGCGACTGCGCCTACTATATTAGGTATTTTATCTAGTAAAAATTTACCTACTTGAGTATCCTTGAACTTTTTCTTTTCGTTAGACATAGGGTCGTGCCAGTGGTATTAGTAAAGCCAAGTAACGCCGCTTGATTTGCTTTTGTCGTCATCAACATGAATGAAGGTTTTAGCAATTCCGATGCGGTTAAACTTTTGGTCAATAAGGGCTTTGAGTATTTTAAATCTTTGCAAAGAATCTTTTGCTGATATATCTGCGGCACAAGCTCCCCCCTTTGTAGTGGACAGGTGGCTTGACTTTTCTTTACCTCCAATAGATTCGTTATGCTCTGGCGAGCGCACCCCGGAATTAATATCGAATGGTATTCCAGCGCTATGCCTTGCCGCGTTAAGCTTTTTAACAAAATCATAATTAATAAACTCACTAGCAGGAGCGTCACCCGAAGGGCAATCAAATTCCTCAATCTTAAAGTATTTTGTGTTTTCCATAATTTATATTTTTTCCACTCTGTTTGCAACCTCGATTATAGCCCTAAAATAAGTGATGTCGTTTTCTACTTCTTCGAAATACCTAATCTTGTCTATGGTATTTAAGTAGACGTTAAAACCCTCAGCGCTTAAATCTATGTTTGTTTTATCTCTTACTATGTCTAAAATACCGTCTATTATTAAATTAAGTTGGTATTCCCCGCCGTTATCTCCGAAATAAGAAGTAACAGGCTCAATCCTTGTGATACATTCGTTTGTAAATGAAGTTGCATTTTGGTCAACCTCATCTTGCAAGTAACTATATATTTTTATGAAAGGTGTAGATGCTGCACTAGGCACTCTATTGTATATCGGAACAGCGTTACCATCAATAGTAATATTACCAGTAATCGCATCAATATATTTCTTTCTTATGTGGTGTAACGATTCTCTCATTTCTTTACAGTTCTTTTGTTTTTAGATTTTATAAGTAAAATCGCCTTTTTTAAATTCTTTAAAATGTTAGGGTAAAAGTAAGGCTTCCCTTTTCTGTAAACGCTACCAAATTCTTGAACAGGTGCGTAATCAAAATTATCTTCGCCTAAAGCTATGGATTCAACAAAAGCACTATTTTTATCAATCATGTTCCCGTTTATGCTTTTTCTTAAATTACCGGTGTCAATGGGGGAATCTTTTTTAATATCAGAAACAGAATTTAATACAAACACTTTAAGACCTTCTAAGACGTCTTTCTCTGTTCCTAGGCGTATTTGCCTAAGCTTAGAGTTTAACCTTCTTAAATCCTTCTTATTTACGCTTATATTACCCATTAATCTAATTTAGTTGCGCTAATTTTTACGAACTTACTTTTTAAGCTTTCAAAGATTCCTTTTATACGGTATTTGCCGGACTTTGATTGTATTTTTAAAATAGTATCTTCATCGATTGAATTTTCCTCAACCGTTTTATCTCGCATTATTATTTCTACATTGAGATAACGACCTCTTCTAAAACCATCACCTTCGACATCACCGTTTATTTCTTTTACATAAGCCCAAACAGTCGCCGATACAGTTTCGCTGGCTGTAAAACCACCGAAGCCATCCGCTGTTTTAGTTTGCGTTATAACCTCAACCCTAGTATCTAATTTTCCAGCATCCATTAAATAAAGGCGTTTTTATAAGGCGCTAATATTTGCTTTACGTTTGCTGGTACCTCAACAAAAGATACCCCCTGCATAACAACAAAATCAGCTCTGTTATCGTAGTAAGTTGAAACGAGCTGTAATATAGCTTGTTGCAAAAGTTCGTCGTTTAAACCGCTTGTATCATAAGTAACCTTTACATCTTTAGCCGCAAGTTTATCTAAAGCAAATATATTTTTATCAACGCCGTAAGTTTTATAAGTCGCAGCATTCCCTTCTACGGTTGCTGAGGTTATTGTGCTTACTGGCGAAAATGGCAATTCAAACCTATCGTCTGAATATTCTAAATAATAAACTCTAGTTTTTGCTACTATATCTTTACCAATATAGTTTTCACACCAGATACGAGCCTGCCTAATCATAGATGTTAGCAAAGAATCGTCATCAGCCGTATCAATTCTAATATAGTTTTTAGCATCTGTAGCGCTTACTATTTCGGTTCCGGTTGTTGCTGATATTTTTATCTCTGGCATCACTTAGCTTTTTTAGTTGTTCTACGCCTTGGTGTTTTAGCTTCTTTAGTTTCTTTCTCTATTTTTTGCTCTTTGTATTCAACTCCGATGCCTTTATTTAAATAATGCTGATATGTTTTATTATCTAACTCAACTATATCACCTTCACGCCTCCAACCGGCCGAAGAGTAAACATCTTTTTTAATTAAAATTTTCATGTAGTGTAATTTTAAACAAAGATAAAAAAAAAGCACCGAAACTAATCGGCGCCTTCTACAAACAAAACAATTACAAAAACTTAATGAAAGTTATTTAAAAGCAAAGTTATTAAAAAAAACTTTATTCTTACCATTTAAACTCAATCTTATTGTCTGCATATTGCCTTTATTTTTAAAAACAAAAAAACCGTCATAATGATTAACGTAAACAGCAAAAAAATCTACAAATTTTGTACTGTAATCAGATTTACTATTTTGTAAGTGGGCTTGTACACTACCTCTATTTGCCTTTGGGATTCTAGTAGTTGACTTAACTTGAACCCTTATCACTTTTTTCCCGGTGTCAATTATACAATCATATATAGAGGAATCTGATAATGGAAAAGAAACATTATATCCCATCTCTATGCATTTAGTGGCAAACAAATATTCAGCAAAAGTGCCTCTTTGATTATTATTCACAAAGTAAAAGTACAAAAAAAAAGCGCCCAACCTAAACCGAGCGCTTCTACTAAAAACAATTATATGAAAAAAGGTATTGTAATATAGTAATTTTTTTAGAATATTAAAAAAACTAATAAATACATCCAGCCATAAATTGCCGCAACAAATAAAGCTCCTTGCACTACTATCCTTTTTAAAGTTCTTTTTAATTCTGGGTCTGTAGCCCTTTTAACTATTATGTACTCTGGTGTTTCTTGTATCTTTTTCATTTTGTTATATTTTATAAATTGTTATATGCGTTTTCTAAAACGTCTTCTTCTATTTTAGGGTGTATAAACTCGTAGTAAAAATCAAGAGATACACTTTCTGAATTTATGTAAAATTCAGTAACCTCTAACTCACCAGAATCTGGTAATTCTATATCACCTTTTTCATAATAATAAGTATAATCTACGGCTATATTGTAGCTTGACTGGCTCGCCATGTAAGTTCCTCTTATTTTCTTCATTGTTATTTGTTTTTGTTGTTTCTAATTTCTAGCCGCTTTTTAGCTTCATCCCTAAAAGCCCTTAATAGTTTTGTATTCCCTACAATTACTTTTAGTTCTTCTGTACTATAACTTCCCCAGTACATATCTTCAAATTCATTAGTCCCTATTATTTCCATGATTGTTTGTTTTTAAAAGGGGAGTTGCCTCCCCGGTTTTTTTTATTTTTTTATAATTTGTTGAACTGATACTGGAACTTGTAAAGTATCTGCTACCTTTTGAGCATCATCTGCGCTACTAAATATTTTTATACTTGCATTATTTCCAAATTCTGGAATATTAATTACTCCCATATTTCTATTCTTTATAAAAAAGTTATTTTGGCTGTCTTGAATTGCGAACATTTTTGTCATAATTTCTATTTGTTTGTTTGTTTCTACAAATATATAAAGAATATTTTAACTACCAAACTTTTTTTTACTTTTTTTTAGTTGAGCATAAAAAAGGGGAGTGCAATACCCCCCTCTTTAATTCCAAACATTTGAAACTTACTATGCAGTTTCAAGCGCTGTCTTAGCTGTGCTAAATGTACCTTGTACAATCGCTTTAGGCTCGTAGTTAGTTAAAGCTACTCGCTCAGTTGCGCGTACAGTTACAAACCCATCTCTAAAGTTAGTAGAATCTTCCTTAGAAAACTCGACTGCCAAGTTTTGGCGCACCCAGAACTGAGTTGCTGAGTTACTATCCATCATCAAGAATTTACCAGCTGTTACCGCAGTATTAGTTACGATTGGTACTCCAGCGATTGAAGGCTGTAGCCCTTGGTAAATTTGATTTTTCAAGTACTCATTAGCAGTTGATTTCAACAATACGATTTTATGTAAATCCGTTGGGTTTAATAAAATTACGTTCGCCTTGTAGTTAGCTAATTGTAGTTGGTTTAACCCAACCATAAGAGCGTCATACTCGTTAGCTGATTCGATAGCGTTAGCAAATCCACCAGCTGCAAAAGCAGTACCGTCAGTAAATAAACCATCTAAGTTAGGAGTTGAACCATCACCGTTTAAGATTTCGTTATCTTCAGCTGTTAAAATACGCTGAGGAATACGAGCAGAAAGGAATGAAGTTAACGCTGGAATGTCGTTAATCATTTCTTCTGTAATTCTCATGTAAGTTCCGATTTTCTCTAACTTAACAGTACTTTCTACCAAGTCAATATCTGACTGTGCAAGTGTAGTACCTTCAGCTACTGCAGCCGCTCCATTTTCAGCATTAGCTTCTTTTACATAGCTAATAGTCTGAGCGCTTGTAGAACCTTGTGGTAGTAATCCACGAATGTGGTCAGCTCTTAAAGCCTCAGCCTTAATCCCTGCTACTCTATCGATTTCTGCTACATCACCAGTAGTATTACCAGAAATGTTCATATCGCCAGCCGCTTTGATTTCAAATTTAGCAGCGTTGTAATTACCTTCTGTAATTCCCTTTAAAGCTCCCTCGTTGATAGCTTGTGTAAGTGAAGATTTGAAAGATGCTTTTTTAGCTCCTTCAAATGATTTCTTCATGCTTACTTCACTAGCATCGATTCTGTCATTTACCTCAACAAATTTATTTGTAAGGTTTTCGATTTCGCTTTTTAGTGAACTTTCAAACTCACCTTTAGCGTTATCCATTGCTTGCCCGGAAGCTTTTTCGATTTTAGAATCAATTAAAGCGCCAAGTTCTTCAAGCTGGTTATTTTTGTTTTCCATCTTATTGGTCGTTAAATTTATTAATTAAATATTGATATATATTAGGGCTTTCATCTTTCTCTACGACTTGCGGCTCAGTGACTGTCATCTCAGTCGGCTGAGTGCTTACTGCCTCAAATAAAGATTTTAGCTTTAATATCTCTGCTTCAAGCGCATAACCTAAGTCATCCGAAATATCGCCTTTGCGTATAAGCTTAGCCATATTCTCGTAGCGCTTTAAGATTTTGTTTTGGTTAAAACTACCCTTTACATCCAGAATCATAGCTTGGTCATTTGCAGCAAGTGTAACGGCGCTAATCTCATAAAGTTTAACTTCGTTAATATGCCTGTTACCTTTAACCATTTCTTTTTGAATTGGTAATATACCAACAGAGTTTTCTGTAATAACTCCGCTTTTCATAAGCTCCATAACATCAAGGCCTAACCTTGTCTTTGGTATTTGAGCTTCGAAAACTAAACCTTTTTCATCTTCGTACAGGTTTAGCATTTTGCCAAGTGGCTTATCCATATCATGCTGGTATAAATATTTCACTCGACTACCGTTTTCGGTTATTGTTTTAGTGTATGCCCCCTTGTTTATAATATCGCCGTCAGAATCAATATTACCAAACACAGAGCCGTAGCCTTTAACAATTCCAGTTTTTTCGTCTGCATCTTTTAATTCACCTAAATGAGTTGATTTATATAAAATTTCCATAGTACAAAGATATAAATTTTTTAAACAGGCGTAGTCAGTACCACGCATTTACAATTGATGTTATTTTCCGCTTTACTTCCAGAGCCGGGGTGCATTAAATACTCACCGCCTACGTCAAACATTTCTTTAAACTTTCTCTTTTGGCCATTTGCAGAAATATGAGCATCTCTACTATTTGCAAAACTTGTAAGCCATTTCTTTTGCAGGTTATCTTCACCGTACATATCTTTGGCCGTTTGCATACTTGCAAAGTTAGCCGCGTTTGTTGCTTCGGTTCTTACAATAGTTTTACTTCGCCAATCTGATATTCCTTTAACTTGGTTTCTCAAAATCTTGCCAGCTTCCCGCTCGTTTAGGTTTTGAAATTCTGGCGCAGAGTGAAATCGTTGTATTACTTTAGTTAATTCTTTTTGTTGCGTTTCACTTACCGAAGCACCTCTAAACTGCGCTATCTTTTTTCCTACATTCTCAAAACTATCACGCCAAACATTTCTATAATCCTGTGGGTTTATATAAGGCTTATAAATACCTTTAAAAGTGTCTGCATAATACCCAGAGAACACCATCCCTATATTTCTATAAAGAACAGCGTACAAAGCACTTATCTCAGTTGTATTAAAAAGGGTTTCCCAGTTTGCAACTTTGCCAGTACTTAGGTAAGTGTCTATGCCTTTATTGTATTCTCTTTTAAAGAATGTCAAAAAAGGTTTAAACTCTTTTTGTTCAGCTGCCTCAAGTTTTGATTCCCAGCCTTCTTGGTAGTCTTGTTCAAATGGCATTATTCGCCTCTTAATTTCTTGATTTTATTTATAGCCCAATTTACTCCGCTAGTTCCACCCCATAAATTCCAAGCTACATATCCATTATCTTTCCAAGGTGTGTCTTTGTATTTAGGGTCGACTGTAGCGTTTTGTTTATGTCTATTAAATTGTGCCATTCTAGCAATAGTATCTTCGCTTAACTTTTCCCTTTTAGCTAAACTTGACGCTCTTTGCCAACCGACAGCGGTACCACCTTTAACTTCATCTCGGCCGTACTTCTCGCGCCATTCAATCATTCTTGTAGCGTTATTTGTCGCTGATTGTGGGTAGTCGTTATAACTAGCCTTTTCAATCATACTATTTTCTTCAATATAACTATCTTCGTCGTAGTCCTCTCTATTTCTTTGCAAGTCCTCGTAATATTCATCAAGCCTTCCAGATATAGCAGCCTCGTAAGCTTCGTGGTTCTCAAAAGGCATATAAATAGTACCACCTCTAAAAACGTGGCTATGATAACCCGCGCCGCCTAACTGTGCTGCTCTGTCTTTAGCTTCTTGTATTGTGGTGTACATATCTTTCGAACCGACAACCTCAGCTTTCATTAAAGCAATGTAATCAACATCAGCTTCTTTTAAATCTTCTTGTTCTGGCAATTCGTCGCCAGTAACTGGGATTAAATTTGCAGGAACATAATACTTATCTAGCTCCGGGTTTTCTTCATCTATTCCATAACCTGTAGCGGCTCTTTTTTCGTTTGGAGTAAGCCACCACGCTTGACTCATTTGTTGTACCACTTTTTCCGTTTCCTCTTGTAGTTCGGGAATAACAGTGAAATCAAAATCAATGTATAATTTCTCACCATAAAGCGGCGTAAGCCATCTATTAAGTTCATCTCTTACTTTTATAAGTTCTGGAATTACTGCATTTTGATATAACGCCTTCTTAGCTTCTTTTTGATTGTTGTAAGTTGATGCGCTTGTATTATTTAAAAGCTGAACAGGAACATTGTATATATTACAAAGGTCTTTAACTGTGCTATCGTACTGCTCCAATAGAGAAAGGTCTGCAGCGTTTAATCCAAAGTTAACCCAGCTTAATTTTTTAGGCGTAATAATAACATCACCAGCATTATTACTCCCTTGGTATTGTTGTTTGAATTTACTTTTTAACGCTCTGGCTTGTGTTTCGTTTAAATCGCCTTCATCGGACATAAGCACCCCCCTAGCTGTCTGATTCTGTAAATATTTAACTCCAGTAGTTAACGCCTCATTATTCGCATCCATTGAACGAAGCCCAGCTTTAAGGGGAGACATACCGTAAAGGTGCGAACCAGTCCCATCGTAATAAGGGTTAAAATCTTTAATATGTAGAATTTCTTCGGCTGGTATTTTGTGGCTACCATTATACTCTAAAGAGTAATCTTTTACAGGTTGCATTAAACCTCCGGAATTTATTTCGACTACTTGGCTAGGTAAAACGTAAAGCTCTTTAAACTTATTTGCTCCCGCTCCAGTTTCTGGTCTTATACCGTAAACATATCGATTCCCGGTAAGCTTACCAAAGGCGATAATTTCTTGTAAAAAACTACTAAAAGATTGCGCAGGGTTTGGGCGCTCTAAAAGTTCGTGTAGTTCTGTATGCTCTAATTCAATAAGAGAATGCTTTCTAAGACGCTCTGCTTTACTTAAAGTAGTTTGGCTTAGCTCACCGCTAGTTAAAGATTTATACCTCTTTAAATCGCTTTCTTTTTGAACTTCATAAACTTGAAAAGGTATAGTACTCGCTGATTTATTAATTAAGTTTATAATAGAGTAAATTGTACTGTTATACCTATATCCCTTATTGATATAAGTATCATCTTTTTCTGGGTTCCAAACCAGTTGGTCGCCTAGGTAATTATAAATCGCTTTATTAAAATCAACTCCAGTATTTTGATTTTTTGAACTTAGACCTTGTATAAGTTTTTGCAGAAAGTTAGCCATCTTAAAATTTTATTTTACAAAAATAACAATTAAATAACAAAGAACTTGTTCTTATTTGAGTGTTCCGAGTAAACACCATATCTAAGCGCATCCATTAAATGGTTCATGCGGTCAAGTGGTTTATTAATAATCGTACCATCTTTTAATTCTTGCCAGTAATAGCTCAAATATTCATTTTTTAAATTATGGCTTTCCTCGCTTACTGTAATATCAAACTCTTTTAATAAACTTATCCCAGCGTTAATACTACCAGCTCCTTTTATAGCTGGTTTAACCCATAGGCCCGCGCGCTTTAATTCGTCGTTAGATTTTGGTTCTGCCGATTCTGCTATTATTAAAGTTTGTTCGTGTCCCTTATCTTTTATTAAGTTAATTATATCTTGATTTGTCATTCCCGTAGCATAGCAAATCTCATGAAAAAATAATTTGTCGCCTTGTTTATATATTTCTACGATTGCGGTAGGGTCATTCGAGTAACCGTAATCAAGCCCTAATATAACATCGTCAAACTCTGGAAAGCTGTTAACACTGGTAAAGTTCCAATTACTAAATATTTGCCTTTTAGAAAATACAGCCCTTTGCCCATCTCCATAAACTCGCCAGTAATCCGGGTCGCGCTCTCGCATTCTCTCAATTTCATTTACTAGCTCTGGGCTTAAAAACTGATTGTCTTTATAAGTTGTTATCCAAGTTTCGCAATCTTCGCGAGGTATTAAATCCTCGTAAATCCAATGCACAGGGTCGGAAGGGTTAAAGTCAATTATTAAGTAGTCAGTAGTTCTCATATTGATTTGCCTAAAATCTTCAATCAGTAACTCATTCCCCTCGTTCAAATAAGCAATATCGCGTTTCCGTCCTCTTATTTTTTGCGGTTCGTCAACACTTAAAAACTCGACTAAGTGGTCGTTATATTTAAAAGTATTTTCGCTTTTATTGTGTACGCCTTTCCAATAGATACCGGTGCTTTCTAAAATAGAAATAAAATCCCTTTGTACTGAACCTTTAAGCGCTGGTAATGTTTTTCTAATTATAGATATTACTAAAGGCTCTTTTGAACTGACAAGTAAATAGGCCAAGTATTGGCATATCGCATACGTTTTGCCGCTTCGGGTTCCACCTTGATGGATACGAAATCTTTTATTTGAATTTAGAACGTCGTAAAACTGCCTGTTACAAAATTGTTCTACTGTTCGCTTTTGCTTGCTGGTTTCCACTCTATTAATGTGCTTTCTATGCCTCCTTGGTGTTCTATTTCTTTACGCTCTATATACCCCCTAGATTTACCTTTTGTTTTTAAAGTAAATATTATTGCGGTTGTGTCCCCGGTATTTATTTTCTCAACTAACTTAGATTCTGTAAAGTCCAAAAATAATTCTTTTGGCTCTACCGTTTCAATTTCATTTTTAAAATCTTCATCTTCTTT
>Ga0206677_10003433_pt1 | contig 13335 bp, 10 predicted proteins | sample M130m12015metaG_FD_155475 | JGI IMG/M metagenome (GOLD analysis project Ga0206677, IMG submission 155475) | Ammonia-oxidizing marine archaeal communities from Monterey Bay, California, United States - M1 30m 12015 | ecosystem: Environmental > Aquatic > Marine > Intertidal zone | place: USA... | reverse complement strand
AGCCCTTGAATCAACAACGTTGGTAAAGTGCATGAGAGTCCCAAATGTGAAATCCTACCTCCGAAATCATCTAAAGAGGATTCTGCTGCCGTTGAGAGCATTTCGTCTCGGATTGAGAAACCGTTTCACTTCTTCCTCCATCCTTCATCCAGAAGGCCCCACTGTCTCAATGACAACCTACGGGCAACGCTTGAAAACTGCCCACATCGCCATCGAGACAATTGCTAAGGGGACGGTTCTCCCATCAAGATTCATGCTTTATTTAGATGTAGAGAAAGATGTATTGCATCCAACTAAGGCCTTGAAACGGCTGATGAAACGAGGTTTGGAAATCCATCTAGCAGAAAATCTCGGTCCGCATACGAAGATACAGTGGTGGATTCAAAACGCCCCAGATTTTTCTCGCCCACATATTGTTGCCGACGACGATATATTCTATCCAAATTGGTGGCTGGAACGCATCCTTGAAGCAGCACAACGTGAACCAACTTCAGTCATGGCACATCGGGCACACAGAATAGTTCTCAGTGATGACAAGAAAGGGCTCGCCCCCTATAATTCGTGGCCACCCGGAATTAAAGGACCGAGTCATCTGAATTTTGCCACGTGTGTCTCAGGAGTATTGTTTCCCCCGAATTTCCTTGAGATAATGCGGAAGGCAGGAGATGGATTTAGGGAAACATGTCCCCGAGCCGATGACATTTGGCTCACATTTCAATCCATTGAACACGGCGTTGGTATTGGTTTAGTAGCAGAGGAAAGCATTGAATTTGACAATATACCCGGGAGCCAAGAACAAGCCCTGCATAAGACCAATGTTTCTGAACAACAAAACGATGTGCAACTTCGCCAGACCTTCCTTCCCAGCACCTATGCTCTGCTCGCAGAACAAGAACGTCTTCTTGAGCAAGGGTAAACGGTAGGTTGGACCTTCGCCTGGATACCGGTTAAATCATGCCGACTTTTTGTAAATATAGAAATCAGATCTTGAACGTTCAGGGTAGCGGTTTTTGATTTTGTTAAACGAGATAGCCTCCGTCATAATCCTGCGCCTTCAAGATGGGTCAAGCAGAGGGAAGCGTCTGTATCGACCCACTGAATTCCCTTTGTATCGGGAAATAAAATGCAAAGGGGTTTCGGAAAACCCCTTACTAAAGAAGGAACATGGGACTTTTCCCAGCGTCTGCCCTTAGCAACAGATATTACCAACTATTCAAAAACACTTATTGCCCCTCCTCCTGTCCGTAACAATATGAAAGCACGACTACCACATTTCTTTTCAATAAAGCAATCAACGGATTTAGTCCGAATTGGAAAGGATTATGACGGAGGCTATCTCGTTTCAAAATCAGACATTGAACAAACAGATTTACTTTTAGGATTTGGTATTAGTGATGATTGGAGTTTTGAAGAGGATTTCTTAAACCAAAAAAAAGTATCCATAGAGGCTTATGATGCGAGTGTTAGTGAAAGAATTTTCTTCAGACGCCTCTTGGGATCTGCATTAAGGATTTATAGATTTAAACGCTTTCTGAATTCGCTAAATGTGCTCTTAAATTATAGAAAATTCTTCTCTCAATCAAATGTTAATCATATCACAAAATTTGTAAGCATGGATATTAAAACTCAACCAAATGTTAATCATCTCCAAAAATTTGTAGGCTCGAATATTAAAAGTGAGCAGTACTGCACTTTTATGGATGTTTTAAATCAAACTGAAAGTAACAATATTTTTTTGAAAATTGATATAGAAGGATCTGAATATCGGATCTTGCATGACATTGTCGCTAATGAAGAGAGAATTACTGGCTTAGTGCTTGAGTTTCATGATGTTGATATACATCTTAACAAAATTGAAAAGTTCATAAATGAATTGAGTTTAAATTTAGTTCATGTTCATGCTAATAATTTCCGTCCATTACGCGAAGATGATGATTTGCCCCTTGTATTGGAGGTAACTTTTTCCAAACACTCAAATGTTTCAACAGACTACAATTTACCTCATAAGTTAGATATGCCGAATAATAAAAATGGCATGGAATATGAACTTTTAATTAATGACAAATAGATTTCATTTTCAATTTTTAATGAAAGGTTTATTTTTGGTGTGATTTCGATAACCAGCATTTTGGCAATAACGCTTTGGTCACACACACCAGATTTGGTGTTTTGCAATTTAGAATGTGGATGAGCAAGAACACCAAAAAGCCGAGCGCCCTTCGCCGGGATACCGGTTAAATCATGCCGACTTTTTGTAAATATAGAAATCACATCTTGAACGTTCAGGGTAGCGGTTTTTGATTTTGTTAACAAGTTCCCAGCCTGAAATATTTGCACCAACCCAATCGACGAACTTTCGATTCCTACAGTGTTCAATCCCTTCTGCTTCCGGATCCTCCGAGTTACTGGAATAGACAATGACCCAATCACTGGCTAACTGGAATAAATGGTGCATATACGTTTCAAATACTACATCCTCGACTAAGTGGTAAATGATATCCAATGAGAGTGAAAGTTGCGCTTTCGCCTCACCATCGTATTGGTTGGGTAAATAGTGAATAAATTTCTTTGAAGAATCAGCCGAGTACTTTTTTGCACACATCTCTACAGCTTTTTTAGAAATATCATAACCAGTATACTGTGGGACATCCATCAATCCAAGTTGGTTCCCATCACCACAACCTAATTCGACTACAGTATCAATACCGTTTTCCTCGACAAATACGTTGATTATTTCGGCCTTGAAATCCGCCAAACCGCCGTACGAACCATCCCCCGAAGTACCTCCACTACGGTAACGGCGGTCCCAATATTCAGAAGACCCCGGGAAAGGGCTGTTTTTATGACGCATTCTAAATAGCATTTGCCGAATCCGATTTATCATTCAAAAACCTCAACAGACACTGGTATAACCATTACCTGATATTACGGGAACAACCCTTTTGCTCAAGAACGTTCCCTTACTATGGCCCAAATCATTTCTACCTAACACGGTACACTGGAGCCTCACTGAGCTGGGCGCTCATGTTGCCCGCTGCTCACTCCAAACCTTAGCTGGCTCAGTGGGTGAGTGTAGGGTCCTTCAAGCAGACTGGACTCAACGGCCTTCAAACAAATCCTCAAGCCCGGTGCGGAAGGCGGCCACAGACCGCCGATGATCAACCATTTGTGTGTGCTTGCGCGCCAGTGCCCCATAGCGCTCTCGGTCCTCATACACGGCCATCAGGGCATCAATGACTGCATCCGTATCATGACCATCGTCCACCAGAATGCCTCCCTCTCCCAACGCTTCCTTTTGCGAGCCAACGTCGGAAGTCACACTTGGTACACCGAACAAGCCTGCTTCCCCTATGACCCGTCCCCACGTTCCTGCCCTCTCAAATAGAATAAGATGGATATCGATTTTCGAGAAGAACGCTGCTGCATCAATGTAGCCTAGAATCCGTGCGTTTGGATGGTGAGCGAGATGTTGCGAATACGTATTATCTCCTGCGATCAGAACTTCTGCCTCGGGCCATCGTTCGAGCAACCTAGGTAGGATGCGTTGAGATGTTCGAAGCCCCTTTTCAGGGACCACTCCCATAATCCCGATGGTTGGTGGAGAACCAGCAGGTCGCTTCGCTTGCTCAGCCAAACGCAAGGCGTTAACCTCTTCTATGCTCCCAAAGCGTCGACCAAAATCGATTGGTAATGGTACGTTGTGACCTTTCTGGATGGAAAAACGTGATTCGATATCAGCCAGCAAACCTTCCCCAGCTGCACACACGAGGGCTGCGCCCTCCATTACGGGGCGAAAGCGTTCCTCGAGCAAGAAAGGCTTGTCATCTCGAACGAACATGACATAAGGCATTCCACGGGAAGCAAACGCTTCTGCGGCCCCTGGTGCCCAGTCAAGTTGGGTCAAGCCAATGCCGCCTTCTACATCGTGTTTGTCCAACCATGAACCAACTTGTGCAGCGAATTGGGAACTTCGCTTGGCAATGTGTCGGTCAAGAGCCCACTTTCTACGTCTAAGCTCGCCTTTGCGCTCTCGCAGGACCCATGCGACCTTCGACCAGAATCCTTCGATGGGGAGGTCTGTGGTTTCAAATTTCACCTCGGGTTCAAGCAAACCGATAGGGTCGCCTCTGTCGTGACTTGCAAAGGCACTCACCGTCCACGCTGGATGCGTTGGAGCATCCGCCGCAGGTGACATTGGAACGAACGTTGGTGCGGTTTCGAGCGTTGGCCCAGGCACCGCAATACCGTTCAGCAAGGCCGCCAGAGAACGCTCTGCGCCACCTCCAGGTGGATCGAGGTCCCGCACAGCGGCAAAGATACGGCGGGTGCTCATACAACTGCCTTCGCTCCGACCCATTTGAGCGTTGTGGGCTCTTAGCAATACGGCTGAGGCATAGAAGTGTAGAACACATCTCTGAATACAAATCAAATACATGCATCGCGTGGGTCAAACATGCGCTTGGAATGGCCGGTCTATGCATTTACTGCCAGTGTATTCCTCGCTTTTGCTCTAGGTGTTCAGTTCTTATCTCTCGGCACCGGTGCTGTCTTTGGACTGTTTGTGTTACTGACTGTGGCCTATGCATGGGTCGCTTGGTTGATGATCAAACAAAAGGCCGTCCTCGAACTGCATGGCTACATCACCTGCGACACGTGCAATGAGCAGACACCCTCGCAAGGTAAGCACTGCATGAACTGCGGTGCAGAACTGGTCAGTGATTAGAAACAAGTTGGACTTATTGACCCATCCAAAAATCAGTCGTGTGTCCAATGGACCCACTCGTTGATTCTTGGCCGAGATATTGCAGATTCTCTTCCTGTTCGGTCGTTATGTCTCCGTTCATAATTGTCAATTGATTGAGACAACCTTCACTGCATATGTCTACACTGTTTTCTCGCAATGTAATAATTTCCTCAGGCATCCATACTCCGTCTTCGACAGCTTCTACGATGAGACAAGCATCTGGAGAATTGGATGCTAACCTACATTCGTATGTGGGGCTGTTTTCGTCATCTGCATCACCTACTACAAGGCGGAATCTGTAGTGTTCTGCTCCATCCTGTGCAGATGTACCATCATGGAACTGAATTGGAGATGTGCTGTTAATCAACTCTAATTCCACAATCATGTCATCCGTTTCAGCTGTTCCAGTGCCGAGGCCGTCGATGTCAAAAGTCCCCACATGCTCTCCACCAAACGGAGTTAGATCACTTATGCATCCAACGAAAACCATTGACGCCATCACAAGAGCAATCATCAAATTCTTCATAGTCATGAAATTACTAAACAAAACTCTGCATTAGTCTTTTCTGTATACATTCTCATTTATAGAGACGAAGACAAAGAACTCTTTCTATCCAACCAAAGTTATTCTTTGTTCAATATTCAAGCAGTGGGTAGCGCGTGTTGCGCCCCGCAGTGCCGCATCTAGGCGGCAAAATAACCTCTGTTTCAAGGCCAAATCAGGCCACTGAAACAGTGAGTCAAATGGATGGAAACACTGGGTCGTTTCAGGTCAAATCCAATAGCAACAGTGCGTCAACAAATTCAGTTACGGAATCCGCCACCACGTATAAAGAAAAACAGATACATGTAAGTGTGTCCGATAACAATACCGAAAACCGACCGAACGCCGTAATTTATCTTAGAGTATCATCTAAGAAACAAGCAGATGAAGGGTATAGCATCGCCTCTCAAGATGTGAGTTGCAATAATTATGCACAACTCAAAAACTACAATGTTGCGAAGATATTCATTGATGAAGGAGTATCAGCAACAATCCATCTATGGAACAGACCAGCAGGAAAGGCGATGAGAGAATATATTGAGAAAAACAACATTCAGCACATCATCGTAGTCAAGATGGATAGGTTATTCAGAAGTGTGCGTGACTTATTGGAAACGGTTGACGAATTAACTGAGAAAGATATTGGATTACATTTGGTTGAATTCAGCGGACAATCTCTTGATACTACTTCTGCAATGGGGCGGTTTTTCCTTACAGTTATAGGAGCGATTGGAGAATTGGAGAGCGGGCAGATTTCAGAGAGGACTAAGCAATCAGTAAAACACATGAAAAGAGAAAACAAGAGATTCACAGGTGAAATTTATGGTTGGGATTGTAACGGAGATGGCCTCACACCAAATTGGCATGAACAGTGCATCATCGACTATATTCGAGACATGTATTACGGGTATGGCTGCTCGGGGTACCAAATAGCAACGATTCTCAACGAGTTGGGTGATAAGGGAAAACTCGGAGGAAAATGGCGATCAAGCACTGTCCTTCGAACTATCAACTATGAGTTTCACAAAAGTAGAGACAAGCCTGAATTCATAAAACCAACATGGTGGAGCAGTGCGCCATTCACAGATACCATTCCTTGGGGTACTACCGAATTCCTCAATCTCTATCTAATAAAGAAACACAAATCAACTCATTCTACGTTATCACAACCTAAGCCAACCGTGAAGAACAGGACAAAGAATACTCAGAAGCCTGTTGATACATTTAGTGGTGAAGTCAAACAAAAAGCAAGTGAACGCACCGATATTAACTATGCGGATTACATTAGGAACTGGGGTGATTTCTGACTTCGCTTCAACAACTGTTCGTTCTCTGGTTTCGTGCTGAACTATCTATAATACATCAGATGACTTTCTTGAGCGCCGGACAGGATTTCCTGAAGTCACAGTCTTGACAAGTCTGTTTGTCGGGGAGACAATCCTGTTCTGGAGCTTCCCAACGATCTCCATCTCGACAAGTGATGATCTCTGAGGCAGTAGAATGGAATTTAGCGACCGCTGATTCGATGTCTCCTGTAGTTGTACTCACTGTGTAGAAAAGGCCGGGTTTGGATGGATTTGAACTATCTTTTTCAAACGCCTCCCATTCCCCATTACCCAATGGAGTCATCTCAACTTCAGCCCAGGCATCAACTAATTTTCGTTTACCCAGAGGCTCACCTTCGACAGGCATTTCACCGAGGAAGATGATTCTACATTCATGGGGGGTGATTCCAATCACTCGAGAATAGAGGTGGTGATATATTCGCAGTTGCAGACTGTAATCATCAATCACTCGCTGTGCATAATTCAATGAGCGCTGCCCAACTCCTTCACGAATGAGAATTGCACGAGGGTCATTCGATGCTTTCCAGTCCCATAGCATCACATTACCATCATACTCAAAGAGCGCATCAACTACGCCTTCAAGAACGAAATTCCCTTCGAGAGACCTGAAAGTTCGCTCTGAATCGAACCAGTTTGCATACATTCCTCGAGCAGCAAGACTTGCATGCATTCTCATGACTTGTCGTCCAGCTTTCAGAACAGCATTCCATGAATGCGGATTGCGTTTTTCTTCCTTGACCATCTGTATTCGAATGTCTTCCATGACCTTAATCATTTGAGATTGGTCGAGAATCGTTCCCTTTCTTGCCTCTTTCCAAGCCTTCTCCAAACAGCGATGAGCGAATGTCCCCACGAATTCTGCTGTAGGTGCGCTTGCCTGGAAGCCCCTGACTTTGTAGAGACCGTACTTTCTTTCACATTTGCGAAAGTCAAGTACATCCGCTGTCAGAGAAATCCGAGGGCGCAATTTCTCAGCTCTGTATGAAGGAATTTTCAAGTCATCTGAGTTAAGGAAATTTGAATGGGTCATAATGTCACCTTCGGAAGTGTTTCAAGCCAAGATTTTGGGACGTGAGGGTATTTACTCATCACTGTTGCATCACCGCTGATAATGCCTTCATAGACCTCTTCGGTCAGGCAGAGCCCGCAGGCATATTGAGCACGGCTCATCGCTACGAAGAGCCGACGAATATCATCATGAATCGCTCGCTCATTGGCTGTGAACTTTCCATGCGTATGCATTGGATTATACCGGAATGGATGGAAAAAATCCTCTTGATAATGCTCCGCACTTGGGCCCCAGCCAGGCTTTTGTGCACAAACAAACACAATCGGGAACTCTAAACCCTTTGATTGATGAATTGTCAATGCTGGGCACATGTTCGCAGGAAGGCCTTGGATTTCATCCTCAATCTCATTGAATCCCCCTGCACTAAATATTGTAATTAAATCCCGATATATACGATCGACAAGATGTGGAGTGACCCCATTCATCGTAGCTGGAGCTTTTTGGCCCCTCCACGTGTAGAAGTCACTATGGTTACTGGTAACATGGCTAAGACGGCCACCATCCAATTGAGCATTTTGAAAAGATTTCATCAATTGCGTCATCCAACCTAATCTCCAACTTGATTGTGCGGCTTGAGGGCCTCCTTCTTTTTCCAGTAGCCAAGCGTATTTTGGCAAATTGACAATCTCGTAAAAGAGACGTAGCAGATTCCATGAACTCGGGTATCCTTCTGGAACTTTGTCCCCTTTTTCCCTCTGGGGGTGATGGAACGCCGAGGTCAACAATTTTATTTCTTTTTCTAAATCTTTATCCTTGGCCAAACATGCTTTGGCAACTTTGAGGTATCCTTTCACATCCGCTTTCACATCTTTACCCATAACGTTCAGCACATCTTCAGTAGAATCGATTACCATACACACAAGGCCAACTATTTGTTGTAATGCAAGGTCCTTATGCAGTGCTTTCGCCCCAGGATTGAACATACCAATCCCCTGTGTTCTAACTGCGTTTGCGTAACTCATAAACATTGAACGCGAAGTCTCCTTTGTGGAATGCGCCAGTAAAGCCACCTGTCGATAATCGGAAATTTCCCCTTGCTTACGAAGATCCGAGGTAATCATGGCAACAGATTTGCCAAGAGCGTCTTCGTCTTCCTCCACCAATACGAAAAATGAATCATAATTTCCTTTGACATTGCTTTTTGGTATCAAATTTGGCTTAGAAGTACGTGCTTTGTCGTACTTTTGTGGATTCAACGCCTGCACATAGGAGTTGATAGCACCCACAATTCCAGGATGGCTTCTTCTGTTTTCTCCAAGGCGAACTGTAACTACGTCGGACTTTGAATGGACATTGGGGTGCAACAGAACTGCCTTTTCTTCAAACCCTATCATTGCATCAACCGATGCTCCACGAAATCGGTACAGGGATTGATCATCATCCCCAACAACAGTCAGTGTGGCGCCGCTCCTTGCAAGAGCGAAATAGATTGCCTCCTGAATTGGGTTCGTGTCCTGATATTCATCAACGATAATATGTTGGATTCCAGGCCATGCCCTCGCTTCGTCCTTTGCAAGTAGAGTTTCTGAACGTTCGCTGATAAGAAATTTATGGAATGTACCCTGAACGATTGAGAAATCGACAGAACCCCCAAGCTTTTCCAGATATTGAGACCGAATATCTAGGAATTTAAGCCGTAAATCTTCACTTTTCCATGATGAAACCTCACCTCGAAGTGGAGTGTTGGATTCCAAAGATTCAACATCAAGATGGTCTTCAATTATGCGATTCATGGAATTCTTTAACCTTGCTGCATGGTGAATTCGACGGAACCATACCGGAGGCTGTTCACCGTTTAGCTCGCCATACAGAGCTTTGTCTTGAATTTCACCATCTGATAGTCGCAACACTCTGAACGTTGAGGCGGCTTCATCAAGCATGACCATTCGTTCAGATCTTTCATCGAACTGGCGAAGCATGTCATGGGCAACCGAATGAAGGGTCCCAAGCCAAATTCCTGAAATATTTGGACGCACAACACCTTTAAAGTTCGGATGAGTGAATAATTCTTCAATATAAGCGCTTAACCTTTCAAGAAGATTATCAGCGGCCCTGTTTGTAAACGTCGTAAGAACGATTGACTCCGGTGCGACTTTGTCAATCAAGAGCAATCGGAGAGTTCGAACGACAAGAACTTCCGTTTTTCCTGTACCGGGTCCTGCCAGCACCCAAGTCGCAGGGGCATTGGAGGTAATCGCGACCTCCTGCGCTGAATAAGGACGGTACCCCCGAACTTGTTCAAATGCATCGAGAAAATCCGCCATACTCAAAGAGCCCATTGATTTGCGCAAAGTGTGATAAGTTATTACTTAGAAGGGCTTGGGGATATCCATGTGGGTAGTTGGATATGACCCTGCCGATACCAGCGACCTTCTGGCTGGAGGGTTAGAGCACTGGCTACGAAGGCACGGCTCCCCTTTTCATCGCGATTCGGAGGATTTCATCGCTGCCTACTGGATCCCAATCACCAGTATTCCTGGTCTGAGAGACCTTGCAACCTCCTCCGATTTCATATTGATTAGTGCCCCTGAATTGCCCCTGCCTCAAAGGCACAATATTTACACGAATACGGACCCCCCTCCACACCAAATAAGGGAAGTGATGAATGAAATTGGTCCAGAAAAAGCCCTTCTTTCCATTGAATTCACTTATCAAGTGGATTTTGGAGGAAATGTGATTGCTCGAAATAAGAATGTCGTCTATCCAGCGATTAAGGGGATACCGACATTTATCACAATGCCTGAATCTTCTGTGGCATTAAGAGGAAATGAACGCCTTGGTAACAGAAATGAGAAGCAACAAGAATGGGAGAAAATAACATACGATGTATGCAAACGCTTGGTCGAAGCAAATGAGAGTGTAACTTTTGGCACAGTATCTGCAGATCTTGCTAGATCCGATCTACCCTTAGACGCAATCAACGAAGGATCATGGAAGATGGATCTAATGATGGCAGTAGTAGGAGATACATGGAATGTTGCAGCCTCAGTGATAAATCTGCCCGAGTCTGTAGTTTACTTCCCAGACAAATGGAAATTGGCAGGTTGTCAATTGACATCAATTTATGAACTAGTCCGCTGTTCAATTAAAGTGTGGCTGGAAGAAGAGAGAAGAGTCACGAATACAGATGGGGCAGTAAATCTACTCAGAAGGGCTTCTGAGAACAAAATAGCCAAACTTGGAGTCCCCATGCGCGGTGGAAGAAGGTCACGGAATCCAGAGTGGGATGAGATCTGTGGCAGGCTAGGTTACCCGCCACAGTCAAGAGCAGATTTAGATAGAACGGGCACAATTACTGGAAATGATAATCTTGTAAAATCAAACCATCATACATTAATCAGCCCAGAACTTACAGTGGTGAGAAATTTCGATACCACGTCCAGTACAGAATGGCAAAACTGGGTATCAGAAAGAGCAAATGAACGAACTGGAAGTGGCATGGTTCTTCATAACAGAAACAAACAGAAACGTCTTGCTTCTCTAAGAAAGAGAAGTTTTGGAGATTTTAAAATCGGAGATTTACCCGATGAACTCAAATCGAGAAACATTGTAGCAACTCTACATATTTCCGATCACACTGGAAGATCCAGCGCCCCATTACATCAGAATTTAATTGAACGAACATACCTGGGTCGTGCAGAAATGATGGATTTAGTTAATTTCCGAGAATATATAGGGACAGATGAAAAACCGCGAGCCGTTCACAATACACGTAGTGGAAGAATTGCGAATCTAGCAGTCGATTTACCAATCGATTCTACTCTTTTCCGCGATTTATCAAGAACGAACTCACAAGTTGAGGGATGGTACAAAATAGGAGATATTTTTGTGTTGGAAGATGGGATATTCCTAGGTAGGGAATGGACAGGTGGAGAACTTCTCAGGCTCGCTTGAGGACTCCGTCACCCACCCATTTTACCCATTCAAATCTCTTTGAAATATCTGATGAAAATAATGGGGAAAGTTCGAATCCAATACCATCGACTCCAATTTCAAGACATGCTGCTAAAGTAGTACCTGAACCAAGAAACGGCTCAACCACAAGTTTAGCTGGGCGGTTTGATTCATTTAAGCAGCGCTTAACCAGTTCGCGAGGAAACATAGCAGGATGGAGGAGATTTTTCCTTTCATTTGAATTGCCTTTTAAAATTGGAATATACCAATCAAGCATTCCTAGTTCTGGCAAATGAACATCGCCGTAACCTACTCTGATTACCCACTCATACAACGGTTTGTATTTGCCACGACCAGGGTCAAAGGAGATATCATAACGCCACACAAGTACGTCAAGAAGTTTCCACCTCTCAGGCATTAATTCTAGCATATAAAATGGTAAATCACAACACCCCCCTGAATAATTGCTCTTGATGTTGAGATAAAGTTCGAATGCCTCTGAATCCGCTTTTGAATCAATGGCTTCAAAGGTTGATTCCAATAATGTCGCATATTGTTCAGGTCTCAAATCATCCTCGTAACCTTCTCTAACTGGGGCAACAAGTTCTCCAGAAGAATTCGGTCTCAAATCATTAAAGGGTTGGTACCCAATGTTGTAAGGTGGACTTGTCACTACATGAGTAATTTGATCCCCAGATATTTCTTGAATTCCGACCCTACAATCTTGAATTTTTGCGATTGATTTGACTCTTCTAGTGGAGTCGTTTGAATCGTAACGACTCCCATCAATAACTTCGACATCATCTCTCTTTTCAGGAGATAAATCCTCTCTCAATATTGTGATTGGAACGAATCGATCACTAGTTCCTGAAGGAATTCGCAATATGTTCCTATTCAATGAAGTGGCCATCTCATTCAATAAATCATAGTCATCATCGTCAGCCCAAATATGAATTGAATCCCCTGGTGTTGAATGGGCTAACACGATCCTCTCAAATGCATCTAACTCAATTCCTGTAGAAAGAGTTCTTGGGATTACGGGTTGAGGTTCAAAGAGCGTAGTAATAGGTTTCTTTTTCGCGGGAAGTGTGGAAAAAAACCAGAAATTCGTGGGATTCTTACCAGTGGGGTTGTTCCTTGAATCGGGTTTCCAGCCTTTGGGCAACTCACCCGTTTTCTTCAGATGCTCTTTTACATCATTCCAAGGAATTCTCACAGCATCGATGTCATACGTTGATTCAGGCGAAGTCCATACATGAAGCAATCCAAGACGACTAGTGATTGGTTCGGGGATTGTTACCAACACAATGTCCCTAAGTTTGAGGTCATTATCTGTCCGTGCAAAATCCACTCCATGTTGATGATGCGCTCCAGTCCACTCTTCGCGAACCATGCCAAATTCAGGTGAATAAGAAGGAACTTGTGCAGAAACTACAGTGGTAGAATCACCAATCTGTGACTTGACAAAAGTGGCATCGATTTCAGAACTACTTCGTTCAAGCAGAAGGATGAGTTCGGCCATAATACACCGGGGTGGCCGACTGTCTATGAAGGCTACTAATTCACGAATTTAACACACAAGAAAATCGATAGAGATGATATGAACAGTGTATCTGAATGAATGGGAACACTGGTTCAAACGAATTCCTGAAATAGGTAGGAACAGACCGTAGCGAGTGTACTGGGGGACTGAACACCCATTGTACTCCTCCATAATGTCTTGAGGGGTATGAAAGAA
>Ga0206677_10003430_pt1 | contig 13341 bp, 20 predicted proteins | sample M130m12015metaG_FD_155475 | JGI IMG/M metagenome (GOLD analysis project Ga0206677, IMG submission 155475) | Ammonia-oxidizing marine archaeal communities from Monterey Bay, California, United States - M1 30m 12015 | ecosystem: Environmental > Aquatic > Marine > Intertidal zone | place: USA... | reverse complement strand
TGAGACTGTTTCATTTCCATATAATTCCTGACAGCCTATATCCTCCATGCAATCTCTTGAATTATGACTCAAAGGTACTGGGTACAGATTATGATCACCGGTGGTCGTGTAATAATGATACCTATCTCTCCTACCTCGCACCTCCTTCCCATATAAAGGCATCGTTTCTTCGTTTGGGCCAGTTATGATCCCCATCTGTTGCATGTGACCAGGCTTGTATTTTTTAATGGGTGGTCCCCTAAACTCGGGTTCGCGGCGTGTTTCCACAGGTCTGGGTGGGACGGGTGGTGCGGCGGTTCGTACTGGAACTCGGACAATCCTTGGATTATACCACATATATCCTACAAATACTGTAAGTAAAATAAGAGCCAACCACAAGGCTTGATTCTTTGTCTTGTTTTTCATTACTATATATGAGGAAAATCTTCTCGATATATAGTAAAAATGCCAACAAAAAAGGAACTTCAGGATGCAAAAAGTAAACTCAAACCCACGAAGAGATCTAGGGGTAATAGCCCTAAAATACCCAACAGGCTCAAGTATATCATCATAAGGGTCGATAATCGTAAAAAGGCTGACAGGGAGATGTTTTCTAGGGTTCAGGAACTGATTCGTGAGAAGAAGAAGAAGTGAGCTTTTTATCAATAATTTCTAGCGAATTCGCAACAGAGTTAAACATTTCGAAAACATCATTCATATTTTCCCCTTTGATAAGATCGCGTATCTTTTCGACATTGTACTCGATAGATTCTTTCTCCAACTTATTCTTTTCTATCCACACCTCGAGAACTTTGTAAAGACCCTCAATTTTCTCGTCGACCGATTGAGTAAAATTTTCAATTGCACTGTCGAGTGCATTTATTTCTTCTCTATAATACACCTTCTGTTTTTTCAAAATATCCCGTTTGATCACAGAGTCTGTTCGATCAATTTGAGACTTCGACTGTTCGATTTTTTCTTCTACTCGTTCCACATTGAAGATGTATTCCCTCTGTTTAAGATTCTTAAGTTCTTCCAGTCTCCGGATTTCTGTTTTTATCTTGACGTCCATATAGTTATGTAATCGTAAAATATCTTTAAATCACTTCATAGCTTTTTTGAATTCTTTAATAAAGAAATCAAAGTGTCCGATTCTATACTGCACAAGTGCCCACAGTAAGAAGAATACAGATTTCGTCATTTTATTAACATCGTTATCTTCCATTTTGTAAATTGGGCCAACCAGACGCCCCATAAATGTTTGCTCTTTCTCCTGACCAGTCATAGACATTTCCAGTTGAGTCAAAGCACATGTATCGTCATTCACACTCCAATGGAAGAATAGAAAGGGTATAAGTAATGAATAGAACTCCAGGTTTTCGCGGTTATTCATGAAAGGAACAACCAATATGGCTATTATAAAAAATGCATGTAGGAAGAAAATTATATTCATTTATACTATACAATGGTAAAAGAAAAAATTGTATGGAATGATCAGCATGAAACTATATTGAAACAATGGGGTGAGGCATCCGCGTGTTACAGATTTATGCATCATAAATCATTCTTACTGTATAAAAAATTGAGTTTACGTTTTTCACTTCCTGTTATTGTACTTTCAACTATCACGGGTACAGCAAATTTTGCGCAGTCGACCCTACCCCCAAGTTTCCAACCGTCTGCCCCATCGGTTATAGGTGGTTTGAATTTGATCGCTGGTCTCATCGCGACGATCAGTCAATTTCTTAAAATTAATGAATTAATGGAAAATCACAGAACTGCGGCACTATCACATGGCCTTTTGTCGAGAAATATACGTCTTGCGTTAGCTTTACCACGAGGGGAGCGTAAGAAAGATGGTTTGAAATTCGTGGAAGATTGTAAGGCGGAGTATGATAGGCTTCTTGAGCAGTCACCAGCTATACCTTCTGACGTTTTATCGGATTTCGAGAAAGAATATCCATTTGATAACATATTCACAAAACCAGAAATCTTAAACGTGCGTTCTATTCCCAATTTCAAAGGACCAAAGACTGTAGAACCACTTCATGCTATAACCAAAAACACACCACTCGAGCGAGTGGGGAAGTTATTCAAAAAGGATAGTGTCGAGGAAGAAGAGGAAGCGGAAGGATCTATTGAGGAAGAGGAATATGATGAGGAAATAGGGATAAACGACGAACAAGATACAGTAGCAAAATAAACATAGTTAAATTTATAACAACACCACATGCAAAATATGGTAGAATTTTCCTTCTTAAAGGTTCTACGATACGTTTATGTAGTGCGTCATTTTCGAGTACTAAATCTATCGCCTGATTAGTAATATCATCAATGGACTCTTTCATTAAAACAATTCCACAAAAAAAAGTTGAGAAAAAAACACTAAAAACGATTCATGGTAAACAGATAGAACTTGTTCGTAAGTACATAGGAGAAAACAAGAATGTATTCATCTGTGGTGCGATTGGTACGGGTAAAACCTATGTACTGGAAGCGGCCCTCGAAAATCTCAAATATGTGGAATTACAAAGTGAACATCTAAAGAGTAAATCACTATTTCTACCATTCATAAAACCAACTACGAAACACGTGTTCATAGAAGATTACGAACCTATTTTTAAACCAATCATAGAACAGGTATCTGATGGTAACAGATTGACACGTGGATGTTTAATAGTAACATCTACCAATATGTGTATGTTTCCCAATTTTGAGACGGTCTTTATTCCTAAACATAAACCGGATGCACTTTTGTCATTGACTGATAAAAATGGAGATGATGCATATTCCGCCGCGTATAAGAGTCAAGGAAATATACGAAACTTCTTTTCATATCTCGATGGATACGACATGATGGATGATTTCAAAACACCTAAAGAGTTTATATCGGAGTTTTTATCCAGTCAAGAACCAATTGAAATACTTGACAGTGTTGCTGAGCATGGTCATATGTGGGACATCTTCCAAGAAAATTACATAGATTCTAAAGGTGTGAATTTAATCAAAGCGACAGAATCTTTCAGTATCGCCGATATGTATGACAGTCACATCTATCAAAGTGGGAACTGGAACCTCATGCCGTATTTTGTCTTACACGCTCTGACGATACCGAAAACCTCTCTAGGTGAACCACTCAATAAAGATAAGATAAGACCGGGTAGTTGTTGGACAAAACAGGGAAATTATAAAATGCGGAAACAGAAATACAATGACATTCGACGAAAATCTAGAACAGGTCTAGGAGTTGAAGAATTATGCCTATTAAAGACATATGCAGAGAAAGGTGATATAACAAAATTAGTAGACTATAATATCACACCACAAGATTTCGATGTCATAAATCATCTTGCTGTGGGAAATGGCTTAAAACAGAAGGATGTAACAAGAGTAAAGAAAGCATTGAAGAATGTCTACGAAGGAAGAAGAAGTTGATCACGAAGAGTGCGTTAAGGTTATCGGAAATGAAATTCTCTTCTATGCCGATGTCGATCGTGAAAATGCTCTTGATTTCGTTGAGAAATTTAAAAAGTTGGAGATTGAACTTCTTAAAAAGAAAGCCGAACTCTTTGGGTACGAACCCCTAATTAGGGTTCATATCATGAGTGAAGGTGGAGACATCTTTGCTGGTATGACGATGATGAATGTTCTCGAATCCTCTCGTGTAAAGATTGTCACCATCGCCCAAGGTTCTTGTTGTAGTGCAGCTACGTTCATGCTTCTCGGCGGTAAAGAAAGACTCATGGGGAAGAATGCGTACGTCCTCATTCACCAAATCTCTACAGAAATGTGGGGTAATTTTCAGGAACTTAAACATGAGCTCAAATCAACAGATAAGTTTATGAAAAATTTGAAGAAAATGTATCTTGAAAAGACTAAGCTCCCTGAAAAGAAGCTGAATAAGCTTATGAAAAAGGATATTTACCTTTCCCCTCGCGACTGCCTCAAGTATGGAATCGTCCACGCTCTTGAGTAAGTGTCACAGAACGCCTGTAGAGAGCTAGTACACATAGAATTATAAATATTATGCAAAACGTGTTTAAATTTAAAGGCAAAGTCGTGCTTTCTGGAGGCCTAAGTCGTTCCATTCTACCATAATTTACAACTGGTATTTCCGACATCTACTTAAAACTGATATTTTATTATCGTACAATGGAACGCCTTATCAAACAAGACAAGCACAACCGCGACCGCTACATTGACATCAAAGTCGAGGACTTGAAGGATGGAACTGCGGATATCGTGAAGATCTCTGGCATCGTGGGGAGTGACAAATTTTCTGAGTCACGAACCAATGTCAAGACTGGTTACGAAAAGGCTCTCAAGAGAGCCCAAACCATGTGGAACAATGAGCATACCAAGTGTAATCAAGTGTTGCCTATGCTCGCCAACAAATGGGAAGATCGCCAGAAATACATCTCTGAGCCATTCTACGTTCAACCCAAACTTGATGGTGTTCGCCTACTTGTCTCCAAAGATGGTGGCATCTCAAGAACTGGGAAGATTATCCCTGGTACCGAGGTTCTTGGTAAGGGTCTTGAACCGGGTCAATACGTTGATGGTGAAGCCTTTGACCCTAACCTCAATTTTGAGGAACTTACCAGCACTTTCAAGACTGACCCTCTGAAGCTCAAGTTCCACGTGTTCGATTTCTTTGATCTCAAGAAGCTCACTATGACCTTCGAGCAACGCTGGGAGTATGTCAAAGACTCCATCTACAATCCTCATTACGAATATGTCAAAACGACACTCGTAAAATCCAAGAAGGATCTCCCTCTCATGCATCAGAAGCATGTCGAAGAAGGACACGAAGGCACCATGATCCGTGACCGCTTCAGTGTCTACGAGGTTGGTCAGCGAAGCAACTACCTTCTTAAGCATAAGGATTTCCAGACCGAGGAATATGAAATCACTGGTGCCAAAACGGGTCATGGTCGTGACGCAGACGCAGTTGTTTGGGTCTGTAAAACCCAAGATGATCGGGAATTCACCGTCAGACCTGAGGGTACAATTGTTCAGCGAGAAGAGGACTACAAAAATCATGAGAAGTTTATGGGGAAGATGCTCACTGTGCGTTTCCAAAACCTTACCGCTCTCGGTGTTCCGCGATTTCCCGTGGGTGTTGTAATTAGAGATTATGAATAATATTTGTAATAAATAAATGAACAGGGTCGCAATTGATATCGATGAAGTCTTAGTAAAATTCCTCTTTCCCATGGGAAAACACCATAATCAAGTTCACAAGTTGCGGAGTAAACCTAAATATAGATACGTGTATCGTGAAATATTTGAGATAGATGAACCAACTTCACAAAAAATGGTTCACGAATTTTATCAATCCAAAGCCTTCATGGATCTCACACCTATTCAAGGATCACAAAAAGCTATGTTAAATCTTAAAGAGCGTTACGATAAAATGTATATTCTCACTGGACGCCAAGATATGGCGCGGGAAGAGACAGAAACATGGATAGATACATATTTTCCAGGTGTATTTGATGATGTCATACTCACAAACAGTTATACACCTAATGAAATACACAAAGCGGACATTTGCCGTGCACTTAATATAGGTCTCATCATAGACGATAATAAAGCCATATGCGATAGGTGTATTGATAATGGTGTCCGAGCTCTCAATTTCATAGGAGATGAGGATAGTATTTATCCCTGGTGTGAAGAGAGTGATATAAGCATTCAAGGATGGACGGATGTTCGTCAACGAACTTAAAATGTGTTCATACATTAAATGTTCGCACTTCTTTGTAAACCAATCGCTGTACCTACACAAACAGGAAATCCAGTCCTTCGTGCAAACGATTGCCGCATAGCGTATGTAAAACCATCTCAAACTCAAGAAGGTAAACTTGAACTTGAGATACTTGAAGCACCTCCGGTGTATATAGGTCCAGATAAGCAAAGTGAAAATTTTTAAAAAGGTGAGACACTGACGGGAATCAGTGGTCCATCCGGAGTCTTTTTCATAAAAATGACCTCATCACACTCACCACCTTTCATGGCCAATTCCGGTTCTCCACACACTGTTCCAGATTTCTTAAATCTATCACAAGCACCTTTGGTCCTCTCTGCGATATTCATATTCTGGCTGTATCCAATGAAGGTTTTATCGAGTTTACCACTTTCCCGGTCTTTAGACGTCACCGTAACTTTCCAACAGTAACTACCAAAATCCCACTGCTTCGTGGTATCAACCGGGGGTGGTGGGGCATCTAACGTAGATGATGCGAGACGACGCCTGAATTTCTTCTTCAGGGAAACAACGGGTGCAGTCAAAAAATTAGCAATGGGTGTCGTCGTCATTATTGATGTTTAGAACTATACTTTTAAGTTATTTTTACAATGTGGATATTACAGATTGTAAAAACAACAGTTCTCCTTCTGCCGGGTTTGAACCGACGACCTACAGGTTAACAGCCTGTCGCTCTACCAACTGAGCTAAGAAGGAATGGTCCTCTCTACCTGAATCGAACAGGTGACAAATGGAACTACAGTCCACTGCTCTACCAACTGAGCTAAGAGAGGATGTAGCTCCCACCAAGATTCGAACTTGGGGTGGTGGATTCAAAGTCCACAGTGTTGACCAACTACACCATAGGAGCCGGAGCCTCGACTACTATATCAGTAATTTGTTTCTCTTCTTTAACCTCGTACATATACTTGAAGTAATACATTAGGAAGCAGAAAAGACCAGCAGCAACATTTGTGATGATCATAGGTATGACAGTGTAGTGGAATGAATAGATGAGAGACAATACACTCGCAGTCAAGTTTAAGTGTAGAAAATTATAGTTGATTGCTTTGGCATCTCGGTGTTTATAGACATGATGAATCTCGGGTACAAACATAACAACGATAAAAGCAGATCCTAGCAGACCACATACATCTATGGCGTTCATTCTTACTGGTATATATTTTCTCTTGTTTAAGTAGGTATGCTTTTGGCTATAATAATCATAATCTCTATTTTTTGGATTGTTGTATTTTTGAATAAGGGTGTCGTAGTAAGAAAAGAAACGTACGATTACAAGTGTTTTCTGCTCACCATTCCAGATGCCAAGGAAAGGTCTGACCGTTTTTTATCGAGCCACAACAAAGATATACCAATCGAGGTCATATATGGACCAGACACACGAAATCTGAAAGTTGCTAGAAATTTTGAAGACTATATAGAACCAGAATATTTTGAAAAGGCTGTTGAGATGCATTATGATCCCAGTGTCACGAGACCCGACATCACATATTTCAATATGGGGGCTATTGGATGTTATATGGGTCACATGGATTTTTACGAGAAATGTTTTCGACAAAATCTCAAATATGCTGTGATTTTTGAAGATAATGTGATTGTCAAATCTAAGCGATTATACAAACAGATTCAAGATTTCATTGACATGAAAGGAGATGCATTTGAAATGTGTTTTTTCCATTGTCTCTCAAGATTACCAGAACTGAAAGAAGAAAATATCGAAAAGGTTAAATGGATTTCGAGCACTAAATGTTACTTGATAAATGTAGACAACATGAGAAAGTACCACAAATATTTTTTACCCATGGATAATCATATAGACATGAAACATGAAGACATAATAGAACAAGGAGCCCGAGTTTATTACAAGGATTTGCGTGATTGTTTACATATTGATAGGCGTCACAGGAGTCTCATTGGGCACAGTAATCATGGAAGGACGGATTTCTTTTCGAAGGTTTATCCCGATCTTTCCCCGGGTGTTCTTGAACCCGGGTATTAGACCCTTTGGTCATAGAAAATAGTCAAAATATATCTTTCACCTTTTATCAATGGTAAAGTTCCATGTAGATGGGTTTCAGATTCAAACTTAACCATATCACCTTGTTGATAATCAATTATGGGTAAGTTGTTATATTTTTCAATGAATTCATCTCGCACCTTAACATCACAGTTGGCTATTTCATTGATTGTATTCGACGTCGGTTTATCAAACATGTAATACTCACACCCTTGGAAACTCTTAGTATCCGATAATAGAAAACTTATCGTATATTCAGAACTATCGTAGTGTAGAGGTATTCGAAGACGTTCATTCGGTAAATAGCGTTTCAAAAACATAAAATCTTTACTCGAGGGAATCACTTTGTATTTATGGTACACATCTTTACACATGTTCCACAACTTCTTGTGCAATACTTTCGATCCGTTTAAAATATTCACCTGATAAACGGGTTCATTATCAACTGGTTCTCCGGTTACATCATAAGACAAATTTCTAGATTCGTCTATTATCTTATTACAGAATTCGGGAGTTAAAACACCCTTGGCTATATATGATGTTTGATCTAGAAACTGTTTTGGTTCCACTGTATTATCATTCACATAAACTATCTTTTTGGGAACTTTCATGATTATGAAAATGAATATTACGAGTAACAAAATCAGAATGATCATCTAAAATACAAAAACATTTTTAGTACACCTAAGTCGACACATTCTATGATTAAAATCATTCACTCACAACAACATGAACTCTACATCCATCACCGATTACATCCTCAAGCTCGAGCGCGAGAACCGCGATCAAGCGGAAACGATCCGCACACTGAGCTTCAATGAGATTGATCTCAAGAAGCAAATCCGAGACTTCAAGAAGAAATCTCCCGACTCCTATGAAGTGTCTCGAACCAAGATTGAGGCACTCAAGAAGTTATTCCACGAGGCCAGTGAAGAGAAGGTCAATGCCCTCAATGAACTCAACGAGCTCAAGTACATGATGCGGATCTCTCCTTCGTACACTGACACGACAGCTCGCGTGACAAAGAAGTCTCTTAACGATGGTCTCGTAAAGCGTCTTCTGGAACTTGGAAACATGACCTCTGATTACCATAAGACTATGACTTACCAAAAGGCTGCAGATGCTGTCGCCAATCTACCCCACGAGGTGGAAAGTGGTGAGAGCCTCATGCATATCCCGGGTATTGGTAAGGGTATCGCTGCCAAGGTTGACGAGTACCTCGATGAGCAGGACTCTGACTATGAGGAGTCTGTCTGCTCTGACTCCGAGTCGATCGCATCCAGTGACGATGAGTCTCGCTGTGCTTACGCACCCGCACCCTCGGATGATGAAGGGTCTTTCGTCACCGAGACTGATGATGAGGATTACTTCATCTCTCACAACTCTGGTCTTTCTGCGATGATCTACGAATGTGCTGACAAGGCTGAAGACAACTTCAAGCGCAACGCATACATCAAGGCTGGTGATACCATCTATGGTCTTGATTACAGGATTACCAGTGGTAAAGAGGCTATGAAGCTCCCGGGTATTGGAAAGTCGATCGCTAAGAAGATTGACGACTACCTGACACCCTCTACAAATGAGAAACTTGCTATGTGTTTTCTCAAACTTGGAAACCTTGAGGAGCCTGTTTACAAGTCTGAGGCATACTGGAATGCCGCTGAAAAGATCCGTGATCTTGATTATGTCGTAACGAGTGGCAACGATGTGAGGCACCTGAAGGGCTTCGGACCCTCCATCTGCTCCAAGATTGATGAGTTTTTGGAGACTGGTAAGATTGCGAGACTCGAAGAACTCAGCTAAACCCATGTGGCTGGCTGCTTGTTTTTCCTTTTTGGTCTACGCCCAAGACGTGAGAGTAGATATACATAGAACAATAAACCATACTTGACCATTTCTTAATAAAATCCTAGATTTTTCTTTTTACCATCATAGATATTTACAATTCCTGATTCTATCATCTTTTGATTCACCGACTGCTTGTCTCCTTTGTGTCGATACACAACAACAAGTGGTCGACCATACTTGTCATTTTTACCACATTCGATCCATATCCACCCATTTACCTTATTCCTACATATAAACGGGTTCCAGACTTGGTGAGGTGCACGATCATTAAATCCACACTCCTGTTTAAACATATCACGCGCAAGTTTGGCGAGATGAATATGATCAGCTCTACCTCTCAACCCAAGACTGGGTTTCATCTCAGCTGAGTCGTACCCAAGAGTTCGAAAAGTAAACTTTAAGGGGCGACCATGAAGCATGATAACCGCCTTAAATGTATCTCCATCATAGACACTCGTAATTTTTGCATACCCCCTATACTTATCTAGACTGAAAACCGGTATCGAATCATCAACACCTGATAGAACTCTCTTACTACAACAAAAGTTCATCTACGAATAAAGGAAAAATTATCTTTAAACAATTGTTTAAAGACATAAAAGTACTTGATTATATATGGATGTTCACCGCTCATTTAACTTTGTTCCTAACCGCGAAAATATCAAACTGATTACAATTTGGGTAAATGATATAACCCCTGAGAAAGTTGATTTGTGTTGTATGTACCAAAAACTCATAGGCTTTCAGGTGGTTACAGATTTTTATAAAACTCGAAAGGTATTTGACGACACGATAGTTAAACAACCCGTGACACTTGGAAATATAGATTTCTCTGAAAATTTCAGTGAACAGTTAGTCGATCATATTTACAAAGACAGGGAATATTTCTGGTGTGATGGAAATCCATACAAAAGTCTTGGTGAAATTACAGAGGGTATTCTAAAAAGGTACCGCGCCCATCACTCATCAAAGACTGTACAATTTGACACAGATTCTCAAAAAATAATCGGTAAAGAAAGTGGTACTATCGCGTTTCCTGAAGACGTCCCAATGAATCGTTTATGGATGAAAAAGGGTGCCGATTCTGAACCAGAATCGGACTCGGACTCAGAAAATAAAATATCGGTATAATACAAAATGACTCCAGTACTCGTATCAGTGGACAAGGCGGGTGATCTCAAGCTGGGACGCAAGAAGTGCCGTCTCCACAAGAAGGCTGAAGTAGTGAAGGTTGCGAAAAATTATGGTGTTCCCAACGCTGGAAAGAAAACGGTTAAGCAGTTATGTGGTTCCATCAAGGCTAAGGCCAAGGCCAGTAACGATGGTATGAACAATATGCCTCTCGCGAAGCTGTACCCAGAGGCGGCTAAGAAGCGCGCCGCCGCTAGGAAACGTGCCGAAAAGAAGGCTCTCGACAAGAAGGTTGCGGCCAACTTCATGAAGGCCATGACCACTAAAATCGCTTCTCCTAAACGGATAATTACTATTGTAAAGATGACCCCATCTAAGAAAGCTAAATCCATAAATAAAGAGGAAGCCACGAAGCGTATTGATCGCATGAAGATTTCCGGTTCTAACAAAAACAAACTTTACGAAATGATGTACCTCAATCAAAGGTCTCCTCGTCATGTTGTTCGTGTGGCACGAGAATTGGCTCGTCTACGGTAAGATCGTTGTACACCTTTTCCTCGGTGTCATAGAAACTTACACTATCCCCAATCATCATCTCCCTCACAATTTGATACAGTACCGTTGAGAGTGCAAATTTATATGCGAGAAACCCAACAAATGTGGCCCCATAATCAAAATCAAATGCGAAAGGTGCGTTATTCCACGACACTTCAAAAGCAGCGGCACCGAGAGGTGCAAAGAACTCCTTCTGAATTGTCGAATTTTCGAGTTTATCTACCCGATCAGAGAGAAGACTCACATACGCATAAGATGTTACTGCACCCAGCATCGCGGATACACCATGATCTGCACCTTGTGTGATGAAGTAAGAAGCACTCAAAGCAGATCCATAAGCAGCCGTGGAGTTTTTTAAAGTTTTTTTTAGGTGCGTATATTCGGTGTGAATTGGTTTACTGAAGGCGTAAGTGAGAGACATTCTACAAGAAAGTCACTTAAAATCTTTATCCAAGTTAAGAATAGAAATGCCTTGTCAACTGTGTCGCAAGAAGTGTGGTGTCCCCATTGACTGCCAATATTGCGAAGGAAGTTTTTGTCCGAGTTGTATCAACCTGACAAAGCATGATTGCCAAGGTGCGGACATTAAGAAGATGAAGCAGCGCAAGGAACTCAAGGAAAAGACAGCCTTCGAACCACCACCAAAGTGCTTAAAGATTTGACATCTTAATAGAATAGCGTGGGAGGCTCCATTATGCTGAGATGTCCGAGTGGTCTAAGGAGGACGACTTAAGATCGTCTGTGCTATGCACGCGCGGGTTCGAACCCCGCTCTCAGCATTCGCACTCATAGCTCAGTGGTAGAGCGCAAGCTTAGTAAGCTTGAGGTCAGGGGTTCGAAACCCTTTGAGTGCAATTACGATAAAAAGAATAATGTATAATTACATGATGAATAAAGATCAATCAATTCTTATTCATGATGTCGCATCGTTACTTTTTCTTGCACCATTTTCTGCATTATGTGTGGCCGATGTCCTATTTGGATATACTCTGTATCCCATGTTTTTAACACATGCTCTCACTACGTACATGTCATATGATCTCATATGGATAATTCTTCAGCCGAAAGTTATACACACTCTTAGAAATTTAATCATACTTCATCATTTAGTGTGTCTTTTAGCTCTTCTTAGACCTCTCATGTACCCCGAAGAATCCCCAATCATAAGTTTGGCTGGACTGGTTGAAATTGATACGACACTGTTAACGCTTCGACGAATCATTCCTAGGACAAATTCTATACATTCACACATAAATCTCATGTATCATGTATCCAATCTCGTTATACGAGTGTTTTATGAAACTATTTTCACGATGTTTGTGACGAATTATTATGCCAATGAAAACATTTTGGTAAAAATCCATGTTCTTGGGTGTCAGTATTTCATAAACATATTTAGTTATGGGATTTGTGCACTCACATACACCAAGCGTAACCCAGCTTTAAGAAATAATATGTAGTATAGGTATAATGACAGATAAAGCTAAACCTAAGCGCAAACCAAACGCATACATGAACTTTGTGAAGAAGACACGACCCAATATTGTGAAAGAATTTCCCGATCTTTCATTCACTGAAATTGGATCGAAGTTAGGTGAGATGTGGCGAGAGCTTACGGATGACGAAAAGAAGAAGTATGCCAAATAGACTTAAGGATTTGAAACTCAAGTCAAATAGATGCCTCTCGGGGTCAAAAAGCTTTCTTACGATGCTTGTCTGCCTACTCGTGGTTCTGATGGTGCTGTGGGATATGATTTATATAGCTCCGAAGCTGCGACTGTACCGTGTCAGGCGGGGCGAGCTTTAGTTGGTACTGGTATCGCTTTGTCTATTCCGGATGGTCTATACGGGCGTGTAGCCCCCCGTTCTGGTCTAGCTGTGAAACATTGCATCAACGTTGGTGCGGGTGTTATTGATCCTGATTATACCGGTGAAGTCAAGGTCGTCCTATTCAATCATGGTACGGAAGACTTTGAAATCAAGAAGGGTGATCGTATCGCTCAACTTATTTTGGAAAGGTGTGATACACCTATCGTTAAGG
>Ga0206677_10003427_pt1 | contig 13351 bp, 16 predicted proteins | sample M130m12015metaG_FD_155475 | JGI IMG/M metagenome (GOLD analysis project Ga0206677, IMG submission 155475) | Ammonia-oxidizing marine archaeal communities from Monterey Bay, California, United States - M1 30m 12015 | ecosystem: Environmental > Aquatic > Marine > Intertidal zone | place: USA... | reverse complement strand
GTAAACCTCCTATATTTATTGTAGCCCCACCTGTTCCACCACTGACAGAAAAATTATCAACGGAAAAAGAAATATGAACCAAACGTCCAATTTTAGTATATATACCAACGGTAGATCCAGAAAATGTAATTGATCCTCCTGATACTGCTACTAAAGTAGGCGTCCAAGTCCCCTCTTCATAATCCTCTAGCTTATTGGCCGACCCTGTACCGCCGAGGTAAATTCCGCCTGATAGGTAAGCGTTGCGGAAGCGTGAGCCTGTATAGCCAAGGTCAATAGCATTATCTCTTGAGTGTCCCTCTGCTGTCGAAGGAAACACTATGTTGTCAGTAGCAAAGAAACCTAAACCTGTATCTCCTTGCCCAACACCAAGAGAACCACTGGTAACACCAATACTACCTACTTCATTTGTTCCTGAGAAAAACCTTTGCATTTTTCCGTTACCAGAACGAGTTAGATACAGAATATCATCAGCCCAAGAAGAAGACCCCAGACCAACATGACCACTAGGACTATTTATGCCATTATTAAATGTAGCTTTACCAGCATTAGACATATCAAGGGTGAGGGCGTTAATACCAGTTCCACCATCGTTACCTCTAAATATTATATCCTTATCTTGAATTATAGAGTTTATTCTTAAGTCGCTATTTTCATTTTGAATAGTACCATAGTGTGTACCTCCGTCTTTTAGATTTATATTTCCACCATTATCTGCATCAAGATTAATAATTCCTGACGCATCTAGTATTAGGTCGCCCGATAAAGATAGTAAAGAAACTTTATTAGCGTCAGTCGTTATTGAACCCACATGATTAGAGCCATTTCTAAATTTCATCATGTTACGACCTGTTCCAGCCGCTCGTCTAATTTGTATTTCTCCGTCTGCGCCTATGTAAGCTGTATTATCACCAGCACCAAGAGACGTTGATGGGTTAGCTCCTATTACAACATTACCTGACGAGTCGATGCGCATACGTTCTGCATTGTTTACAATAAAACGCATACTGTTGTCAGAGTGGTGGTAATCTAAAATGCCAATGTTGACATCGTCAGGGTCGGCAAACATGATGCGACTAGGTTCTGTGTTTTGAGCAGTAAGTGCTAAAACAGCTTGTCCAACTGTACCATCATCATATATTTCTAGTTGTCTACTAGGAGAACTCGTACCAATCCCTACATTAGAGCCACTAACGGTTATAGCATCGGGTATGTTAATTAAGTCTGTTTGCTTACTCATTATGACTGCTCCAATACTGATAATAACACGTCAGCACTGGAAGCGGTATCAGAAGTTACTATAACTGTCTGTGTAGTTTTTATTACAATTTTACCATCAAGAACTGAAAGCGATGCTCCAGCAGGAATAGGTGTATTCTTTACAATATACACTCCTGCTATCTGAACGTTAATTTTTATTTGTGAAGCAGTTACATTAGCTATATTTAAGCCAACTGTAGTTGCTGTTGTACCACTTGCTCCAGTATAAACTGTAACAGGGCTTGTTCCTATTGAAGAGGAACTCGTATAATTCGTTAATATATTTGGCATGTTATTATCCTAAAGCAATGGCAAATACTATTGCGGCATCTTCAGCAGCAGCTGAGGCAGCACTAGCACTTGCGGCGGCATTTGTTGCACTTGTTGCAGCAGCAGTAGCACTGTTCGAAGCGTTTGTAGCTTGAGTACTTGCTGTTGAAGCACTATTACTAGCATTAGTAGCTTGTGTTGATGCTGTACTTGCTGAAGTTGAAGCATTAGTTGCACTTGTAGCAGCATTAGTTGCTGAAGTAGCAGCAGCATTTTGACTTGCTAAAGCGGCAGCTGCACTTGTAGCGGCTTGAGCGTCCGGTGACTCCCAAGAAGAACCATTATAAAATCTAACTTCACTTGCAGTAGAATTCCAATATATATCTCCTGCAGTTAATGCATCTCCATCGTTGTCTACTGTAGGATCTGAAGTCTTAGAGCCTAAATATACGTCATCAAAGCTGTCAAATACTGCTTGAACGTTAGTTAGCGTAGTTGCTGCAGCTGATGCACTTGTGGCAGCATTAGTTTCACTTGTTGCAGCAGCAGTAGCGCTGTTTGAAGCGTTTGTAGCCTGAGTTGCAGCAGTACTTGCACTTGCAGCAGCATTTGTTTCCGCTGTTTCAGCATTTGTTTCAGCTGTCTCAGCATTTGTTTGCGCTGTCTGAGCTGCAGTAGCACTTGTGGCAGCTGCACTTGCAGAATTACTAGCGTTAGTAGCCTGAGTAGCCGCAGTGTTTGCCTGTGTGGTAGCACTAGATGCACTTGAGGCAGCAGCAGTAGCACTGTTAGACGCATTAGTTGCACTTGTAGCAGCATTAGTTTCACTAGTTGAAGCAGCACTAGCGGAGTTACTAGCGTTAGTAGCTTGTGTTGATGCTGTACTCGCACTTGCAGCAGCATTAGTCTCTGCTGTTTCAGCATTAGTTTCCGCAGTTTCAGCGTTAGTCTGAGCTGTTTGAGCTGCAGTAGCGCTTGTAGCAGCATTAGTTGCTGAAGTAGAGGCTGCAGTAGCGCTATTACTAGCATTAGTAGCTTGAGTTGTAGCAGTACTAGCTTGAGTTGTAGCTGTGTTAGCTTGAGTTGTAGCTGTACTAGCGCTTGTAGCAGCATTAGTTGCTGAAGTAGAAGCTGCAGTAGCACTATTAGCCGATGCTGTAGCACTGTTAGCTGAATTAGTTGCTGATGTAGCAGCATTTGTTTCTGCTGTTTCAGCGTTAGTTTCTGCTGTTTCAGCGTTAGTCTCTGCTGTTTCAGCATTTGTTTCTGCCAGCTCTGCTGCATCTTCTGACAATTTAGCCGCCGCTGCACTTGCTGCAGCTGCATTAGCAAAGGCTACTAAAGAATCATTAACTACAATAGTTGCTACTGGTTGATCATCAAAGCTACCACCATCATCTGTGTAGTTGACTTCATTTGATAAAACTTTAAAGCCCATATCATCCTCCTAGATTAAATTTGTTCCTGCGAAGGAAATGGCTACATTACCGCCTCGTGCTTTACGTGCAGTTTCTTCTTTATTTAATGCTTCAATTTGTCCACTAAATAATGCTTGATATTTTTCTATTTCTGGATTATCATTAAGATAAATAAATACTTGTTTTAATGCACCAAATAAAAGTATTCTTTCATTTTCATCTCTTAACCAATGTGGAGCTAAATCACCTACCCAATAGCTAGCATTAGCTGCTACTCTATTGTTAAAATAAGTTTCTGTATTATTAGGAGATGATGCATTAACATAAGTAGTTGCTGTACCACTAATATCTAGTGTACCTACACCTGCTACCCAGTTGTTAAATGTAGCTGAGTATGTAGCGTTAAGCCCAGGTAATCTTCTATAATAATGAACATCTACTTCATCGCCTCTTTTAAAGTTACCATGAAGCTTAAAGTCATTTCCTATTCTTGTATAAAAATGAAAGTCTTTAGTTTGAGTAAAACCATCATTAAATGTACGATTATCTACTTTTTCATTGTATACTATTCCTACGTTTTTGTTACCAATATCTGCATTTCTTATATAAATAACTTCTATCATGTCACTGGGTGCAGTAATAGTTAGTATATTGCCTCCCCCTTGAAAGGCGCTAGGACCTATGTCAACCAAGTCTGATGAACCAGCTGTAGTTATTTCTTCCTGAGTACCGTTAACTACATATGTTCTTGTGAATTCTAATGGTGGCACACGTAAAGTTTTATAAGCTTCATCAGCTGCATAATTAAGGCACCGAGATACTACTGAGTTAGAAAGTACTGAAACATCTCGGTTAGCCCAGTCTCTAATTATTCCTGCGTTAGTTCCAGTATAATTACCTGAACCTATAAATTCTACGTATGTTGCCATAATAATCCTCTATGTCATAACTAGTAAATCTGGGTATTCTGTTCTTAACAGATATACCAATTTCTTTTTCATAGCAGGGTTATGCATAAACTCTGGATCTAGTATATCTAAGTTATGCTTAGTATTTAATTCTAATACTATTACGTTTGGAATAGAACACATCTTTTGATAATGTGATTTCTTATTCCTACCTGCTTCTCTATCTCTTTTAACAGACTCAATAGTAGAGCTGATGTCTCCTTCAACTCTCCATTTAGCCCCTGAATTCCCGTCGGTAATAAGCTCTCCTGTGAGATCTCCTGCCGCAGAATTGTGTTTAAACTTTGCCATGCTGTGCCCTTTTTATTATAATGAATCTATGTAAGTGCTAAATTCACCGTTGTTTGTAAGATTACCTACTTGAATTCTAGCAACTGTGGTTGCGCTAGAACCTATAGCTACTATATTATGTGTAGATCCTGGTCTGGATAAATATACTTTAGTAATTTTACCTGTAGCCGGATTTACTTCCACGTGGTTTTCACCACCTATTTTAAAGATTGCTTCCTGTGATGCCCCTATTAATGTTTCACCACTGATAACCAAGGCATTGGAATTTGCTGTAACTTTAATTAACATTTATTACTCCTATTAGTAAAAGAGGACACCCTAAGATGCCCTCTCTTCTAAACTTATGCGCCGATGTTAGCAATTACACCCCAAGCATTTGGATTAGAACACTCAAGAGTACATTCTTCAACGAACATACCTACTGTTGAGTCTCCGTTTTGACCTACGTCAACTTCCTGCATTGGACGAAGTGTAGCTATCTTGAACCACATTGGATCATATACTAACGCTAATGCATCTTGTATAGATACTGCGTCAGCAGATGAACCACCAGCACCTGTTGCTGTTGCAGCAAGTCCCATAATGTAGTTAGGCTCTACCATAACGTCACCAAAGTCTGACATATAAATGTCTACTGCTTGACGTAATGAACCTGAATCGTCGATGTTACGGCGTACATTAGACCCAGTAGCATTTGCTTTAGCTGAGAATACACGACGGTTCTTTGGAGATAACATTACTTTAGTAGCTTTACCACCTTCTTCGTAGATTGTTTGCATAATCTCATCGATATGTGATAACTCAAGTTCACCAACGTTTGAAGATGTTGACTCTGTTGAGAAGTTGTTAGTACCGATACCTGATTCTGCTGCAGTAACACCTGCATTTGAAATACGAGCAGCTGTGTTGCTACCATCTGTTGATGCCACGTTTACAACGTTAGTTGCCCACGAGAAAACACCAGCCATAGAACCTGCAGCTGATGCAGAACCTGGAGTAGAAACGTTTAGTGAGTGAATTAAGTCAGCTTCTACATCACGACGCATTTCTGTACCACGCTTTTTAAGCTGATATGCGTACTCATCTGCAACACCAGTTTGATCTACAGCACGTTTTGTGCCTGATACTGCAACTGTTTTTGCGTTGATTTGTGTGTAGTTACCTAAACGTGCACGGTTACGCTGTGCATCTGTAAGTACTACACCGCCACCTGAACCGTGGTCTCCACCTGTTGTTGTACGACCATCTGGAGTAACAGCATCAAAGTCAGCACCTTGTGCAACTCGTGAGTTACCTGGAGGTGTTAATTCGTCTGTTTGCCACTCGTGGTAGATACCAGTCGCTTTTGTTTTACCTATTGAAGACATAAACGGTGTTTCATCTCGTGTAATCATTGAGATAAAGTTCGCTAAATCCTCTTTTTCGGATACTGATGCGCTTGATGCGCCTGAAGGGAAGCGGTTTCCTGTTGCGTTAGCCGCTTGTGTTGAAGCACCTGATGTGCCGTAACGTCCTGTTGCCATTTTATTTTACCTGTATGTTATTAGCCGAATATTGGCTTATCGTGTTGGCGCAAACCTCTTCAAGAACTCAATTTGATCTTCTTTCGAAGAGTCATTTTTAAATGCCCTTGCTTTAGTCATTGCCTCCTTGTCTTGTTTACGTTTAGTTGGTGTCTTAGCTTTGGTAGCAGGTATTTTCTTAGCAGGAATTTTAGCACGCTTTTTAGCGCCACTTTTTATACCCTGTTTAAGTCTACGAAACTCGTCTACAAATTTAACTACATTAGGGTCGGATACTACGTTAAGCAAAGCTTCTGGTAGTCCTTCTTCTAATGCAAATTCTCTTATAGACTTTTGAATAGTCTCGTCCCAATCCGGAATAACATCTGTAATAGTATCGTTAAAATGTTTTACAGATTCTTCGAATTGTTGTTGCTGTAACTGTTGTTTTTGTTGTTCTACTTGAACCGCAAGAGATTCTCTTTTGTTTCTAGCTTCCCAATAAGCAGCCTGCGCTTTAGTTTGTTCCTGAGTCAACTCACCAATTTCATAAGTATCCCCCTCTTTCTGAGCTTCTGAAAGCTTTTGAGAGATCTCATGATACTTTTTCTGATGTTGTGTTTCATCATTATAAACTTCACTTGCAATAACACTTGCTAATGTTTCTATTTCACCTAGTTTTTGAGTACGCTCTTCCTCTAAAGATTTACGAGCTTCCCCAATCTCACGACCTTGTTTACTAAGATGTTGTTTGGTTGCAGAACCAGCAATCCACTCTGATAAAGGAAGTGTTACTTCTTCACCATCAATTTTGTGGGATACCATAATGTCTTCTAAGTCATCAAGTAAATAAGTATCAACTTCGGTAGCCTCGGCATCTCCGTCTTCCTCTTTACTTTCTTCCTCTTCTTCATTATCTGGTTCAACATCATCTTCATATTCGGCAGATTCTACAGGTTGTTCAAGGTCTTCTTCTGTTCCTGTGTCTTCTGAGTCCTGGAGTTCAGGTTCGGGTAGAGATTCTTCTGGTACCGGAACTACACCAGCTTCCTGGAGTATTTCTGATTTATTAAGAATGTCTGCGAGCATCTGATCTTCAGAACTGCTGTCAACAATTTTATCATCCGTTTGGGTAGAACTATTATTATCAGCCATCATTAGTTACCTCCTGCTTATTAGTATTGTAAGGATTATTTTTTCCAAAATTAGGATTACCTCTTTTCTTTGCGGGAGCATTTTCTTTCTGCAATTTAATTAAAGCTTCTCTGTAATCAAATAAACCTTTAATTATAGGAGCATCGTTTCTAATACGACTAGCTCCACTTATATCTGCAGTATGTTGATTTAAGTAATAAGTTATTGAGTTATCAATATTGTCTATTACTACATCTATTGTTTCTTTTTTAATATTAATCATTGCTGTCTTCCTCACTTAACTTTTCCATAATAGGAATGTTACGACCTTTAGTTTCTATACTAATTAACTTTTCTTTAACGCTACCTAGCGCCATAGAACAAGCATATAAATGCTCTCTAGTCTTAGTTTCGTGAGGTTCGGTTTTTAGCCACTCAACAAAGAAATCTACTAGGATATCTCCGTATGCTGAGTCAAAGAAGTTATTCCGAGTATCTACTGCGAACTTTGCTTCTTGTAAAGCTATTTGTGATAATCTATCTGGATGCACCTTCTTGGTCATCCTCTTGTCACCTGCTTCTCTATATTTTTCCATAATTTACCTTATAAACACATCATCCCGAAGGGTAGAGGTGTGATTAAAAGAGGGGGCTATTGCCCGCCTCCCATTGCTTGTTTTAATAGTTGCACTGCTTGTGCAGGGTCTATACCCATTTGTTTCACCATATCATCCAGTGAACCGCCTTCTTTACCTGATGGTGCTGCTTCAATAGACTTAACTATATTAACAGCCTTCATCATGATTTCGTCCATATTGCCCGGAGTCGGGAGATTTTCTGGAGTAACTTCTGCTTTAATTGCGGCAGTCTTAAGGCGAGCCCATTCTTGATCATGACGATCAAGTGCAATAGCCGTTTGCCTAATGTTATCTTGAAGCGAATTATCTGCTTGCACCTTAGTATAAACTGAATTTGCTTCAGCTTGTTTAGCTTTAGATTCTTCAACACGAGCTGCGATCTCCTTCATTCTCTTTTTATCATCCTCTGCTACTTTCATAGCTTTCTTAGCTTGTTCTAAGAATTCTTTAGTGGTATGATCTTTAAGATATTGTTCTGGTTTAAGATCAAGACTATTAACCATATCAAATGCTATATTAGCTACAGCATCTGGTTTAATAATAGCTCCTTGACCTGACTCTTTAAGCATAGGTATTAATTGAGATGCTAATAACATTAGCTTTTCTCTTTTGTTAGCATTAGAGTTTTCACCTAAATCTACATCTACTTCCAACTCTATACAGGTAGGTAGTTCTTTTAGATTAACATCTAACATAACACCACGTCTATCAGACATAATACTAACTTCATCCATGTTAGCTTTTATAGTCTTATAAACACCTTCACATAATCTTTTAAATCCGCCTTCAGCAAATTTTCTGGCTATGTGCTGTATACGTTTTTGGCTAGCAGTCATGACTTGACTTAGTTTAACTTCACTGTTACCTGACACGTATAATTCGTCATTAAGTCCTTGTGCTGCTTTGGACATACCTGTAGCTTGTTCTTTGTGCACTTGTAAGTGTTGTAACAAAGGAACTGTACCTGCACTAATAGTGCTTGGTGGTAAGTCAGTAACTGCACCTGCAGGATTACCGTTAGTTGGTATAATCTGTTTAGGTCTCATATTTTGTAATGCAGAAAAGTCTACAACATTTGGATCAGCTAACTTAGGTGAATAATTACTTAAGTAAGTGTTCTCTACAAAACCACGTAGTATAGCAGTAGAAGTAAGTGTAGTAGATCTTGTCATATCTGCTATAGATAAACCAAAAAATTCATAAGGTATTTCGAAAGGACTTAGTGATGCTAGTGGAATATAATTACAGTCTTCTTCATGTAATATGTTACTGCCTGCAACAATTATATGTTTAAGTTCTGCTATACCATCTCCATCACGATCTACTTTAATCCAACACTCTGTTACAGCTACTTTCATATTGGCTTCTAACATTGAGTCATCGTCAGCACCTGAGCCAGACCAGTATGTTTGACCTGTTACACGTTTACGTACTGCTACGTCTTCAGAATAATTAGAATGATCTTCACTTGCACTAGGTAATTCTGACCAATCAGAAACCTCATCTGCAATATCAGGATACATCTTTCTTATATCTGAACGAGACATTTCTATTTGTACACCAACAAACTTAGCATCATCAATAGCACTTGCATCTCTTGATATTAAGAAATTTTCTGGTGGTACATTTTCTATTTTAACTCTAGACATATCATAGGTTCTTTTTAACCTAACATCTTCGTAAGCATTAGTAGCTGGATTAAAATTTAATTCGCCAACTACTTCTATTTCTTTATCGGATAGCTTAAGATCTAGAGCCTCTTCAGTAAGTGATTCGTACTCTTCAAAGTCAGTATATTTGTCTTCAACAAAGTCCCAACGTATTACTGAGTTCTTCCAAAGTAAAGCTGACTTTACCCAGGTATTTAATAATTCCCAACCATTATTCTTTTTAAATATAGTATAGTTAACTAAATCTGAAGCATCATTAGCTGCTGCGATAGCGCTGGGTGATGCTGACCATGATTTAAATTTAGCTATGCGGTTGTTGTTAAACATTAACTCTGATATTAAAGCTAAGTAAGCTTCTATAGTTTCTGTTGTATCTGATGAAACTATCTTAGATACACCATTAGGTCTTAAATGACCTTCAGGTAAACCTGCGTATTCATAAGTAGACTGTAATCTGTCGTTAGCTAATTCAGAAGAGTTTAGAAAGTCTCCTGCTGAGTTAGATACACCTGTATCAACCAAGTTAATTAGTTGTTCGTCGGTTACTTTCTCAAGATAACCGGTCATATAATTGCCCATATAAGGCCTCCTATCAATCTAGCACCCATATGGGTATATACTATAGTACGGGGTTTTTGAACCAAAGGTACCCCGAAAACCTAAAGGACAGCATGAGGTTCAACTGTATAGTCCGTCTTTACCTTCCTTCCGCCAGTCTTCACGGTGGGCACGGACAAGCTCTGGCTCTTTATGTTCTTTAACGTTATCACGTCCATAAGTAGCTGAATTCTTAGATTTCTTAGTAGGGTCCCAGACTTTACCATTCTTTTGTTTAACACCTTTTGAAGGTCTGTATATAGTCATTGTTATCCTCCTAAATCTTTTTTAAGTTGTGCTAGTTCTTCTAGCTCTTCTACACTTAAGTCTGCACTAGTTCTTTCTGTGGTAACAGATTCAACTCTTGTTTTCTTAGGTGCTTTATATTCGCCTAGTTCTTTAGCAATCTTAAATGCTTCTTCACGATCTCCATCTTCCATTGCTTCATGCATAAGCAACTTCATTATATCTAAAGGGTCTTGTGCTACAGAATTAATAGCTTCCAAAGTTTCAGCCATCTCAGCTGCTTTTTCTTTAATTCTTATATCACGTTCTTTTCTTAATCTACGAGCCTCTGCTGAAGCTTTAACTCCTGCTGCCTGAAAGTTTTTTATTTTTTGTTGACCTTCAGGAGTCTCTGGATTAATCATGTGTTTAGCAAAATTAGATTGGCGTGGATCCTTCATCATTCTTTCTCGGATCTCTTCTATTTGTTTACTTGTTTTAGCCATTAAATCCAATCCTCATTATTATTGTTGACAAAGTTCTTTTGTCTCCAATCGACTTTTTGATTTGACAGTTTATCTATATTAGTACGATAAGCTTCCCAGGTAATAGCTAATGCCATAACAGTATCGTCATGATGTCCTTGTAACGCTTCTGTTTTACCTGATGTTGTAGATATGTATGTTTTCATTTCAGCTAATATTACTTTGGAAGGAATCCAAATGTCTTCTTCTTCCACAGCATTTTTTAACTGACCAATAACTCTAGGCTTACTTCCGTGTGTCATCCTGAATCCAGGAGTTTGACCTTCTTCTGAGCTTAACCTAGCTGCTTTAGTTTCATAATACATATTAACATAACTCATCTGTTTGAGTCTCTGTAATGTAGCTACGCCCATACTATTAGATTCTACTGCTAACAGTGCGTTATTAAAATATCTACCAAGATAAAATAAATGTTCACCATAAAGAGTAGGGTCCACTGTATTATCTCTATACATAGCACAAATGTGACCTTTAGTGTTCATAACTATAGCTGTACTATAGTCTTGTTTAACACCAAGAGCAACATCAGCCCCTATAATATAATTGTCTTGCCAATCAGGTGGTATCCATATTTCTAGATTACCTCTAGGGCTGTCATCAAAAGAACCTAGTTCTTCATTGTAGCCTCTCAATGCAATTGGTGGTGTAGGTTTAAATGAGTTTATTTTCTCTGAGTCAAACACTGATGCACCTGAAACCAAGAAGGCTTCTTCTGCATTGGCAGGATACTCTTGTCTAAACTTATCTACTCCACCTTCAACGATCTTTAATCGTCTCCAATATATTTGTTCGTCTGTAAGATCATACTTTTCTTTATAATCTTTTTCTTCAAAAGTTAATTCAAATTCATTAGGTACTTCTCTTTCATACTCTACTGTTTTAAACCATGGAATAAAGATAGCAATGTAGTCAGACTCACCTGCAGCTGCCGCTTGATACAACCTATAAAATTCACCTGATGCACCATTAGCTGTTGATTCAATAATAACTTCAGTACCATCTGATTGTGATATACCTTGGAATAGTCCAGCAAGTATCTTAGCATCATGCTGCCAGAATGCAACTTCTGATCCATGTAGTATAGTAGGTGTAGTTCCTCTTCCGGCCTCCGGTGAACCTGCTGTATATAGTCGGTATGATCCAACTGCATCTGTATCAGTGTATGCCGGCGTTTGAATTGAAATTTCTTTTGCGTTTGTTTTTTCTAACTTAGGTTGTAACCCTTTTTCCATATTCTTAATGAGGTTTTTACTCATGCTAAATAAAGAATCTGAGGTAGCACTATCATGTGCCATCACAACAGAACGGGTATGTTGTTGAAAGTAAGTTTTCCAAAATACTCTTCCAGCACAAAAGGTAGATATACCCTGTTGTCTAGCCTTAAGTATTATAGCTCTAACTTTACCTGTTTCTTTTCTTTGTTTCTCTAAAGCTTCGTTAATAATAGTTTGAGCTTCATTAAATTTAAATGGCACAAAACCTTTAGTAGCGTCTTTAGTAATAATTCTTATTTGTTCTTCAGAAAATTTTTCAAAGTCTTCAGAGTAATCATTTAAATTTTTTCTTCTCTTCAGCTCTCTAAGAGCTTCCAACTGCGCTCTTTCTTCTTTCATTTTGCTGTCCATAATTTTTCCTAGTGGTAATAAACTATTTCTTTTTACCTACACATTTACCTGCTCTCTTGCAAGCCATTTTTGTTTTACAATTAGCGCAATGTTTAAATGCCTTTTTTCTTTTAGACATCATAGGGCTTTTCTTACTACATAACATTATTTCTTCCTTTTCTTTCCAGAGGGAGTAACAGACCACCTTATTGCCTTAGGTCCTGTTTTCTTTTTAGTATCGGATTTCTTTACTTTGGAGGCTACAGCCTTGGGTCTGCAGGCAGGATAGCTTTTACGCTTATCATTCTTACCTGATCGACCACAAGGTTTACCTGTTTTAACATCACGCCAGTCTTCCTTAAACCATTTTTTAAGAGAGGCACCTTTAGCTGTCTTACGTACTGCCATATTATTTCCTCTTACTTTTACCGTAGTTCTTAGCACCAACCTTACGACACTTAGCCATGTGTCCTGATCTGTATGCAGAGTTCTTAGGCATAGCTCTGGCTACTTTTTTGTAGCAAGCATCTTTCTTGGTTTTCTTAACTGCCATAGTTATCTCCTCGATTTAGCTCCTGAACATTTCCATCTTTTCCTACTTAGATTTAACGGGCTGTTAGGATTCTTAGCTGCTGCCGGTGAACGTTTCTTTTGTCCAAGAGATCTAGCGCAGTAAGCATCACCTTTTTTACTGCTAGGTTTAACTCTGGCACCACCACCTTTAGCTTTACCAGCTTGTCCATAACTAACTCTTTTCCCGCTTGCAGTAACTTTTACTTTAGCTTTCCCTTTATTTGGTCTTGCTGCCATAATATATCTCCTTTACTGTAATGGGTTCTCTACTAATGAATCATATGCTTTCCATATGTCATCTATTTCAGTTTGGTATTTGTCAAGCTTATCGCCCAGACTATCAGTGATCCCAGTCGATCTCTCAACCTGACTACGTAAGTCAAGCAACTCTTTCTGTTGCTCCAATATTGTTTGCATCTGTGTGCTAATCGTTGACAACCTCGTATTAAGTCCACGTACATCATTGTCTGCCACCGCCTGTTCTATTGTTTGTATTCTAGAGCTCAACTCACCTGCTTTGCTATCAAATGAATTTGACTTGCTTACAACTGTTTCTATACCTGATTCCACAGCATAGAATCTTTGAAGTGTATCATATCCGTAATATATACCGCCACTAAGAGATCCTAGTATTGGCAGGGCGGCAGCAATGTACC
>Ga0206677_10003419_pt1 | contig 13355 bp, 8 predicted proteins | sample M130m12015metaG_FD_155475 | JGI IMG/M metagenome (GOLD analysis project Ga0206677, IMG submission 155475) | Ammonia-oxidizing marine archaeal communities from Monterey Bay, California, United States - M1 30m 12015 | ecosystem: Environmental > Aquatic > Marine > Intertidal zone | place: USA... | reverse complement strand
CGCATGATGTGGATAGCCTCGGCTTCCAATCGTTGTAGATGGGTCATTCTATCATGCATCAAAGCGCCTCAATCAGACCTACGGGAGTTGACTTCATTCATCAATGCTGTTATTTCTTCCTTCGGGAGAGCATCGATGCCTCCTGCTGTTGCACGACCTCCGCCACCGAACATTGAACATATATCTCCAATCCCATCATTTCCACGAAGTGAAACTTGCAAAGTGTTGCCTTTATCGATTGCAATAACGTGAGGACCAGGCCCTGTTGAATTGATTCTGTGGGCCATTACACCAACTACTCGTCGAGCCCATGCTTCGTTGGGCAATAGATAGATACCATCGACTTCGTTTATTGATTCCACATTTCTCATATCATCAGCAAAACCTTTCTTCAATGTCTCAAATGCAGGAGTCTGCAAAAACTTCTCAGGTGTCTTCGATTCTAAGCAAAGGCGCATTAATTTATCTGGATGGAAATGCAAGTCATCCAAATCTGCGCCATATCCATTGTAATTCAGAAGTTCTCCCAACTCCTTAAAGTCGGGCCTAGAAGAGTGGACTGAAAGACCATCTCCGTGTAATGCCACTTCAGCCCATTCAGATTTTACTCCCAAGAAATTCTCAACAATTTTAGCAGTACATACATTTGATGATGTATCGATATGTGCATCTAATCCTTCAATTGGTTCACCGGCTAAGTGATGATCGAACCAAGTAATTTTGAAGCCCCTATCACACAATTCTCTCGCTCTCGAATGATTTCTAGCAAGCGAAATGTCCATGCAAATAATTTCGTCTCCTGATTCTGGTGTAATATTGGCTAATAATTCGATGTCTCTCTTGACACCAGTGACGGAATTTCCTTCGACACCATGCACAAGCCCCCACTGAACCATAGAACAGATTCCATCGGCATCGCCATTGAAGGCAAACCAGCGCATGTTTGTCCGAGTTTGGCATTTGTCATGAGTGTATTCCCTATTATGCTATTTCGAGGCTTCATGACCTGTTTAGTACAATTTTCTCGATTTTGTGAAAAACTCGTGTTGCCCTCATCTATATCTATCCGCCATTGACATAATACAATCATGCGCCGAGAAGTGGGGATGGCTCTTATCCTTCTGCTTTCGTCCCTTTTGGTCTTTCCACAAGCTAGTGCGGGCGGTATTGGAAGCGAAGACCCAGGGGTGTCAGACGTTGTCACATGGCGTGTTGGAGACAAGTGGATTTACTCCGGTTATTTTGACCCAACTGTACTCGTTCAGGACGCTGGTGTAGACGCTGTGGTAGGAACAATCAGCGGCGATGCGACTACAACTGTTGATTCAGTAACTGAAGTTGACATCGATGGAGTTCCGACGCTGGTTTACTTAACCTCTTCAAAGGCTGACTTTGACAAAGGTGGTGTGGCCCTTGAAGGATATACTGGCAACCTGTATATTCAATATCAAGTCGATGAAGTTCGCAGGGTTTCAGACCTATCTAAATTATCATCTGATCTGTCTCTGAATGTAAGATATGTCCCCTATGGCATCTCATCTCTTACTCAACAAATTGCGGATATTACAATCAGTACCACATACGACCCGACAAGTGAAAATTACGATTTCCCACTTAGAATCGGAGAGACATGGAACACTTCCTATGTTTCATCTACTGCGTGGTCAGGCTCTTCAGATTATATCACACCATTCCCTCAACCAACTAGTGGTGCGAATCATACTAACTGGGAAATTACAGATACTGGTAAACCGATTAACGACCTTGGAGAACAGATAGGATATGGTGGATGTAATGCATCATACGAACTTACTTCCTATGACGATAATGGAACTGAAACATCCTACGAATGGTTCTGCCCGGAAGTAAGGAATTTTGCGTGGTCTAATACTGAAGAAGATATTGGGTTAGTTATCGATTTCAGGTTGAAGCAATACCTACCTGTTGGTTCCACAGGAGTAGTAGCCAATACCAACCCTGGTTATAGAAATATGAATCTTGATGTGGAACTTTCAACTCAAATTACTGCACTAAATACCCCTATTGAAGTGTGGGCCAACATTACAGACTCCGCAGGTAATCCTCAATCTGGACTGGATGTTGAAATTAGACATGAGGCTGAAGATTTCACTATTAACGCAGTTACTGCAGCCAATGGAAGTGCATGGGCAATGATTTCAGTTGGTGAAGAAACTGATAGTTCAGCTACAACTGTTGATTGGGCAAGCCATGGAATCGTTGCATCTAGCGGTGGCATGTATGGTGTTTCTACAATTACTCTCGATGAAAACATCGTTGGTCTTGACTTGGTGGCTGCTTTAGAAAGAGTAAGTATACTTCGCAATCGAAGTGGTGAAGTGACTACTTTGAATTCTATTTCAGGATACAATGTATTACCAGGAGACAATCTAACAATCCAGTTGCCAGTTTACAATAGAGGGGTTACCACAAGTGTTCCAACTACCACCCATATTACTTACCCAGATGGTTACGAGATATTCGAAACTCTACCGGCCCTTGCTCTCTACGAGCAGTTTATTTTTGAAGTCGAATGGAATATTGATTCCAACGCTAGCATCGATAATCAAACGGTAATCTGGGAAGTTGATCGCCTACTTACGAATTCTAATGATGCAGACCAATCCAACAACATCGGAATTCTGCCAATCTTTATTGGTAGTGCGCCTACATATGTTGCGAGCAACCAGAGTGCTTGGACTAACGAAAAGATACTGATTGATGCATCTTCTAGTTTTGACGAAGATGGCGGAGACGTTTGGTGTATGTTCGATATTGAATTCGATGATGGATCGTATTCGATGGCTCATCAAAAAGTCATGCGGAGTGGATGTTTTATCAACTGGACATGGGTAGATGATGGCATTTATTCGATTCTTGTTACTGTTAATGATGAAGAAGGAGATTCTACAGAAGAAATTCTCGAAGTTGAAATTCACAACCGTGCCCCTAGCGTTTCAATTCAATCACAAAGAAGTCAGGTCAAAGTAGAACATCCTGTTACTCTGTATGTATTCGCTAATGATACCGATTCAGAGGACGCATGGCCAGGCTTAGTTGACATACATTGGCCCAGTGCTAAATGCGCAGAAGGTTACTACACTAGAGTTTGCACAACAACTGCTTGGGAAGAAGGACTGCAAACATTCACGGCTGTCGGAACTGATGATGATGGAAACCAAACATATGCCACCATTGATATCGAATTCACGAATATTGCACCGCATGATGTGGCGGTAACAATGTGGGATGAATATGACAATCTGATTGATGCTACTGGTCAGATGACTTGGAATATTCAGGAAGATCAGTCCGTTGAACTATCTGCACGTGCTGAAGATTCTATGGATGACCTTGAAGGCCTACGATATGAATGGTCTTTTGGAGTTGACACCGATGGTCGAGAGTCAAGAGTGCCTGCTGTTTGGAGCGAGTCCGGAATGCAGACTATCCTAGTCAAAGCAATCGATTCAGAGGGCGAAGATAGCGGATGGGTAGAGCGCTGGATTGATGTACAAAATTTGGAACCACAAATAGAAGATTTACCCGAGGTAATGCCTGTTGCTGAAGGCCAGAGTATCAGTCTTTCAGGGACTGCGTGGGATACATCTTCAGACATGGAATCCCTAATCGTTTGTTGGGATATCGACCCTGGTGCAGATACTGATGGCATTGGATCTGCGGATGATGATTGTGATATCGAAGGTACAAATCTTACTTGGTCATGGCAAAACTCAGGTACTTACAATATCGTATTCCATGCTACTGATGATGATGGTGCAAGAAACTCATCTACCGCTTCAGTAACTGTTCTGAATCTCCCCCCAATTATCAGAATGAAGGTACCGACTAATGCTATCGCTGGGGAATTGATTACTCTTGATGCTTCGATGACTATCGACTCAAGTATAGACATAGAATACATGACAATAGTTTGGGATGTTGATTGTTCAGTGGATAGTGACGGTGATGGAATTGTCGACAATGATGCAGATTTAGTCGGATCTGTCGTTCAGTATGAATTCCCTAGAGCAGGGAAGTTCACAGTGAAGGCTATTGCATGGGATGAAGAAATACTCAAACCAAGTAGTAAGAGTACAGTCATAGAAGTGGACTCACCCGATCGAACTGCCTTTGAAGAGGTAATGGAATCATTGACCGGTGATGAAGCAAATCCTTTCATTCAGTTGGTCATGATTGCCATTGTAATTTTGGGATTAGTAATGTTCGTCAAAAAGGGCCAGAGAAAACGTAAATCTGTTTGGGATGATGAAGACATTCCAATGATGGAAGCACCTATGGAAGCACCAGGTATGGATTTGTTTGGAAGCTCTGATATTTTCGCCGAAGAAGTTGATCAATTACTAAATTCTCCTCAAATTCCAGAAGACGGATTACCTCCTGGTTGGACAGAAGAACAGTGGCAACATTACGGCCACCAATACCTTGAGATGCAAGAAACCAGCAACGAACAGAATAAAGAGTAACGGATATACTACGTATATCCATGCGACAGGTAATCCCCATCTTTATTCTCGTCTTGATGACAGCATATGGGCCCCTATCAATGATTGATAGTTTGGAAATAAAAGAAACCAAATTCGCCGGTGAAGAAGTACCTGGCGTTCATGATGTCCCCGATTGGAGAATTGGAGACAAATGGGTGTATGAAACCCTGTTTGATGTTGCTGGCTTGATACAATCAGCAAATGTATCCGCATCGATAAACACACTTTCTGGAGACACAACGATGGAAGTTGTTGACATCAGATTTGAAACAATCCAGGGCACTCAAACACTTGTCTACGAGGTAGATATCGAAGGCGAGTTTAGTTCTGGAAACAGTGGCGCTACTTTAGAAGGGGCGTCTGGACGTTTGGATATTGATTACGAAGGAACTGATATCCTCCTCGCTAGAGATTTATCTGTATGGGATTCAGCGTTCTTCCTAGGAGTTGATTTCGCACCATTTAATATTGGATTCTTGAGTCAAAACCTTGCAGATATTACATTCACAACAGTGTATGAACCGCCACGAGAGAAGTATGATTTCCCATTACGTAAGGGTGATCAATGGACTAGCACATACGAATCTGGAACCAATGTAACTGGGTCTTCAGATTACTTTGATCCAACCTCGTTCGACACACCATTCGTCAACGACAACACAACTTACCAGGTAGTTGCTGATGGAATCCCTACTGAAGATGGTTCATCGATAGCATACACTGGATGTTCAGACTCATACAAAGTGAACAATTGGAACAATACCGGCTCACCTGGAGGCTTCGACTGGTACTGTCCAGCAGTGAGGTCTTACGCTTGGTACAGAATCGTAAATCCTGCAGGATTCCAAATCGATTGGAAATTGAAGACTTACACACCTGTTGATTCATCAGGAAATGTTGCTTCATCATCACCAGGTATTCGAAATCTGGTAATTGACGTAACACCTGAATTCGTTGCAATATTACCTAATGCTACTGAGCAAGTTGAAGGGCACATGACTGTTAATGGTGCTAACGAAGTTGGAAAGAATTTACAACTCCGCTACGAAATTGATGGAGTAATAATGAGTTTGACCACAGATAGTGATGGAAAGGTGATGCCCGACTTAGATGTAGGGACGAATCGTGATCATTCGGATGCTTCTGATGATTGGACCAGTAATGGTGTCATTATTTGGGACCCAGTTAACAAGATAGTAGGCGCTGCTACAATTGTAATGGATTTGTCTGTTGTAGGAGTCGACTTAGTAGCTAAACCCGATTCAATGATAGTCACTCGTACGCGTGGAGCAGAATCTCTGATTCTATCACAGGCTAGTGGATACAATGCATTGCCAGGAGATATGATTCACTTTTCGGTACCTGCTCAAAATAGAGGAGTGCTAACCTCTCCTGCAACTGAGATGGAAATTACAACTCCTGATGGTTCCACTGTTAGAGGAGTTCTACCTGCTCTGTCTCCATATTCTGAAGCTCGTGTTGATGTGAATTGGACTGTTCCTGCAAACGCTCCAATTGGAACTCAGATTCTTTCATTCATGGTAGACCCTGATGAAACAGTAACAGCGGATGCAAACAGATCTAACAATGGCGCATCACTAGACGTTTTCATTGGTAGATCACCTGTAGCGGATATGACTTTACTAGACAACCTATACACATTTGAGAACGTATCTATTGATGCTTCGGCATCATATGATGTCGATGGTGGATATGTTGGATGCTTCTTCGAGATTCAAGATGGTTTCAGAACTGAATTCATAGATGCACCAAACTGCCAGACAACATGGGCTTGGGCAGATGATGGCGAATGGGAAGTCAAAGTTATCGTGGTTGATAACGAACTTGACGAAGTTGAAATGGTAATGAATGCTACAATTCTAAATCGTGACCCTTATGTCAACCTAACAACTGTTACCCCTGCTGTCAATGCAGGTGAAGCGATAACCTTCAACGCAACAGATAGTGGAGACATCGACACAGTGTCACCTATGGGCCAACATGTGACAATTACATGGCCAGACAGTGCTTGTGATGAAGGACTGTTTGGACCATACTGTACTTTCAATCCTGAGGAAGAAGGAGTTCACCAAATTGAAGTCGTTGTCACAGATGATGACAACGCATCTGTTTCAGATATACTGACTTATGAGGTACTGAATGTAGCACCAACTATTGGAGAGATGTTATTCACTGTCGACGGAATCCCTTACATTCCTGCAGAAGATGGGACTTGGACAATCAATGAAGATGTAATTGCATCTCTGCAGATTAGTGGTGATGACACACTATCTGACAAAGAGAGTTTACTCATAACTTGGTACCCAGATGACTATGACCAAAACTGGACAGTTACAACATCAGGACCAGATTCCACAATTAATGCTGCTTGGAGTGACTCTGGGTTGCACACAATTAGAGCATTTGTAACAGACAATGATGGAATAGTAAGTGAAGAAGTGATGGGCTATGTTCGTGTTAACAACATTGAACCTGTTCTTGATTCACTACCTGCTCAACAAGCATTATTCGAAGATGAAATTTTGAACTTAAGTGCATTTGCAACAGATGTTGCTGATGCTGACGAACTACGATATTGCTGGGACCTTATCGTATCGATTGATTCCGATGAAAACGGAATCGCAACCGATGATTGTGATGTAGAAGGACCCGACCTGATGTATGCTTGGACCTCACCCGGACTACGTACAATTACTGCTAATGTGTGGGATGATGATAACGCGACTGACACATTTACAATCGATGTTACTATCGTTAACCGCCCTCCTTCTGCAAGTATATTCGTTCCAGAAGATGGTTTCGTAATCACTGAAGGCGAATCTATTACCTTCAGCGGAAGTGATTCTTCAGACTCTCCCACAGACAGAACCAGTTTGCAATTTATCTGGGATGACCCAAATACTGCAGGAGCAACACAAGATGGATTTGGTGAAAATTACACAATCGAGTTCAACACACCTGGGAAATTCTTCGTTAACCTTACTGTAATCGATGATGATGGGAAAATGAGTACCGCAACTGTAGTGGTTGAGGTAAAAGAGAAACCTTCTGAAGGTCTGTTAGGGATGACAAATACAACTGCTGTTGTCTCAATTTTAGGATTTGTAATGGTTGTTCTTCTTGCAGTACTGCTACTACGAGGAAGAGAAAGTGACTCTGAGATAATTGAAACAAAATCCATGACTGATTATGAATGGGACTCTCCACCTGCTCAAACTCAGGAACCTATTCCTGCAGCACCAGCCGAAATGGCCAGCAGCGGACCACCAATTCCTGCGGCAGGATTACCAGTGGGTTGGACCATGGAACAATGGTCATACTATGGTGAACAATACCTGGCTAACTTACCGCCTGAGCCATCTTATGCACAACCTGCCCCTGCTTATGCTCAACCTGAACCGGTACAAACTCAGACCTATGCAGAACCGGCTCCATCATTACTCAATCAGACGATGGTTCAAGAACCAGCACCGACACAGGCATCGCAGGCCCTAGCCGATCTACTAGACGACTTGGACATTTGAGCAGTGAAACATAATGGGTACACTTTGGCAATTCTTTGGTTTCCCTGACCCTGAAGCACCTCCACCTGAGGCAATGAAAAAATCCAAGAAAAAGAAGGCTAAGAAGACCGAAGCGCCAGGACAACAACTCACAATTGTTAGCCCTGATGACGAACCGATTGCGCAATCTTTAGAGATTACAACTACTGAAGTCCCAGCTGTTAACTCAGCACCAGCGCCAATTCCAATACCAAAGCCAATTCGTAGTACATCGACATTACCCAAAGGATGGACTGGACCAGTGACACCGGATGGAGTTGCATTCCATGATCTGTCAAACTATTCATCAAAATCTACAGATTTCCCAGATAGGGCATTAAGATATGTTGAGCCAGACAAGATGCATCGCCTACCTCTTAGGAAAATCGAGGATAGAATGCGCAGAGGAGATACTATCATCGTAGACCTAAACGGTCTCATTCACATGGACACACAGACTAATGCATGCAGAAGGAGTCTCAAACAAATGGGAGATGAACTTGGTATTGACATATACGCACTTGACGATGCTGATAAATTACTACTCGTACCAGGAAGAGATGTCACCATGGACCAGGGCAGGAATGACTTGGGATTAGTACCATTGCTGATGTAAAGCAAATTATAGACTCAGGAATTATATCCTAGAACGACTCGGTCGTGGCAATGGATGATGAGCGTACGAGTGCTCAATATCTGGCTGCAGGCTCATATGTCGACCTAATTCTTGCCGCTGTAATAATGCAGATTTGTTTCATAATCACAGCGATTTGGGTGGGCACGACCGGCGATGAATCCCTGTTTACTAACCCAGAACATATTCGTCATGCTCTAAGAATTCAACTTGGACTAGGTTGGATGATGTGTATTATTTGTGGACTAGGATTTAGTATACTTCCTTTGATATACGATGTAAAGATATTCGATAAGAGCTTGATGCGAAGTTATGTCGGAATGAATATGCTTGGCCAACTATGTATTATGTCGGGGATAATGATTGGAAATGAGGAAATATTCTACTCTATGGCTACGATTGGAATCACACTACTTGCTACATCGCTGTTTATACTTGGCTCCCCAGCATTAAAGATCTTCAAAAGTCGAAGTGTTGATTCACGAAGATTAGGCCCCTTTTCATATTCAATTGGTATGATTTTACCGATTTTAGGTCTGATCACACTGGTATCTTGGGTTGCTCGTGACAATGAACTCTCGATTTATTTATCAGAGGCTATCATATTCGACCTATTCATTCCACTAGCTGTTATTTCAACGATTATTTCCCACTTCAACAGACGATTGAACTGGCAGTTGATCAATTCAAAACATATCGGTAAAACATTTGCAGCATTGCTAATATTGATGCTCTTATCTGTGATATCAATTCCATTATATGAAAATGGAGACATATCAAAAAGAGTATATTCTTCGCTAGCAATGTTTCCTTTCCTATTCATATACATTGCACTGAATCCGAAGAAAATAATCGACAAAGTTGTTGAAGGTCAACCTTACAATAAGATGGTCTTAGCATCTTTATTTTGGCTACCAGTTATGGGTTTATCCGCCTACTTAGAAAAAATGGAATTGGTTGTCACGACTGATGGCATGATGTCTTTTTACAGATGGATCTTAATTTTTGGATTTGCAATGCAGGCACTGTGGGGCTTTGCAAATTACCTCCATGATGACCACAAAAGGTTGTCACTCCGTAGAAGAAAAACAACTTGGTTAATATTTATCTCACTAAATGTCGGTTGTATAATTACAACATTTTCAATGATAAAAAGTTGGTATACTGGTGAGTCAATTACCCAATATCCAAGATTAGGAGTCGCTATTTTTGCATTATCGTATTTTCTGATACTATTACATTGGATAAGACAAGTAATTTTCAGTTTAGATGACTGGCATAAAACCCCTATGTTTTACGACCAATACCTCGAATATCCCGAACAAGGCCCTGGATTTTCAACCGATGATTAATCGAGAAGTCTCAATGCACTTGGTGCAAAGCCAAGTACTGCAAGTTCATCACCGTCAATCAATCTTGCATGACGACCCATATCTCCTGCTAAATCATACGAACCTGCTTTACCAATCCATGAACCTGATTCTATGAGGTTACCAATGTCTTCAACACTTAGTTCATCTACCTCCACAATTGCAAATTCAACAAAGAATGTCCAATCCCCACAAATTTGGATGCCTGTAGCAGACCAGACTTGATGACGGCGACCTGAAAGTCGTTTCAACATGGATAGAGCACCGGATTCATCTGTAGCCTTACCCATGGCTGCATTGATGTCATCAGGGTCCCCAACCATTGTATCGGCGACTAAAACTGCGTTATATCCATGGCCGCTTGGAACAGCTGCTGCCTTGCGACGACAGATTGCTAGTACTTGTGATGATACAGAACCGGTAGGAGGAGTCTCATCCACATCGGGTAAAGCCTCGACGTGGGCGGCTCCATACCTGTCTCTGAGAATCTGAGCGCGCCTCTCTGAACCACTCGCCAACCAGATTCCCATAGGATGCCGTTCGGGGGTCACCTTGAAGAGAACATCGCTGTTACACCGTAACGGTGAGACGACGTGAGTGACATAGAAAGGATTCCAACACACATCGCAGGATTAGATGAAAATATGCAAGGTGGTATACCGCAGGGGCACATTTGCATAGTTGCTGGACAGTCCGGTGCAATGAAATCTTCCGTTACATTTTCTCTATTGTATAACGCTGTTCTATACGGCGAGACAAGCGGAATCTATGTAACACTAGAACAGGGCAAGGATTCCCTTAGATCTCACATGTCTAATATGGGCATGAACGTGGATGACCCACGAGTCCGTAACCGCATCGCTATCATCGATTTATCCGATTTGCGCGTACAATTGGATGAACAAGGTATGAGCAACCGTATCGATTGGATGGGCCAATTGATCAAACAACTTACTTCATACCGCCAATCTATTGGATTCGAGTTACTAGTATTCGACTCTCTAGGGGCATTCTTCACGCTGACTAAGATGGAAAACCCTCGTGACGAAATCTTCCGCTTATTCGAAGCATGTAGAAGACTAGAACTTACTTCCTTCTTCATCTGTGAAATGACAGGAGAGGACCACAAACAATTCGGAGAGTATGGAGTAGAAGATTACCTTTCAGACGGAGTTATGCATCTAACAATGGATAGAGTTGGAGATGACATTACACGAAAGATTGGTGTAATCAAAATGCGTCATACTCATCACAGATTAGGATACTCTCCTATTTTGTGGAATTCAGCAGACCAGAGATTCACTATACAGTAATTACTCTACGGTTACTGATTTAGCCAGATTACGTGGCCTATCTACATCACATCCCAATGCAAGTGCTGTCTTGTAAGCAATCAGTTGAGTAGGCAATACCGATAGTAAAGGTGAGAGAAGAGGATCGCAAGAAGGTATTGCTATTGATACATCTGCTTCATCAGAGATTATGTCTCCTTCTTCATGAATCAGTATGATTTTTGCCCCTCTTGCCTTACATTCATGCATTGAAGCAATAGTTTTGTCCCTGTGTTTGTCATTCGGAACAATTACTACCACTGGGCTTCCCTCTTCAAGCAAAGCGATTGGGCCGTGCTTCATTTCACCTGCTGGATAAGAGAGGCATGGAATGTAGGCTAATTCCAGCATTTTTAGAGCACCTTCACTGGCAACAGGTGCTGAAAGTCCTCGGCCAAGATACATCACACTCTTCGCATCCTTTACCAATTCAACTGCCTCGTCAATAGGTCCCGGATTCGACAAGTAGGATTCCATCAGTTTAGGAATCTCCTCAAAACTTTCAATGATTTTCCGACCTCTTTCTCTAGAAAAAGACCGAGTTCTTCCAATCCTCAAAGCGAATAACAGCAAAGATGCCACCATGTTCGTGAATGCTTTTGTCGATGCAACTGCTTGCTCTGGTCCACTATGAATGTACACTCCCCGGCCACATAGCCGAGCAATAGTAGACCCAACAACATTGATTATACCGTGAACTTCACCACCTTTGAGTTGTATTTCTTTGACGGCTGAAAGAGTATCTGCAGTCTCTCCTGATTGTGAAACTGCGAAATGTATTGCATTAGGGTTAATCACGTGATCATTGTACCTAAATTCACTAGAAATATGTGAAATCGCAGGTATTCTTGCCAATCCTTCTATCGCTAATTGCCCAATTTTACAAGCATTCAATGCAGTGCCACATCCAAGTAAACGAACGTGAGGTGAGTTCCGCAAGCGAACTGGCTCGAGTTTTAGTCCACCCAACCTTGCACTTCCATTTGCTTTATCCAATCGTCCGCTTATGCACCTTCGTAATGCTTCAGGTTGTTCGTGGATTTCTTTCAGCATGTAATGTGGATAACCTGCCATATCGGCTTCTCCCCATTCATCCTCTAATACAGTCAGGCCAGTGGAGGAACTCCCCCCATCTAATTTCGAAATTTCAATTCCGCCTTTAGTCAGTATTGCCATATCTCCATCATCTAAAATAAACATATTTTGAGTATGATGCGACAATGCATGAGGATCTGATGATACAAATGATTCACCATTTCCTTGTCCTATAATCAAAGGTGAACCATTTCTGGCACAAACGATTAGGTCGTGCTCTTTGAATAGAACACAAAGTCCCCAAGTTCCAGTTACTCGCATCAGCGTTTGCCTTACTGCTTCTAGTGGTTCTTGCCCTGATTCAATTCCGATGGTTATCATGTGTACAAGAACTTCAGAATCGGTTTCTGAAACTAGAGGCATGCCTCTAGCTTCTAATCTCTCTTTCAAACTGCGGAAGTTTTCAATTATTCCATTATGAACTACAGCAATAGAGCCATCACGATTTAGATGCGGGTGGGCATTAGTATCTGTAACAGAACCATGTGTCGCCCACCTAGTATGAGCAATGCCCGTATTTCCATCAATGTGATTTGGAAGGATTTTAGATAATTCTGTAACCTTCCCTACTTTTTTGTACATCTGTAAGGAACCGTTTTTCACTACTAGGCCTGTAGAATCATATCCTCGATATTCTAGTCTGCGCAAACCTTCGACAAGCAGAGGTGCTGCAGATCTTTCTCCAATAAACCCAAAAATACCACACATCTAGAATCACATCTCGATGTTCTCAGAACAGATAGGGCATGACATCTTTCTCAATGTCATGTCTTTGACTGTTATTCCCGCCCCACATGCGCCACAAGTTACTCTTCTCTCAGGAGCAGGCATCACCG
>Ga0206677_10003417_pt1 | contig 13357 bp, 10 predicted proteins | sample M130m12015metaG_FD_155475 | JGI IMG/M metagenome (GOLD analysis project Ga0206677, IMG submission 155475) | Ammonia-oxidizing marine archaeal communities from Monterey Bay, California, United States - M1 30m 12015 | ecosystem: Environmental > Aquatic > Marine > Intertidal zone | place: USA... | reverse complement strand
TTCCAATGAGCGGAAGAATAATGCATAGTGTAGAAGGGGATTTGACTTACCAAGCATATGGAAAAAAAGACGAAGCAATATATTCAGTTTCAAGAGGTCATCTTAATGCAATCATGATGGATCTTGCTGAAAGTAAAGGGAATACCAAGATTCATTATCAACACCAATGCTTAGACGCTAATTTAGAAAAAGGCCATATCACTTTGAAAAATCTTAATACCCAAGAAGTATTTGAAGACAAAGCAGATGTTATTTTTGCTGCAGACGGTGCATTTTCTGCAGTTCGATACAACTCTATGCAAAAGATAGATAGATTTAATTTTAGCCAATTTTACATTGAGGATGGTTACAAAGAATTGCTTTTGCCGGCAGATAAAAACGGGAATTATAAAATAGAAAAAAACGCCTTACATATCTGGCCTAGAGGACGTTTTATGCTGATTGCTTTGCCAAACGAAGACGGCTCTTTTACTTGTACTTTATTTATGCCTTTTGAAAATGACAAGTATGCGTTTAAACAATTAGACAGCGATGATAAAATTGAAGATTTTATCAAAAAAGTATTTCCAGATTTTTACAATATGATACCAAATTTGATTGAGAACTGGCATCAAAATCCACTATCCTCTATGTCCATAACAAGGTGTTTTCCATGGACGGTTGGAAAGTTTGCTCTTATGGGAGACTCTGCGCATTCAACTGTTCCCTTTTATGGACAAGGTATGAATGCTGGATTTGAAGATTGTTTTGTAATGTGGGAGCTTTTCAATAAGCATAAAGACTGGGACAAAACATTTAAAGAATATCAAGAAATTAGAAAGCCAGATGGTGACGCTCTTCAAGATCTATCACTAGATAATTATTACGTAATGAGAGATCATGTTGCAGATGAAAAATTCTTACTTCAGAAAAAAATTGAAGCTAAAATTCATGAGCGCCATCCAAACAAATGGATTCCATTATATAGCCAAGTATCATTTAGCAACACAAGATATTCTGATGCTTACAAACAAGGAAAAATTCAAGAAGAGATAATGCGAAAAGTTATGAGCTCTCCTTCCATTGAAAAAAATTGGGACTCTGAAGAAGTTGAAAATCAAATATTATCTATGATTCAATAATTATGCAGAAGTTCCTATTTCTTATATTGATGTTTATTTCAGTGATTGGAAACAGTCAGATGAAAATGTATCAAAGAAAGAATATTCCATTAGTAGATTTTAATGGCACGTATCAATTACAAAATTTTTATTTAAGTCCTGGTCTTACTTATATGTTACCATATGAAATACCAAATATTCTAACAAATTCTAATAGTGAAATAAACGCCAAAGGAAGATTGGCTTATATTATTGAAGCAGGAGCTTATCGGATTTTTGAAAAAGGAGGAAATATTTTTAATTACTTAGACTATGGAATTGGTTATAAAAAGCTTTCCGGAAGTGAGCAAATAAATGAAAATAAGTCCATCTTTAAGCAAAGGTTTTTAACAGGAAGTTTTAATTTGAATAATATTTGGCAATTATCTGACAGGAAATTTATTCAAACAAGTATAGGATCCAATATGGATTTTAAGTTATTTGAAGAAGGGAGCCCCTCCCCTAACAATACAGATAAATTAACTTTGGCATTTCATTTAAAAGTTGGCTACGGATTTAAAGTAAAAAAAACTTTATTTGTAATTCCAACAATGGAGTCCCCTTTTTTAACGTTAAAGAAATGGGAACAAGGAAAATCTACATATGGGATTTTCAACAGCAGATATAGACCCTTAATATTTAAGGTGAAATTTATATGGCTAAAAAAACTTGGGAAAGGAAAGTGTCCTGAAGCACTTACAAGCCCAGAAGACAAAGCTAGATACGAAAGAAATTATATGCAATAATGAAAAATTCTCAAAAGAAAGCAACAGAATCCTTAGCGGTTCAAACAAAAATGGTTTTACCCAATGACACCAATCCATTAAATACACTTTTTGGAGGAAGACTATTGGAGTGGATGGATGAAATAGCAAGTATATCAGCTCATAAACACTGTGGTCGAGTAGTTGTAACTGCATCCATCAATAATGTTTCATTTGATGAACCTATATTCGCAGGAGAAATTGTATCATTACATGCAAAAGTAAGTAGAGCATTTAATTCTTCCATGGAAGTCTTTATAGATGTCTTTGTAGAAAACACAGATGGCAGCCGAAGAAAATGCAACGAAGCCATTTATAATTTTGTAGCAATTGACCAAAACAGAAACCCAATAAGTGTTCCAACTTTAATTCCCGAAACACAAATTGACAAACAAAGATTTGATTCTGCATTAAGAAGAAAACAACTTAGTTTAGTTCTGGCTGGAAAATTAAAACCCGAAGATGCTACAGAACTTAAAAATGCTTTATTTCCTAAATTAAAATGAAAGCAAAAACTTGTAACGATATTTTTGAAAAAGCAATTGACTATTACCATATCAATAATGAGATTGACTCATCTTATCCCAACCCTTTTGAAAAAGAAACATTGGAATTTTTGCTTTTTGAAAAATGCTGGATAGATACCGTTCAATGGCATTTAGAGGACCTAATTAGAAATCCTAATTTAAATCCAAAAAATGGATTAGCTATAAAACACAGAATCGATTCTTCAAACCAAAAAAGAACGGATATTGTAGAAAAAATTGACGATTATTATTTCCATGTATTTAAAGAAAACTCAAATTCCGAGAGCAGAATAAATACGGAAAGCCCTGGGTGGGTAGTAGACAGACTTTCTATTTTGAATCTGAAAATATTCCACATGAATGAGCAAACAGAGAGAAAAGATGTTTCACAAGAACATATTTTAAATTGCAGTGAAAAATTAAATATTCTAAAAAACCAAAAAGTTGATTTAAGTCTATCTTTTGACCAACTTTTACAAGATTATAAAAGTGGGGTCAAAAAAATGAAAGTCTACAGACAAATGAAGATGTATAATGACTCAACTTTAAATCCTGAGCTATATCAAAAAAACAATTCCTAAAAATATATTAATTATAAGATTTTCGGCTCTTGGAGATGTTGTACTTGTAAGACCAATAATTCAACTATTTCTTAAAACATATCCCGATGTCATAATCTGGATGGTTTCTAACGTAAATAATAAGTCAATATTCGATTTTGACGAAAGATTAAAATTTATTGGCATAGATTTTAATTCAAAAGAAAAAAATATATTTCAAATAGCTAAAAAAGTTAAAGTAGCCTCAAGAAATATAGATTTTAATGGAATTTATGACCTACATGACGTTATACGTTCAAAAATACTTTGCTTGTTGCTCTCTTCAAAAACAAATGTTTCTAGAGTTTTTGAAAAGCAAAGGAGTTTAAAGAATAAAATTATAAGTAAAAAAATTAAATTACAGAAACTTAAAACATCAAGTGAGCGCTATTTACTTTGTCTAAAAAAAGATTTTGACAAACTTGATTTTACTAATATTAGAAAGTCTTTAATTGCTGGTGCTACTAAAAAAAATATCATAGGAATTGCCCCTTTTTCTGCGCATAAAAGTAAAATATGGCCATTATCAAACTATCAAAAAATAATTAACCATTTTAGCAACTTTAAATTTGTGATATTTGCTTTTGGAAATCAAGAGCTTGAAGATTCAAAAACTTCTTTTTTAAAAAACTCAAACTGTAGTATAATTGATGGAAATCTAAATCTAAATGAACAAATGGAATTAATTAATGATTTCAAAGTGTTTATTTCTATGGATAGTGCGAACATGCATTTGGCAAGTCTAACAAGTACTAAAGTTGTCTCTATATGGGGACCGACACATCCATTTTTAGGGTTTAGCCCTTTATTTAATGAAGAGTTTATTGTTCAATTAAGTAATGAAGAAAATAGTGAAAGACCAATTAGTGTTTATGGTAAAATAAAAAAAATAGACGAAGCTAAAGCTAAACAGTCTATCTCTAGAATTGGTCCAGAAAGAGTAATTGAAAAAATTAATTTAGCTATTAACCAATGATTAAGATGGACTCAAAGTGAAAGTAAAGCTTTCCATTATCTGATTACATAAAAGCTTTTTACAGGCATCCTCAACAATTTTTTTTGCAGAATTCTCATCGCTAGTTTCCACGTAAAGTGTGATATGTTTTCCAATTCTAACATTACTGATTTCAGTAAGACTTAAATTGTCCATACTTTGGGTAACTGCCTTGCCTTGTGGATCTAGCAATGCTTCAAGTGGCATAATATCAATACTGGCTTTAAATCTCATGATACAAAATTATTAATTAAAGAAAATAATAAATACAAAAATAGAACAATAGGGAGAATAAGAAAGATATTTCCAAATATTATTAATAGAACAAGACAAATAATAGATGAAATTACCCACAAATAAATAAGCTTGTTTGCCTTAAAATTTAAATTCTTTATTTTCAGGGATATAAAATTCCATTTACTTACCATTAGAAAGCTGATTAAAAGAACGGACAAGGGTAAGGAAACTTGGTAATTAGCAATATTTACCATCCAGCTATTGTACTCTAGATAAGTCCAAGTCAAACTAATAGTAATTAATGCAAAAGCAGGAATTGGAAGGCCTATGAAAGAAGACCTTTCTTCTAAAACAGTGTTAAATCTAGCCAGTCGAATTGCTCCAAGTAACGGGACAAAACCAAGAATTAAAAAGAGCCAAAATTCTATTTCCTTCTCAACAAAAAATAAAGATAAAGTACTCACAAAATAAACAATAACAGCAGGCGCAATCCCAAAAGTTACTAAATCTGCAAAAGAATCTAATTGAGTTCCTAGAGCTGATTGAACATTTAATTTTCTTGCGGCAAATCCATCTAAATAATCAAAGAATGAGGCCAATAGAATTACTCCTACAGCCCAATCTATTTCTCCTGAATATGCAAAATAAATTGAAGTCCATCCTAACAGAAGATTCATTGAAGTAATTATATTGGGGATATTTTTTTTCATATATATGAACTAAATTAGTGTAAACTTCGTTTCTTCATAAACAAAAAACCAATATTTAGTTTTTACTTAGCTAAATATATTTAAATTATACTGTGAAAAATTACTATCTAGTTCTATTGTTATTTATTAATTATTCAATTTTTGGACAAATAAATTCTCCGAAATATAGTAATGAATTTCTTAATATTGGCGTTGGTGCAAGATCCTTGGCAATGTCTAACTCTGTAATTACCAGTACCAATAGCGCTATGTCTGGTTTCTGGAATCCAGCAAATCTCTCTAAAATCAATAACGACATTCAAGTAGGGTTAATGCATGCAGAATATTTTGCTGGTATTGCAAAGTATGATTTTGGAAGTATTGCCAAAAAAATTGATGAAAAAAGTGGTTTTGGATTTTCTTTCTTAAGATTTGGAGTAGACAATATCCCTAATACTTCAGAGCTAATTGATGCGCAAGGAAATGTAAACTACGACAGGATATCTTATTTCAGTGCTGCAGATATGGCATTTATTGGTAGTTATGGGAGAAAAATAAACGATTACCTTTCTGTCGGTGGTTCCGCTAAAATAATTAATAGAACTGCTGGAGACTTTGCATCAGCTTGGGGTTTTGGAATTGACATCTCTTCCACATATATTAAAAATGACTGGGCAGTAGCTGTAGTAGCTAAAGATGTAACATCCACCTTCAATGTGTGGAGATACCAGTTGTCCAATGAAATGATCAATACATTTAATTCTACTGGTAATGAAATACCAGAAAATGGTCTAGAACTAACTCTACCTAGATTAATAATTGGATTAAGCAAAAATTATGAATTTGAAAAAAATGTTCATTTATTAATAGAATTTAATGCAGACATTACTACGGATGGAAAGAGAAATGTATTAATATCTGGAAATCCTTTTTCTATCGACCCACATTTGGGTGGAGAGTTTAATATAAAAGATATAGTTTTTATAAGGGGAGGTCTTGGAAATATTCAAAAAACTCCTGATTTAACTGGTAAAAATATTTATACCATCCAACCAAATTTAGGGATTGGAATTAATATTAAAGGCGTTGAAATTGAATATGCTTTAACAGATATTGGAGATGTTTCAATTGCCGAATACAGCAATATTTTCTCATTAAAATTCAACTTAAATCCAAAAATAAATTGAAAATATTAAATAAAAAAATTGTCTTTTTATTTATTTTTTTACTACTTCATTTTAGTAGTTTTTCACAATCTTTTGGAAACGAGTGGATAAATTATAATCAGCAATACTTCCATTTCCCAATTGTTGAAACTGGGTTATACAGACTGGATTTCGAAACCATTAGCAGTCATTTAATTAACTATGGAGTGAATATTAGTAATATTCCTCATAATAAATTCCAAGTTTTTGGAAAAGAAAATGAAGTTTCTATACTTGTTAATGACAATAATAATAATGGGTTTTTAGACTCTTTAGAATATATTGAGTTCTACGCTAAAAAAAACGACGGATGGCTAGATTCTTTAGTCTATGATTCTGCCCATTTTCTAACTGACAACTATTACAGTCTATTCAACGATACAATTAGATATTATTTTTCATGGAATAATAGTTCAAATAATAAGAGAACTATTATAGAAACAGATACTAATTATAACATTTATTCCCCATTAAATTATTGTTGGAAAACACAAGTTTTAAAATTTAGTTCAAATTATTTAGCAGGTTATCAAATTGGAGGTATTTCGAGTCCAAAGTATGTAAAAGCGGAAGGATGGGCTGGAGCTACTTTACAAAAAAACAGTTCAAATATTGAACAAATAAGTTCATTACATGGAATCGGAAGTGGCCCAAATGCATTTGGGCAAATAAATCTTTTTTCTGCAAATTCATCCACCACTAACTCTATCGGAAATAACCATAATACAAAACTGTTTATTAATAATAATCTTATTTTTGATTCGTCTTATTTTGATTACCAAAGCCTTCATGTAAATTATAGTTTTAGTAGCAATATGCTATCCAATACAACTGATTTCAGACATGAGATTTCAGATATAGGACAAGGAACAGATTACCAAAACATAGCTTCAATTAGTTTGTCTTATCCACATAGTACAGATTTTTCTTCTTACGAAAAATTACATTTTGGAGTACCATTTTCATTTAATCAAAAACAAAGACTTAGTATTTCCAACAGTTTAAATGCACTTGGGGCTCCAATCCTATATATTTTGGATGATGTTCACAGATTAGTTCCTTTAATTGCAAATAATTCTACATTAGAAGCTGTAATTCCAATCACTCAAAATGATTCTACAATCTGCTATTTATCAACAGATTCAAATATTAATTATATAAATAACATTTATCCTGTAAATAGCCTAGGTTATTTTAATGATTTTAATTCTCTTCAAATTGACAGTGCATTTGTTATAATTACTAATAAAACCCTACTTTCTTCATCTAGAAGCTATGCTGCATATAGAGCATCTAGTGTAGATACGTTAGTTGTAGATATTGAAGAATTATACCATCAATTTTCAGCAGGAATATTTAAACACCCATTATCAATTAAAAGATTTTTAAAATTTAGTATGATTAAATGGCCGACTTGGCCTTCACATGTTTTTTTAGTGGGAAAATCTGTAAGATTCAATAACGAAGTAACACCTGGGTCAAGAAATGACTCTACGTCTTATAGATTAAACTTGGTTCCATCTTGGGGATACCCAAGTTCAGACAACCATTTTGCTGTTGGTTTAGAAAATAATAAAAAAGGATTCTCCCTTCCAATAGGAAGACTAAGTGTTACTAGCAATACATCTGTATTAAACTATTTAAATAAAGTAACAGAACTAGAATCTCAACAAGGAAATAATTATTCAATAGAAAACAAAAAATGGCAAAAAAATATAGCTCATTTTTCAGGTGGAAGCGATAGCTCAGAACAAGCCTATATGAACAATTATCTTACGCAATTCCAAAATATAATTGAAGATACCCTATTTGGGGCAAAAGTTAAAAAGTTTGGGAAAGATCCTTTTAGCTCAATAATAAATCCTTTAGAATTTCAAATCGTTCAAAATTATTTAGCAGAAGGTATTTCACTTATGACTTTTTTTGGACATTCATCTGCTGGGTACGGATTTAGTCAAAATATTGACCAACCAGAGAACTGGAATAATCAAGGAAAGTATCCAGTTGTAATTGGATTAGGTTGCTATACTGGTGATGTACATAATCCGGATACTAACAGCTTTTCTGAACAAATTATTCGACCTGCAAACAGTGGTGCAATTGGATTTATTTCTACTGTAAAACAAGGCTTCACTCCTTACATTAATTTTTATACCAAAAAATTATACAAAATGATTGGAAAATATGGCTATAATAAATCCATAGGACAACAAATGGTTATGACTATAGATTCTCTAGATCTAAATTCATCTTTAGTATGGGGGCCTAAACATGAAAGTAATTATAATGGCATGTCTTTACAGGGAGATCCAGCTGTAAAAGTTAATTCCCATCAATTACCTGAATTAGTACTCTCAAGTCAGGATGTATGGACTGAGCCAAGTTTTATAGACCTTTCAAAATCAAATTTTGATTTAAAGTTCAAAGCATATAATCTGGGAAGAGCTTTTAGAGATTCTATTTTTGTAGAACTAAAACAAGAATTTCCTGATGGAACGGATACTATTTACTCGAAATTTATTCCTGGAATATTAAATGAGGACACTGTTACTTTTAATGTTATTAACAAGCCTGAAATTAGTATTGGACAGAATATTTTCACAATTTCTATTGACTTACCAATTTCTACAGTTCAGGAAGCTTTCGACGAAAACGGAAATAACAGAATTCAATATTTAATGAATATTTCATCAAATTCAATAATTCCAGTTTGGCCATATGATTTAAGCATTGTTGGAAATCCAAGTGACACACTAAGAGTTTCAACAATTAATCCTTTGGAGGCTACAAATACTTATTATTTTGAAATAGACACCACTAGAAAATTTAATTCCCCATTTTTAAAAAATCAATCTATTATTTCTAGTGGAGGGGTTATCGAAGCGATTCCTGAAGATTGGAATAATAGTATTACAGCGTTAGGTGATTCATTATATTTTGAGGATAGTATTGTATATTACTGGCGATCTAGACCTGATAGTTCTGTAATTGATTGGAAAGTAAGGTCATTTCAATACATCCCTAAAAAATGGGGCTGGAGCCAATCCCACATCGATCAATTTAAAGAAAATGAATATTTAAATATTGTGCTAGATACTTTAAGTAATATTTATAATTTCACTCCAACACTTAAAAGTATAACATGTAAAAATTATATTCAACATGTTGCTCTTGGTTCAGAATGGACAGGTACTTATTGGGAAGTTAGTGGTGAGATTGCTGATTATGGAGGACATACCTCTCCAGCAATTATGGTTGGAGTAGTAGATCCTAATTCATTAAACTTCTGGAAAACTCCCTTTATCGATAATTCTACTTCGCCTCCAAGTATACTTAATCCTAATAATTGTTTTGGTCAGTATAATGGAGATCCTTCTGTCTGCGGAAATACATCATTAATTGGTAGGCCAAGGGAGCATGGGTATTTTATGTTTAAAAATAATAATCCTTCACAATTAGATTCATTGGCAAGTATGTTAAGCACAAAAATTCCAGATGATTATTATATTATAGTTTATAGTTATATCCCCAATAACTATGGTGGAACTTTACTTTATAATAGTCCATTATATGCCAACTGGCCAACCAATTTATTCTCTGTTTTTCAAAATTTAGGAGCAACTGGATTTAGCAATTCTAATCAACCAGACGATGGTTTTATTTTCTTTTGTAAAAAGGGGGATCCCAATACAGCAATTGAGGTGAGATCAGATACAATTGCTCCAGGGTTTGTTCCATCTCAACTAATAGAGTTTAGTACAACGGTCACCAGTTCCCTAGAAAATGGAAAAATGTTGTCAGGGATTATTGGCCCATCCAACAATTGGAAAAATATTTATTGGGAACAAAAAACATTAGAAAGTCCGTCTGCTGATTCAGCAAGATTAAAAGTTTATGGTTTAAACTCTTTATATTCAGGACTCAAAACTCTAATAATTGACACTAGTTTTACGAATAAAGATTCTATTATCAACTTACAATCAATTGATAGTTCCTTTCATTATCTGCAATTGGAAATGGAAACTTCAGATGATTCTTTATTAACTCCGACTCAAATAATAAACTGGCTTATTACCTATGACCCGCTACCAGAACTAGCAATAAATCCTAAAAAAAGTTGGTTTTTAGACTCCAATACTATTCAACAAGGAGACTCTATTTATTTTAGTGTTGCAGTTGAAAATATTTCTCCATTTGATATGGATAGCGTGAAAATAAGTTACTATCTAGAGAACGAGAACGATCAACTTAATATTCCTTACAATAGACAAGATTCTCTTAAAGCAAGAGAAATAATTATAGATACTGTTGCATTTTCTACTAAATATCTAAACGATGAATATTTGATGTGGGTAAAAGCAAACCCAAAAATAAATAATCTTGAAAAAGATCAGGATGAGCAATTTTATTTCAATAATTTAGTCCAAACAAGATTTACTGTTTTAAAAGATAATACCAATCCTCTATTGGACGTTACCTTTGATGGAGTTCATATTTTAAATAATGATATAGTAAGTCCAAATCCGCATATCGTAATTGAACTAAATGATGAAAATCCTTTTTTAATTTTAAATGAAGATATGGATACAGCTAATTTTCAAATTGAAGTTAGTCACCCAGGTTCCTCAATTTGGAACAGAATTAACTTCTTCAATGGTGCATTAGCTAATTTAGAATGGCATATTAACGAAGATGAAAATAAATTTATAATTGAATATGATCCAGTTTTTAACCTGGATGGAATATACAAATTAAGAGTGCAAGGTCAAGATAAAACTGGGAACTCTAGTGGCGATGAGCCATACCAAATAAACTTTGAAGTAATTCAGAAATCTTCCATTACCAATATCTATAATTATCCAAATCCTTTTTCAACAAAAACACATTTTGTTTTTACTTTGACTGGCTCTGAAATACCTAATAAATTAGATATCCAGATAATAAATATTAATGGACGACTTATTAAGCAAATTCATCTAAATGATATAGAAAATATAAAGATTGGTAACAATATAACTAAATATTTCTGGGACGGAAGAGACGAATTTGGTGATCCAGTTGCAAACGGAGTTTATATATATAGAGTCGTTTCAGAAATAAATAATTTAGAGATTGAACACAGAGATTCCGAAGGAGACAAAGCTTTTACCAATGGCCTTGGAAAAATGTATTTAATTAGATGATAAAAAAGAGAATTTAGATTTAAAATTTAAAAATTTAGACTCATAAAGTCTATAGCTGAAGTGAGATATTAGAAGCGTTGAAACAAGGATAAAAACCGGGAATAAAATCAAGCTGTTTAGTAAAGATTCACTAAGGAATCCACTAATTTGTAATACTGTAGTTATCATGATTCCGTGGTAGCAATATAAGCCATAAGATATTTTTCCGAAAAAATTAAAGTACTTAATTCTAGAAACCTTAACTATAGATTGATCACAATAAGTTTGTTCTAAAATTATAAAAGAAAAGAAAATAGAGAATAGTACTCTTTGAATAACAATAAAAAAATCATATTCTAGAAGAACAGGCATTTTAATAAAAAAAATAAAAATAATTGAGTAAAAAAATAAAATTGTTTTTCTATTCAGACTTTGAAGTTTATTTAAAAAATTTGGATTTTTAAATGCTAAAATTGCTGTTAAAGCGCCTATTCCAAAATTACCAAGTGCACTTGCAGTATGAAAATTTAAAGATAGGGAGTCATTTATAAAATAAATTCTAAAAACTAGGGATAAAAATATTATAAAGAAAGATATTCCAAAAAGATATTTATTAAACCATTTTATGGTGATTGCCCAAAAAACATAAAATTGTTCTTCCACAGAAATAGACCACATAAAGACCATAAAGAATAAAAAATTGTAACCGTTCTCAATGATATTATAATTTAAAATAAATAGAACAAAATTCCATAATGAAGGTAATTTTTCAGGCTCAAGAAAGTAAATTGATTTTAAATACTCTATTAAAAACCCAATGAAAACAATTAAAAAATATAATGGCCAAATTCTTAACGACCTTCTTATTAGAAAATTTTTAAACTGGAAATTGCTAGTAAATTTAATTTCTTCCAGAGCTTTCCAAGTAATTAAAAAACTTGAGAGAACAAAAAAAGAATCTATTGAAATAAATCCTAAAATTTTTCCATAACTAAATAAAGTAGCATATAATTTAGAATTAATTATTTCTGGACTATTACTAAAAAAAACATGTCCAAAAAAAATACCAATGAATCCAATAAATCTTAATGAATTTAATTCCTTGAAATATTTTGTCTTATAACTATCTTTACTCAATCTTCTCTATTGAAATATATAAATAAGGGTTGAAATTAACATTACTAATATATACTAAATATTGTGTACATAGACACCCATACCCATATCTATCTCCAAGACTTCGATGAAGATCGTAAGAGAATTATTACAGAATGTGTAGATAAAGGCGTTTACAAACTTCTTCTACCAAATATTGACAAAAGTTCAATTGCAGATATTATAAAAATATGTGAAATATATAAAGACATTTGTTACCCAATGGTTGGATTACATCCTTGCTATGTAAAAGACTCTTATGAATTTGATTTGGATTATTTAAAACCCATTATTAAATCAATAAAACCTATAGCTATAGGAGAGATTGGAATTGATTTATATTGGGACAAATCAAATTTAAAAATTCAAAAAAAAGCTTTTATTGCACAAATTAATTGGGCCAAAGAATTTAAACTTCCTATTGTTATTCACGCAAGAGACTCTTACAATGAAATATTTGAAGTTTTGGACGAAGTAAATGACGAAAATTTAAAAGGGGTTTTTCATTGTTTTTCCAGTTCTTTGAAAGATGCAGATAGAATATTAAATTATGGTGGATTTAAATTAGGAATCGGAGGAGTAGTTACTTTTAAAAATAGTGGTCTTGACAAAGTGATTAAGAATATTGATATTAAAAATATTGTTTTAGAAACAGATTCGCCGTATTTAACCCCTACTCCATTTCGAGGGACTAGAAATAAAAGTAGTTACATTCCTATTATTGCAAATAAACTTTCGGATATTTACGAAATTAGCAGCGAAGAAATTGGAAATATCACTTCAAAAAATGCAAGAGAAATTTTTAATATTTAAAATAACTTTTCTATTAATTTTTTTTCCCTTTTGGGCATTTTCAAATAGTTTAAATCTATCTGAAAATATTGAA
>Ga0206677_10003416_pt1 | contig 13360 bp, 7 predicted proteins | sample M130m12015metaG_FD_155475 | JGI IMG/M metagenome (GOLD analysis project Ga0206677, IMG submission 155475) | Ammonia-oxidizing marine archaeal communities from Monterey Bay, California, United States - M1 30m 12015 | ecosystem: Environmental > Aquatic > Marine > Intertidal zone | place: USA... | reverse complement strand
ATCAAGGTGTAATTGATGGTGATCCAAACTCAGAAGTATATGAAGGTGGTGGTATTGGAGAAGATGGAACTGCATACCAGCTTGGAGGAAGAAAAGTTGAATTTAAAGCAGAGCCGATTTACAACACTCAAGTTGAAGGAACAGTTGTTGTTTTAATAACAGTTGATAGATTAGGGAATGTAATTAGTGCTACTCCAGGAGCTAAAGGGTCAACAACTCTGAACAAACAGCTATTACAAAGAGCAAAAGCAGCTGCACTTAAAACTAAGTTTGACACTAAAAAGAGTGCGCCAAATAATCAACAAGGAAAAATCATTTATAATTTCCGTTTAAACTAATGAATTATCAAGAAACGCTTGATTATCTTTTTAGTAAACTTCCAATGTACCAAAGGCAAGGTGTTGCAGCCTACAAAGTAGATATTGGTAACATAGTAGCAGCTTCAAAATACTTAGGAGATCCGCACGCCCAATTTAAAAGCATCCATATTGCAGGCACTAATGGAAAAGGTTCTACTGCTCACATGCTAACTTCTATCCTGCAGGAAGCAGGATATAAAGTCGGACTATACACTTCCCCTCATCTTAAAGATTTCAGAGAAAGGATTAAGGTAAACGGAAAAATGATTACTGAACAAGAGGTGGTAGACTTTGTAAAAGAAAGCAAAGCTATTTTTGAAGAAATGGAACTTTCCTTTTTTGAATTTACAGTCGCTATGGCATTTGATTATTTTGGCAATCAGCAAGTTGATATAGCTATTATTGAAACAGGTTTAGGCGGAAGGTTGGACAGTACTAACATTCTCAATCCTGAACTTACAATCATCACAAATATTGGCTTTGACCATACTAACTTACTAGGTAATACTCTTGAGGAGATTGCGACTGAAAAGGCAGGTATCATTAAAAAAAATACACCAATCATAATTGGAAAAAAACAAAAAGAAACAAATACTATTTTCCAAAATATTGCGAAAGAAAAAAATGCACATTTAATGTATTCCGAACCTAAACAGAACTATGCAACTGATTTAAAAGGAGAATATCAAAAGGAGAATATCAGTACTACAATAACAGCCATAGAACAATTACAGGAACAAGGTTGGTCAATAAATAGCAGCAATATTAAACAAGGATTATTAAAAATAGTAGCCAACACTCAACTATTAGGAAGATGGCAAACCCTTAGTAAAATTCCACATATTATTTGCGACACTGGACACAATGAGGATGGTATAAGGCAAATCAGCAAACAATTAAAAAACACAAAATACGAGCAACTTCACTTTGTGTTTGGCACAGTTAACGATAAAAATTTAGACAGTATTCTTTCGCATCTGCCCAAAAATGCATGTTATTATTTTTGCCAAGCCGATATTGCAAGAGCAATGAATGCACAAGAGTTAAAAAATAAAGGAAAGGCATTTAATCTTAATGGAGACGCTTTTACTAGTGTAAAACAAGCACTTAACAATGCAAAGAAATTTGCTAATAAAGATGATTTAATCTTTATTGGAGGAAGTACATTTGTAGTTGCTGAAATCCTTTAAATTAATTTAAAAAAACTTGCTTGTGATAAGAAATGGTATATATTTGCAATCCAATTTAAGGGCGATTAACTCAGTTGGTTCAGAGTGCCTCCTTTACACGGAGGAAGTCGGGGGTTCGAGTCCCTCATTGCCCACCAAAGCGGAATCCATCTCATTTTGAGTTAAGATTCCGCTTTTTTATTCTCATAAATAGCTGAAGTTCTTTTGGTTAACTCAAATAATAAATTCACTTCTTGGGTTCGAACTCGCTTATTTTCTTTATCATAAGTTGTGCCCTTTGGGAAGACAATTTTTTGCAATTCAACTTTTTGATCAAAAGGCATATTTTTCCAAGTCTTCGATAGGGTTTTAGATATTTTCGTAGCCTTATTAATCACATTTTCAAGGTTCGAACTGACCTTTAGGTCATTTGAGAGTTTTTTGTCTATTTCTGACATTTCGTTACTATACTTTTTAGCATACTTTTGATATAGATCAGAATCTATTTCACCTATCGCATATCTCTCTTCTAACTTTTGAAAATTTACTTTAATTTGCTGATAGTAGCGAGTTCTGGAGTCCTATATCAATGTTTGCTGCCAATGAAATTAGAGATTTGAAAGTCTAATGATATCATTAGAGATAATATCTCATTTTTCAGTGTTTATTTATCTTGTTTTTGTATTATAGCAAATCTGTTTTTTTTTATAAAAGTCAAAGAATATTGACATTGATATGAATCGAATCAAAAAAGTATTAGACGAACAAGGTAGAAGTCAAAAGTGGCTGGCTACTCAGATTAATAAAAGCTATAATATGGTGAATGCATATGTTCAAAATAGACAGCAACCAAGGCTGGAAGTGCTTTTTGAAATAGCCAAAGTACTTGATGTCGATCCGAAAGAATTAATCCAATCTGAACATGAATAAAAGAGATTTATCAGAATCGGATATTAAAGCAAAGTATATTACTCCTGCTATTACGGGTGCAGGCTGGGATGAGCAAACTCAAATTGAAAGAGAGGTGTTCTTTACAGATGGACGTATTTACGTGAAAGGAAGAATGACAGCCAGAGGGAAAAGGAAATTTGCTGATTATATTTTATTCCATAAGCCCAACATGCCTATAGCTGTTGTTGAAGCAAAAGACAATAAACACTCATTAAGTAGTGGAATCCAACAAGCATTAGGATACGCAAACACTTTAGATATACCGTTTGTTTTTAGTAGTAATGGTGATGGTTTTTATTTCCATGATAAAACAGCAACTGAAGGAGAGATAGAAAAAGAGATTGCTTTAGATGAGTTTCCTAGCCCTGATGTGCTGTGGGAAAAGTATATTAGAACTCTTTATCCCTATATCGGATATTTTTTACATCATGTAATATGTTCTCCATATTTCCAAAATATGATAGTTGAGGTACAAACTGGGGCTGGTCGTGAAGGATTGCCTAAGAACAAAATGGACAACATTATAATTGCTCTACCGCCTAAAGAAGAACAGAAAATACTCAATGAAAAAGTAAAAGTCATAATGCACAAATGCAATGCCTTAGAAGAACAAATAAAAAGCAGTGAGGTAAATGCTAATATGCTTATGCAAGCCGTTTTAAAAGAGGCTTTTGAGGGTAAACAAGAAGTTGTTGGAGTATGAGAGATTTTGAAGTCTGGAAATCATATGTAGATGCTTTAGACATCTTAACTAATCAATTTTCTGAACCCTTTGACATTAAGGTGCTAGAAGCTAAGAATGATTTGTCTGTTGTTTGTAGATATATAGATAATAATCAGAATGATAAAATATTTGAAGGTTTATTAAAGGTATTTCCAAGTTTAAAAAAGGAGAATATTAATTATCAAGACAACCACCTTTTATACCCAACATCCGAGGCAATAAATAATTCTGAAATAGAGGGTTTAAAATCCTTTGCCGATTCAAACCATTTTGAGTTTTCATCAAAGCCTGCTTTCTCAGGAACTTTCAAATACAACAAAACACCTTTATTAGATTTTTTAAAGGAACATGTCGTAAAGGAAGAAACTCAACCACAAGAGAAGTCTTTAGCCCACCACCTTAGAAGAACTTATCCTTCCTCCACATTTAAGGAGAAAAACAACGGGAAAATTGTAGTATTGGATGAAACCTATCTTAAAAGACAAACACTAGAGGAATGGGGGGAAAACTATGCTGTTGAATACATACTTACTGTTAAAGGTATTTTAACTCCAATCCAAATATCAGTTGCTTCTGATAAAATTTTGGATATCACCCATTCTAAAAAAAGAAATAAACTCAGCATTAAGCTTCATAATAAGATTAATGAAGCTGAAATTGAGGAAGTAAGATATAAATCAGGTGAAATTTTAACCGAAAAAATTGGGAGAGAGCCCAAAATAAGCCTAAACACAGTTTTTACACGAATTAATTTTAATGATCATCCTGGAACAAGAAAATCACCTGTAAAACAAAATTTGGGTAGAACTCAATTTTTAACTCTTGACGAGCTGAAACATATAGATTCAGAATTAGAATCTAATCATGAGGTTTATCGAGAAGATATATTAGGTGCAATTGCCAAAATTAATGTCAGTGAAAGTTTTATAAATAAGCAATTTGAGATTGCTGTAAAGTATCTAAAGGAACATATTGGATTAGTGCCTTATAAGGTAGAGGGCTTCTTTAAGCAAATTCATATAAAGGATGTATTTATTAAAAAAGAAGTATTTGAAGCTTTTCAGGAAAACACCTTTTATTCAAATTCATTTCATCTCGTTTCTTTTACAATTACTCCGGAAGAATTTGAAAAATTTGAACAGATAAGAAAAAAAAGAAAGATATATTACCAATCTGAGGACAGACCTAATCTTGAAGGTGTAATATTACCTAATCCAGAAAATAATGTTTTCTTCCTAACCTTTTCCGCATCCATTTCATTTAGCGATTTGCAATTTGAAATATTATTTTTTCTAAATACACTCAAACGATATTTTGAAAAGGAATATATACAGATTGCCCATGAGCACATATTTAGATTTGATAAACAAAGGTTCTTTAAACATATTAAAGGCTTAATTCCTTTTGAAGATTTTCAAATAAATCCAAATACAGAGACAATTTCATTCGATTTTAAAACGAAGGAGGAACTAGATGAAAAACTACAAAAGCTGGACACCTACGATTCTCTGAACTATTTAGGCTTTAGAGACGATCACAAATACAAAGTAACTTTTGGGAATATAACTCCTTTGTTCCAAGTCAAGGAAAAATTGGATAAGATGAACTTTACCAAAACAATTCTCAATGAATCAGGTAATCAGCTAAAGGTTTATGGGTTGATGTCGGATATTAGTTTACTACCTATTGTTAGAGCTAATATTGAGAATACTGCCGGTAATTTTACCCAAGACAATATACAATTGAATTGGGATGCTTTTGATAAAGGCTTAATAAAATACTACTTCCAATTTGATGAAGAAAGCTACAAGGAAGAAGTACATAAAAAGTTGGACAATCTTAAAGGTGAACCATTAACCCTTGTTGATTCAAGGGAGACTTTGGGCGTTTTAAAATCCATTTCTTATCCCAATTTAACACTTCAAGTGGAAGACAGAATGCTTGTTGAAGAAGGAGCTTATCTAACTGTAAAAAGTGCCTTAAAGGGTGAAAAAGATAAAGTGAAGCGGTTAAGAGATGCCGTTGAGAAAATTTATTCTGATTCAGAAAATTCAATTTGCAATAAGAACCTGAAACAAGCTCTAATTGATTCATCCTCATTGGAATCTTTTATAGATGGAGATATTACCCGTACTAACGAATACCAAGACTTATATCAAAAGGTTAATGGAGACTTATTAAGTCCTTATATCAATGAGAGGCAAAAAGAAGCAATAGTAAAATGTTTATTAAGTGACGATTTATTTATCGTACAGGGACCACCTGGAACGGGTAAGTCCACAGCTATTGCAGAACTAATTTGGCAACATTTATCAAATAATGATAGCGACAAACGATACAGAATATTAGTTACATCTGAAACTAATTTAGCAGTAGATAATGCTTTGGATAAGCTTAGAAGCAAGTCTCACATGTTGATGAAACCAATTCGTTTTGGTAGAGAAGGAAAACTTGATGATGAAGGAAGAAGGTTTTCATTGGAAGCTATTAACTACTGGAAAAAAAATGAATGGGAAGCCAATGATTCTTTGATTTTAGATGACTGGGTTGATTTAATAAACAGCAGATGTACAAACCAAAGTAATGATTCGTTTATTACTCTTTGGAAAGAGCACTTGTCTGAGAAAGGACAATTACTGAGAGAGAATATTTATTCTTCTTATATGAAGAACTGTAATGTAATTGGAGCTACATGTAGTTCAATAGGGAAAATAAATTCAGAAGGAAAGTTTACTCGGTTTTTTCAAGACTACTCCAATGTTTGTTATCCTGATGATTTTGAGAGGTTTAAGTCATCTCCAAGCAAGTCATCTGCTGCTAATCTTAAAAGCAAAGAGATTGAATTTGAATTAGCCATTCAGGATGAGGCTTCTAAAGCTTCTCCGCCTGAATTGGCACTTCCTTTCACTTTCGGAAAGAAAGCTGTGATAATAGGAGATCATAGGCAATTACCTCCAATGGTTGACACTAACGAGTTTATTGAAAGCTTGGTTTATTTAAAAGACAAAAGTAAGGACGATAAACAAGTCAAGAAAATTACTGAGCTTATTCGCTTTATTAAGCAGCATAGAGAAAGTTTTGAGCACTCACACTTTGAAAAGCTCTTTAAAAATATTGATGCTAATCTCAAATCAACATTCGATACTCAGTATAGAATGCACCCTGCCATCAATGAAACTATCAAACAATTCTATAAAGGTGATTTCGAGAATGGAAAAGATTTAGAATGTGGACTTCCATTAGATTCTGTTGATGATCCGAATCTCAACAACCCTATGTCAAGATATCATGGTATCACTAAGAAAAAGGATACGCATGTAATGTGGTTTGATGTACAAACTCCTGAAATTAAAAAAGGGACAAGTAGAATCAATCCCGGAGAAGTCAAAGCAATTGAATGGATAATTAACACTATAACGTCCAATGAAAATTACTCGACATTCATCAATCATTGGAAAGATAATGAGAAGGATCAAAAGGAATTAGGTGTAATTACCTTTTATGGAGCACAAGCTGGGCTAATAAAGAAAAATGTTCCTGAAGGAATTGATGTTAGAGTGTCTCCTGTTGATAGATTTCAAGGAATGGAGAGAAATATCGTCATAGTATCTCTTGTAAGAAGTAACAATATCGCTGAATCAGAAAATGAAATAGCAGATTTTGAGATCTATCCTGAAAATGGGTATGCACAAAATGAAAGTCTTGGTTTTGCTGAATCTCCTAATAGATTAAATGTTGCTCTTTCGAGAGCTAAACGTCTATTAATCGTGGTTGGAAATTCTAAACATTTCAGTAAAAAAGAAATCTATAAGAATGTTTTTGAAACAATAAAGAATCATCCTCAAGGAGAAGTCTGGGGCTTTGATGGTCAAAAACCTATTAAAATTTAGTATGCAAAGTATTTCTATTATAGAGCCAATAAAAATTAGACTAAAGGGATATAAAACTCTTTTTAGACGTGCTTTGCCTTTGGAAAAACACGAGAAGGCAATACTAGGATTGATTAACCAAAATAATGGCAGTTATGGGTTTATTGAGCTAGGAACTGTATTAGGGTTTGCTGTTGAAGATAATACCGATCTTCACATACGAAAAGATGTTGCTGAAATACAACTGTATGAGTCATACCTTGAAAACCTAAAATCCAGTCATTTAATTGAATACAACAGCCAAAGTATTCAATTAACTTTTTGGGGAGAAAAAGCAATAACTGACGACTTAAAATATTCATTTTACTCAGGGAACATTCAAATTCCCGAGTTTTTTGATATTGAGCTCTCGAACGAAGCATCCAACTTCACATTTATAGAAATTGGTGTTGAAGTAAGATTAACAAATGAGCAGAATCTTGATAAAGCTTGGGATTTTTCCGAATTAGAAGCTCCAGACCTTAATCTCGTTAACCAATTCCATCTGAATAGGTTAAATAAAAAAGATGAGATAATATTTGATAGTATTAAGCCACTTTCAAACTTAGGTCTGCTAGAGACAAATTTAGAGTTTACCGAAAGTAACAGTTCTATTGATGTATTGTATGATTCCAAGGTAAATGAGCAGCTATCTAAAGAAATAAATAAAAGTCCGAACAATTTAAAAGCAGATTACCTCAAACTAAAAATCCATTGCAAGAGGTTGGTTGAATCGAAAGAAGAATTTTTGATAGAAGATTTAACTGATTTTATCTCAATTATTGACTGGAGCGATGTACTTGAAAGACCAAATATTGTATGGGATAGTAGCTCTATTGGTTTACTTGAAAATTTTCAAGTCAATTGGAACCTAATAAGTTCAAAGGCTCCTATCGCAACAATTCAAGATGCAATAGATAACTATCTTGATAAATTTGATTGGCTTGAATTAACCAATCGCCTGAATCTTGAATTTATACTTGCAAATATTGTCCAGTATCCTTGGGATGTAGATGTTTTAACCGATAGAGTAACATTAGATGATTTTAAAGACCATGTTTCTAAAATTATAAAGCTGCCTGGTATTGACCTTTACAAATTCTATGAGCAAGTCGACAAGGACTTCATAAAGCAGCATTTTAATCAATTACCAAACATTACCAGTTACATATCAACTAAGGATTCAAGTGAACTTCTTGAATACCTTTTAGAATATTCAGATGCTCCATGGAATCCTACATTGGTTTCTCAGAAATTAAGTTTGACTGAAATTGAAGCGAATTTTTCAGCTCTTAAACAGAATTTGAATTTTGAGTTATTAATTGAACGCTTTATTTCAGATAACTATGATTGCAATGCTGGCACCTTTGAAGAAACAATCTCTTTAGCATCGTTTTCTGATGATAATAAGATACTTAATAGGTTTTCAAAATGTGATCTTAGCCTAACGAAACTACAAATACTAGACAACCATGAGCTAATATATTGGGGTAATGATGTTGCTCCCGGATTCGAATTAAATCCATTTCAAAACTGGTCAATAGATACCGTAAGAACATTTGAAAATAAATGGGGATATAGTGAGGCGATTAAATATTTGAGCGGAAATATATCTGATTCGGAAATAATAGAGAAGTTAAATTTTGAATGGGACTTTGCTGCTATCTCTAAAAATAGTCGATTAGTAAACCAGGAAAACTTCTTCGAGGAGAATAAAAATAGATTAGATGTTAATTCAGCGATCCATGTATTTGATAAGAATACTCTCAAATCGAATTTAAGAAGTCTTTTTCTACTAGATCAGGAAAGCAAGCTAGAAGACCTACCTGTTGCAATTTCAAAGCTATTTAGTCTTGATGATATAATAGAAACAAATGCAGATGTGGAAGAGTTATTCCTTGGTATTTCAAGTGAAATTGATTGGAAACAAATTTGGTCAAAAACACCGAAATCTTTTGTCAAAGAACATATTGAAGAGATATTTAATCTTGTAGAAAGCATCCCTTCTTGTAGTTCTTTATTGACTGAAATAACTAATTGTTTTGAAGTAGAAGATGTGTTTGAATCGCCCGATTTTGCATGGGATTGGAACAATGTTACTGAAAGAGCAATTGAAGAAGACCTAGTGGATGATGAGACATTAGTTGCTTATTCAGGGTATTGGGATTGGAAAGTATTGATTGAAAAATATTTCGATCCAGAGGATTTACAAATTGATGGAAGGCTATCAGAAATTGCAGCCTTGATTTCACAAGCTCCCGATGAAGTAAGCGAGAAATCTTGGAAGTTTATTACAGATATTTATCCTTCTCACTCTATATGGAGTGCTATCAATACTACTGATAATATTGATTTATTCAAGTGGGATTGGAATAGTATTAGTTCTTCAAACAAAATATCCTTAGATCTTAATACGCTCAATAGGTATAAAGAAATAATTAACTGGTCATTATTATCTAGTAACTCTTTTTTGAATGGTTTTTTCAGGAACGACCGTGAGATATATGGCACTAGAAAACAGTGGGAAAATCATGTGTTATCCTATTTGTCTGAATTTGCTGAGCTTTGGGACTTTAAGGAATTGTCGAAGCTTGATAATATTACACGTAGCGAGAGCATTGTAAATTACTTTAGACAAAAATGGGACTGGGACATTCTATCTTCTGAAAAATCTAAACTTCTTACTACAAAAAACAAAGATGGTGTTTTATTCAATGAACGCTTATTCCAAAAATTCGATCGGTTTATCAATTTTGAAGTCATCTCCAATCGCAAGGATGCATTGCTTGATTTTGAAATACTGAATAAGTTCAATGATAAAAATTGGAATTGGAAAGCACTATCTAGTAACGAAAGTTTAAAAATTGAGAAGGAAATCTTACTAAATGAATTGTTGGAGAAACCTTGGGATTGGAAGATTTTATCAAATAATTCTGCTATCAAGTTTTCAAATGAGGACTTACTGTTACTAAGAAATAAGGATCTTGATTGGAACCATTTCTCATCGAAAGAGTGGCTTGCTAACTCAACTATTATAGAGTTAGCAGACAGGGATTGGGATTGGCATGCTATATCAAGTAGTAGTGAATTAATTTTTGATCAGAATTTATTAAGAATATTGAGCAGCAAGGAAATTGTTAATTGGGATAATATTCTTAGCTCGAACAATTTACTTTGTGATGAAAAGACGATTGGCATAATTGCTTCTTCTATTAAAGATTCGAAGGAGTTTTGGTCCACTATTTCTAGTAATCAAAACCTGAGCTTTGAAGATGAAATTTTGTTAGATAATTATAAAGAGTTTTGGGATTGGAATATTCTTATTAAGTCGAACAAAATTGACGTAAACTCAGAATTAATTTTAGGGAAGTATCAAGACTATCTCAATTGGACAACTCTTTCGTCAGCTTCAAGCTTCAAAGCAGATATCGCTATTCTTAACGAATTCAAATACTTACTGGATTGGAAGCATGTTACAACTAAAATTGTATTGAGTGATTATATACTTGAAAATTTCAAGTCGTTTATAGATTGGAAAGTTTTGTCTAGGTATTCTGATTTCAGTAGTCAATTGTCTTTGATTAAGAAATACTCAGATTTTATAGATTTTGAAGGGTTAGAAAATAATCCTACAATAGACTACGAAACAAGCCTTTATATAGAAAATTACCTTAGAGAGAATATTCATAAGAGATTCGTTTATAATCTTAAAAAACAGCATAGCAAGTGGGTGGGATACGTGTATCATTTTACCCACCTTACAAATGCGTTAGAGATAATTAAGAATCGTCAGATTGCAAGTCGAAATCTAGCATTAAAGGGTGGTAAATTCAGTGATGCTGCCGGTAGTGTTGTGAATAGAAGACATGATGCTCATGATTATGCTCGCTTCTACTTTAGACCACAAACTCCTACTCAGTTTTATAATGAATGTTTGGGTAAAGATCATGAATCAGGAAGATATGGCTGGACAAAAGATTATTATGGTAATTGGGAGCAAGTATGGAAATCTGACTTTGATAAGGCACTAAACCTGGGATTACCGAAATGCCCAATACCTGTGTTTTTCAAGTTTTCAATTGATGAGATATTCAATAATCAATTGGAGAAGTGTTACATAAGCAATGGTAATCTTCAAACTAACTGGGCAAGAATTGGTACAGTTAGTGAAATGTATAGTCTGTTTGACTTTGAAGATGTTTACAGTACAATTGAAAGTACATCTGATGGAAATTGGAAAACATACATGAATAAATCTCAACAGGAATTTTTAGTAAGAGACCAATTTGATTTTTCAGATATCCATAATTACGAGATTTTAGTTAGAAACAGATCAGACTTGTTTCAGTTGAAACACCTATTGAAAGATTACCCTAATGTCGTTCAGAAAATAAGAATTGCAAATTATGACGATGACATTTACTTGAATAATAATAAAGAGATTGAGTATAATATTCATGGGAATTCTGTAACTGTTTCAACAAACTATAATGGTAATGGAAGTAGGTCGGGTTACTTTGAAATGGAAGTTGAGAAAGGTGGTTACAAAATCAATTCAGGTCAAGTATTATCGAAAAATGGTGATACTATTCGTTTTTACCCTGGTATCAATATTGAGTTTGAATCTGAGCCTTGTCTGAAGGTTACTTTTAAAGACCAAGTCACAAATAAGGAACCATGGCAAATAATAAAGTATTGTGGAGATAGCAAGAATGCAAATAGCTTTCAGAACATCGAAAAAGGTTTGTCATCCTACCCTCAGTCAATTGAAGAACTATGCAAATTAAGCCCTTCATTAGTCGAGACTTATAACGCTAAAGTAAGGCACTACATTCTAAGGGATCATACAAATCTTGTCCTAAACCAATTTGACAAATATTTTGCTACTCAATTTAATGAACCTGAAAGAGCTTTTTTCAGATTCTTTTTATTGGTTCACGACATAGGAAAACCTAGAGCATTTCAGCTTGGAAATAAGGATGATCAATATACTCATAGTATCCAAATACTAAACGGGATTTGGGGTAAAGTATCCAACTCTCCTTATGATTTGTCGAAAATTCAATTTTTGCTAAATGGGGATATTATGGGTGAATACATTCAAGGCAAAAAAGACGCAGAATCCACCACTCAATTGATAGTTGAAGCAGCAAAAGCTCTTAACACATCTACATCAAAATTATTTGATGAATTGATTATTTACTACCAATGTGATACAGCAGCTTACACCGCAGATGCAGGTGGCTTTAAATTTTTAGAACACTTATTTAGCTATGAAAGTGAACATAAAGTGTTTGATGAGGAAGTTGGACTCTTAAGATTCTCGGATAAATACCGAGAAATGTATAATAGACTAAAAGATGAAATTTTAAAATGGCAATAAAATTTATAAAAGGGAATATTTTCAACTCTAAGGCTCAAACGATTGTAAATACGGTCAATTGTGTTGGAGTAATGGGCAAAGGAATCGCTCTAGTTTTTAAACTTAGATATCCTAAAATGTTTGATTTGTATAAAGACCACTGCAAATCAAAGCTAATTGGAATAGGAAAGCTATGGCTTTACAAAGGTGAAGAAAATGCACCTTGGGTTTTGAACTTTCCAACAAAGTTTCACTGGAAATATCCAAGTAAAATTGAATACCTCGAAAAAGGGTTAGAAAAATTTTGTTCAACCTATAAAGATCAAGGCATTACTTCTATTGCTTTTCCACTGCTTGGAACTCATAATGGTGGACTAGATAAAGATATTGTACTGAATCTAATGGAAGAATATTTAGGTAAGTGCGAAATAGACATAGAAATATATGAATACGTGCCAGAAGCAGTAGATGACTTGTATGAATATTTTGCTTCTAATTGGTCAAAATTAAATTCCGAAGAAATCAAATTAAAAACTGGTATCAGGAAGGATAAAATTGAAAAGGTAACCGAAGTGGTAGAATCTGGCTCAGTTAAATCAATGATAGGGTTAATAAATGAAAAAGGAATTGGTGTCAAAACTATTGAAAAGTGTTTTCGCTTCGTTATAAACATCGACACTATACAGGCTAGATTATTTGATTAAATCAAATATTTATTAATCTAAATAAAATTAATATTTCATCAAAAAAATGGTTCGATATTTTGTCAGAGAGTTCCACCAAAGCGGAATCCATCTCATTATGAGTTAAGATTCCGCTTTTTTTATTTTGTTAAATAAATTTTACAAGCTCTATTTAAATATACCTATTACTCCAATTTTGCCCGT
>Ga0206677_10003414_pt1 | contig 13367 bp, 10 predicted proteins | sample M130m12015metaG_FD_155475 | JGI IMG/M metagenome (GOLD analysis project Ga0206677, IMG submission 155475) | Ammonia-oxidizing marine archaeal communities from Monterey Bay, California, United States - M1 30m 12015 | ecosystem: Environmental > Aquatic > Marine > Intertidal zone | place: USA... | reverse complement strand
ATACTCCTGTTTTTCTAAAATTTCAACTAAGGATAAAGGTAGGCCAAGTGCTTTGAAAGACATATGTTTTTAAAATTAAGTCATTCAAAGGTATCCTTTTGTGTTTGATGGTATTAAAAAAAGAAAAAAGTTTAATATAAAACTGTCTAATAATCAGGTGGGATCTTTTTTAATTTTTATATATTGTAAATTAAACCATAAATAATTAAATATGTTAAAAATTTTTAGAAAATCGACCACATTGTTGGCCTCGAAAATTGAATCTAATCCAAATCCTTCAGAAGGCGAACACTATCTTTTTATCGAAGGTAATAAGGTAGGCTTTATAGCTTGGCTATTGAAGCTACTTGGACTTAGCGATCCGTCTGTAAAAATTAGTATAGATGATAAATTGATAAAACGCATTGACGGTGGGAAACAGTATACCGTATCCCCAACGTCATCCATTTATGGATTTGGATCAGGGTATTCGAGTAACAAAATGCTGCTTGTATCTGCAATTCTTGCTGTTATCGGTGGCCTTTTAACTATGAAGGTAATTGCAATTGTATTAGGATTGATCGTTGCTGCCATTTTATTCTTTCTCTATACAAGATCTGGTGCTTTGGAAATGTCGATAGCATGTTATAAAGATGGGCATGGAGCAAATTTACGTGTGAAATCAGGTCTTACAGGAAAAAAATTAGATAAATCAGACTTTGAAAACATTTTTAATTCGCTTAGAAATGTATCACAAGCAAACAGTCAGTTTTATAAATAACTTTAAATATGTAATCAAAAAAGAGGGTTTAATTCCCTCTTTTTTGAATGATCGTCTATCAGTCTTAATCTAGGTTTATTTTATGGGTGCTAAATGTTCATACTGTAAAAGTACTATTGCAAAGCAGGCGGTCACGTGTAGCTCCTGCGGTGCCAGACAATCTATAGGGGGGGGCACTAATTCCTCAGTTGATAGTATCCTCTCAAGTGAGACGGAAAAAGACAACGAAATTTTAAACTTAAAGTCATTAAATACTTTTTTCAGGTCTATTAAAGATATAGATAGAAATTATAAGAGTTCTTTGAACACAGGACTATTTAGTAAAGTCATGTTAAAATTAGAGGGCGTTGATTACAGCAGAGATAAGAGTTCTATTATTGATAATTTTGACAAGAAACTAGACATCAAAGGTTTGGAATTGGTTTTAGATTTTATAGAAAATGAAATATCTAATTATAAAAAGGCACTCTCCGAAAACAGGTTAAGTTTTATTAATCCAAAGAGTAATATTTATTTAATAGATAAGAAGATTTTAAATTCATTGTTGTTACTCTTAGAAAGATATTTAAAAAAGAAAATAGATGAAAAGATTGATACTAAAATACAATTATTAATAAAAGAAATTAATCAACTGTAAGTTCCTCTCTTATAACACTAGATATTTCTTATAGCCCCTCTTAATTTATGTTCTCAGACAATTTAATTTTGCAATTTCTGCCAATTTTAATTAAAGCGCACTACTACTCAGAAAAATATTTTTTTTCTGTAGAGCCGTCGCTGTAGATATAAATCAAGGGCGTATTTTTTAAGGCTAGTGAAGTTTTACCCGTATAATCAATGATTTTAAGTAGTGTTTTTGGAGTCGAATTTAAAGCGTTACTTCCCGATGAATCTCCCCATATGAGTTCGGCAAATTCAGGTTGGTCAATGAAGGGATTACGGTTGTTTTGGTAGTTATAATAAATAATATTATTTCTATTTCTTTCCCAATCGTCCACCGGATCCTGTATGTGCCAAACTAATAAGTCAGATAGCTTCGCATGAACGGGGTCAGAAGTATTGTTATTCGATGGTAGGTAATCAATAATCTGAAGGTCAGGTTCCAATCCTTCTCCTTCATACCTCGTCGCCATGTAAAAAATCATTCGTGCAACATCGCCTTTAACATTTTCATTGGGCTTCCAAACCCATTCAGTAGAACTTGTAAAGCATCCAGTAGGACCATCACCGTCAACATATGCTGTGTTACACTCTGCAAACCACCTATTGTTTCTTGCAGAGTTTACAGAGACATCACAAGGTCTTATGGCGTGAACATCAGTCCCTACACCTATCGTATTTCCAAAGTCGCCATGAGATTTTGCCCAAACATGTTCTCTATTCCATCCATTTCCTCCATTATATTCATCTTCTCCGTTTTTAGACCAACCGGTATACAATAAGATGACATTGTTCGGGTTGTTGGGGTCTTTATCTGTTTCTTTTAAAATATCCCAAACATCTGTTCCGCTGCTTGTATATGGGAATTCAATATGGTCTTTAATAATACTATTAAGTTCTGTTTTTAAAATCTCTCCAGTAAGTCCCTGGACATCATCATAGTATCCGTTTGGGATTTGTCCAAAAAGAAAAAAAACATTTAAATTAAAAGAGATAAAATAAATCAGCTTCATTATTTCATTTGAGTATTCCCTGTTGTATACGCAAAAGAAAAACTAAAGTTCTTATTACTTGAGAATTGTTATTTTTTTAGGTCGCAGGGTTTAATTCTGTCCCGCAATGCTTGCAGTGTTTTGCATTGTTATCATGACCTTCCAAGGAGCAGCTTGGGCAGCTTTGGGTATTCATTTTTTCAGACAATGCCAATTCAACGGAAATCATACCCGTAGGAACCGCAATAATGGCATAACCTAAAATCATAATAATGGATGCGAAAAATTGGCCCAATCCAGTTTGTGGTGAGATATCTCCATAACCGACAGTAGTCATCGTTACAATTGCCCAATAAATACTTCTCGGAATACTTGTAAATCCATCTTTTGGATCTTCAATGAGATAGATAATGGTCCCCATTATTGTTGCAATAGCCAGCACAGCTAATAGAAATACAACAATTCGTTGTCTACTTGCCTTGAGGGCTCTTCTCAAATTATTTGCCTCTTTAACATAGCGAATCAATTTTAAGATTCTAAAAATCCGAAGCAATCGAATGGTTCGGACTGTTTTTATTGACCCAATGCTTTCTGAAGATAAGAATAACCCAAAATAGGAAGGCAATAGAGACACCAAATCAATTAATCCATAGAAGCTAAAGATGTATTTTAGAGGTTGTTTCACACTTACGATCCTAAGCAAGTATTCAATGGTGAAAAAGATAGTAATGGTCCACTCAAAGGGCACTAAATAATGGTGGTATTTGTTATGGTAATACTCCACACTTTCTAGCATCACTGCACCTACACTTAAAACGATCAATACGAGTAATATTAAATCGAATAGCTTCCCTAAAAAGGTATCCGCCTCGAAAATAATCTCATGTGTTCTTCTTCTGAAGTTTTTCATCGTCATACGTGAAATTAAAAACAATTCTTTGCTTTTTAAGCAATACCCCCTTCTTAATATCCACCCGTTTATTGTTTTATGCCAAATGAAAAAGTAAATTGCGATTATGAATAGAACATTAATTACGTTGATTTACACAATAATATTAGGTGTGGGATATACACAAAGTTGGAATCAAATCTCGGTTCCTACGAGTGAACACCTTAATGATATAGAATTTCCAGAAGGCACAACAGGAGTTGGTTATATCGGTGGAGACAATCTCGTTTTACTCAAAACCATTGATGGTGGATTGTCTTGGTTTTCTGTTGATTATTCCGGAATAGACTCTTCAGGGTTTGTCCCCTTGAAATTTTTTGATTTAGAATTTGTATCTGATGAAGTTGGATTTGCAACCGTAGGTCATGATTTGGGGTTTTACCTGTATAAGACAATTGACGGTGGATTCAATTGGACTGAAATAAATTCTGATCAGAATTTAGGATCCTTTTGCTATAAAAACACCTTGGAAGTCATAGATGAAAACCATTATTTTGTTGGAGGTAGAGCTTGTTTTTCAGGTCCTGAAATTGCAGAGTTCAATAATGGAGAATGGTCTCTAAAACAAGTGTTAAGTGAGTTCTTCAATAGTGGAGAATACGTGCGGGATATAAAACTGCAAGGTGATCTCGGTATTGCGTCCACGAGCACCAGTGAATTGTTAAGAACTATTGATGGAGGTCAAAGCTGGTACTCTGTTGCATCTCCTATATTTTCAGCTGATGATTTCTTAACGGATGTGCTCATTATTAATGATTCAATAATGTACGCAGGAATGCGTAATAACGGCCCAGTACATTATTTGTTTTTTGAATCCACAGATTCTGGTGTGACTTGGGCGGAGTTTACTCCACAAGCTGGTGATATGATTATGTATGCCTCTTGGCATACATTCACGCAGAACGAAGCGGGCATGTTGTTCGGTAGTGCCTCTTCAGACGTTTCACAACACTTTATGCATAGTGCGATAGGTGGTGCTTGGAGCTATGAAGCTGTAGATCAAAAAATCAATGCTATTACAGCTTATGGATCCACGGCTATTGGTGTGGGTGAAAATGGATATGTCATTTTACAACAGAGCAATATGGGTATTACAGATCAAAGTTTAGATTTTAAAATCTATCCCAGTCCGGCATTCGAGGAAATTAAATTGGAAACCAATTCCCATCAGAAATCATATGTTACGATATGTGATGTATCAGGTGCTAAAGTTTATCAAGCCACTATCAAGGCGAATGAACCAATAAATGTTTCGACATGGAATAATGGTACTTACATTGTGAAGATTGTAAAAAACGGCAATATTTTTATTGATAAATTTATAAAGGAATGAGTGTTTCTATTTATTGTTATTTTGAGTCACGGTTTCTATTCATCACTTTTTATTAAATTTAAGGCAATTAAAAAAAATTAAATATGAAAAAGGTATTAATGGTATCGGTCTTAGGACTATTTTTATTCTCATGTGGTAAATCTGCATGTGACTGTCTTGCAGACACTGAAAAACTTGCTCAAGAGGCTATAGATGCTATGGGTGATGCGGATAAGACGAAGGAGGTTGGTGAAAAATCGCTAGCAAACTTGGAGGCTTGTAAGGATTACACTGAAGCAGATTATAAAGATTGTGCAGAGAAAGACAATGACTAATTTAGTGTTGAATTTTTAATTAAACCCCCATCAATTCGGTGGGGGTTTTTTATATCCCAAAACTGGCATGCTCCGAACAATGAACCTTCTTAAAACTTTCATCAACATTTTAACACAAAAGCTTTTTTCCTACATTTATAAAAAAGCAGTTTTATGGACACTCCGTTCGATTTAAAAAGTTTACAAAATCTATTGGAGCATGACAATCAAGATACCCGTCAAGCACTGAGAGAATTATTCAAAGATCCAATTTTCACCCCTCGATACAATGTTAGCCTTGAAGAGGAAAGAGATCTTGCGTATAAACGTTTAAAGCGAATTTGTGACAATCAGCTGATTTCCGTTCTTGACTTTAAGCAAAACCCACACCGAATATTTTCTGTTCATGAAGCAGTCGGAATGATGGATGGTTCTGCGGCAACCAAAATGACGGTGCAGTTCAATTTGTTTGGTGGAACAATTCTAAAGCTTGGCACCAAGTTGCATCACGATAAACTTTTAAGTGATATTGATGCTTTGAATGCTGTAGGTTGTTTTGGCTTGACAGAATTAGGATGTGGAAATAACGCTGTGGAGATGCAAACTACAGCAACCTATGATGCCAATAGTGAGGAGTTTGTGATTCATACTCCTGAGGTCAAGGCGAGGAAATATTGGATTACAAATGGTGCTGTTCATGCCCATTTTGTAATTGTATTTGCACGGTTATTAAATAACGGAATAGATGAGGGGATTCATGGCTTCATTGTGCCTATAAGAGATCAGCAAATGAAAGTGCTACCCGGAGTTACAGTCTGGGATATGGGCTATAAAATTGGAGTAAATGGCGTGGATAATGCAAGTATAGGTTTCGAAAGTGTACGCATACCTCGAACTAATATGCTTGATGCAACCTCTACCATCTCAAAAAAAGGGGATTTTCAAAGTAAGGTTAAAAGTAAACGAGGTAGGTTTTTAACACTTGCAGACCAGCTGCTAAGTGGCCGACTTTGTATTGCCTCGATGACGTTAGGAAGCACAAAAATTTGTTTAGATACCGCAATTCGTTATTCGAGTTCAAGATTGGCCGTTGGTCCGAACGGAAAGAGTGACACTCCTATCATGGATTATCAATTGCAACAACGAGCCCTAATGCCATTATTAGCGAAAACTTTTGCATATAATATGGCATTGAATCATACCAAGGATAAGTTCGCTGCGCTTGACAAAGAAGGAAGTGATTCTATGGAAGTACTTCTATTATGCTGTGTAATGAAAACACAAATTTCATGGCACGCTGAAAATACTGCGACTACGAGTAGGGAAAGATGTGGTGGTCAAGGTTTTTTGGCTGCAAATAGGCTTGGTGAAGGGATTGTAGGTGGGCATGCCGGAATTACAGCCGAAGGTGATAACCGTGTATTGATGCAAAAAATCGCCAAAGAGTTGCTTGGTAAGGCAGATAAAAGCGAGCTTGTAAAACAAAAAGTATTGAACATGTTACCGGGAGTTTTAAAAAGGACAGTGCAGGGAACACTTAATGGAAATCTTTCTAGCCCTGCGTTTCTTTTAAATATTCTAAAGGCCAGAGAGGATCATTTACTAACTGAGCTTGCACTAACGTTGAACTTAAAAAAGAAGCAAGGTAAGAGTCTATTTGAAGCTTGGATGTTTGAAGAGTCTGACGCCATTCAAAATTTATCTCAAGCCTATGCAGACCGCGTTGTGTTTGAGGCTTCGCTCAAGGTATTGAACACTTGTGATCCTTTATTAAAGCCCATTCTTGAAAAGCTATTTCTATTAGCTGCTTGTGAATGGATTGCTCAAGATTTGGGTTGGTTTGTTACGAATAAAGTACTTACAAAAAACATGGGAAAAAAGCTTCCTCAGCTTATAAGATTGTTGTGTTCGGAGCTTGCGCCACACGCAATAGCATTGGTAGATTCGTTTGGCATTCCTCCATATATGCGACATGCGCCCATTGCAGGTGATTGGGAAAAGTACAATGAAACAGACAACTTCGGAGAGCTAATCCCTGAATTACAAAATAAATCTAAGGCTTAACAAAAAAGCCCCCATCGCAGGAGGCTTTTGTATCTGAAAAAGGCGTACTATTTAATCTTAAAAAGTTTATCAGCCACAAGTGTGCTGTCATCTGCCCCTAGAAGGCGATAGAAATAGGTGCCATTTCCGAATGCCGCAATGTTAATCGTTGTCATTTCTCCAGAAATGGAGGTTTTAAGTACTTCTTTTCCTACGATATCCATAACCACCAGTGATTTTACATTTGGATGCGTGATATAGAAGTTTACAAATGAATTTGTTGGGTTTGGATAAACCGAAACATAATTCGCATAATTTTCATCGATTCCAGAATCGTCTTCATCAACCGTAATTGTATTGCAAGTTTCTGTTTCTCCACAGGCTGTAGATACTGTCAAACAGACATTGTACGTGCCAGGTAAACCATAGCTATGCTGAGGTGATGTCGCAGAACTTGTATTTCCATCTCCGAAGTCCCAAGCATTCGTCCCAGAGGTTGAGGTATTGTTAAACTGTACATTCAAAAAGTTCACATTCGAGGTGAAACTGGCTTGATCTGCAGCCGGTTCTTGAATATTAACTGCACTAGTCGCAATACAACCGCTACCGTCTGTAACCGTTACCTCGTAGGTACCAACTCCAAGACCATCCCAAACATCAGCGTTTGGACCTCCTGTCCATTGGAAGCTATAATCAGATGACCCAGAGGCAATTGCTTGTACAGCGCCATCGGTTAAGCCATTGCATGATATGTTTTCTGTCTCTACTTGTACAGACAATGAAATGTCATAATCTAAAGAGAAATTAATGGTCGTATCGCAACCGGCATCGACATCGGTAATGACAACACTATATGAACCATTACCAACGTTTGAAACACTCGCAGTACTGCCCAAGTTTGAAGACCAATCATAGGTGTAATTGCCCGATCCACCGCCTACGGTTACAGAAATTTCACCGTTGTCATTTCCGTTACAGGTAGGGTTCACCTCAGAATCAACTACGTCTAATCCGCATGTAATTCCAGAGAGTATATCTACGCAATAATCCTCAACTTCTCCCCATTGGTAACTATCGCAAACTTCAGGAAGCTCAGTTTGGTTACCCACGTATGCCATCTGTACACGCATTCTTGTCGTTCCTAGGGGCGTACCTGCAGGTATGGTTATCTGTCCAATTACATTCACAGTTTGATCAGCTGCACCTTGGTCAAACAACAACTCATCCGCACCAAATTCTCCATCTTGATCAAGGTCAATCCAAATTCTCGATTGCTCATTGTACAATGTTCCTCCCCAAGCGACTTCAATATCAATGTCATAAGTATTATCGACATCTAATTGGATTGGATTTCCGGTAAAATCGCCATATCCACCATCGTTTCCTGATTGATTGGTGTAAGTATCGATTGTGAAAGATTCAATCCACTCATCTACGCCGTCAGATGCTGCATTTGTACAATATTGGTTATCGATACAAGCACCACATCCTAAAGTTGCAAATGTCTGAATAGAGGTAGGATTAGAAATGTCACCGCCACAATTCGATTCCAAATAAAACTCATATTCTGAACAGCTATTCAAACCACTTAAAGCAACAGGAGAAGTAACGTCTAGCTGTGGTGTCCAGTTGTTGCTTCCAACTTCTCTCCAATAAAGGTTGGTTGCATCCGCATCCGCTTGAACATTAAATGCTATATCTGCATTATTATCTGCAACATTATCCGCTTGAATGCCACTAGGCCCAAAGCAAATCGAACCATTACAACCTACTGCCATCAATTCATCTAGTGTATTTCGTGAGTTTAGACGACCGCCAGCAACAAACTTATTCGCTAGTTGCGGTTTAGGATCTGTACCATCCATAAGTGCTTGAAGTACCATGTCTGCTCCCATTTGTGGATTGGCAATAACGGTATTCATAAAGTCAGCACATGGAATTGAATAAGCAAGTCCGATGACTCCTGCTGTAAGTGGGCACGAGAATGAAGTTCCAGTAGTAGAAGTCGTACCATTTGTCCCTGCTGTAGTAACCACATTAATCCCTGGTGCACCGAATTCAATAGTTGTTGCACCGTAACCACCAGCAGTATTGTCATTGTGGTCCGTTCGTCCCACTCCAATCATGTATGGTGTGTCACATGCGGTAGGCATATCACCTGCTGTATCAACATTTAAATTTGAGTTGGTCGTCGCACCAACATTTAGAATACCCGCTTCTCCCATCGTCGTATAAAAACTACACCAAACAGGATGGTTGTTTGGATTCTCTCCATCAATACCCCACGAAGAACTCGTTGCAACAACAAACGCTCCTTCTGAGCCACCTGAATTGTTCCAAAGGACTCTCATGTCATAAGGATATTGATATGCTTGAATGGCATTAGCGTCTGTATTAATACTGTAGCCACCTACAACCATTAACTTAACATCCCAGTTTGCACCAGCAACGTTTAGACCATTGTTTCCTTTTGCACCGATCATTCCAAGGCAATTTGTCCCATGTCCTCCAGTTCCGTAGTTGTCATTGTTTTGAAGTGGATTCCAACCATTATAGTCGTCAACGTATCCGTTACCGTCGTCGTCGACGCCATTATTCTCAATTTCGTTGGTATTGATCCATCTGTTTGGGGATAAATCCTGGTGGTCTAAGTTTCCACTTTCAATTAGACAAACAACAATATCATGACCTGAGGCTGTTGTTCCTCCTGTTGTAATATCCCATGCCAAATCTGAATCGATATCAGCGTCAGTTGTACCACCCGTTTGGCCCGTGTTGTTGTGGTGCCATTGGCTCGTGAAAGTCGCATCATTAGGAAGCGTGGAGCGCATTTTTAAATAGTAATTGTTTTGTGCCAGCTGCGTTTCGTGTTGTCCGTAAAACCAATTGATTATGTCCTCATGCGAGACAGCATTTGGGTCGAAATTTAGCTGCCAAATGTGCGCAGTTGGCGAAAGCTCCTGATTAATTTCTAGCTTAAAGTTTAAGGGTGCTCGAGCAACAAGGTTTCTAATGTTGGCATCATCAAAAATTTGAATAATGACATCTCCCGGTACATAAGGGTTCGTTTGTTCTTGAGTTTCTATTGCATTTTGTGAAAATACAGAAGAAAGTAAGAGTGTAAAAAATAGGTTGAGATAAAGTTTCATGTGTTTAGTTGATTTATTTGCCCCTAAAATATCAAATCTAACTCAGAATAAATAATATTTAACTTAAAAGGTTCAATGCTTTAAACGTTTAAAAGTGTGCATTTTATGTGCAGTCAGAACGAAGTTAAAAAGTATACTTGTTCCCTTTTTAATTTGTGAGTTAAAGCATATGGTAACGGTATCGATTACTCTTGATTAGATGGAGAAAAGATGTGCCTTGCAATTACTTCGTTTCATTTGTATCTTGCCGTATGAAAAAATGGTTTTTGATGTTCACCTTGGCTTTTGTCTCTCAGCTGGAAGCACAAACTGAGGACAGCTTCGTTTTTGATGGTGAAGAAAGAAACTTTGTTTATTATGTTCCATCCTCCTGGGATGGAGCTCAAGAATTCCCGCTGCTGATTGTTTTACATGGTTTGACCCAGTCGGGCAATGGCATTATGAACATTACAGGTTTCAATGAAATTGCAGATGCCAATAACGCTATTGTCTGCTATCCAGATGGCTTAAATGCATCTTGGAATGCCGACTTAAACCCTGTGAATTCGGAAGTAGACGACATCGGCTTTATAGAATCTTTAGTAACTTATTTTGAGACAAATTACAATACAAACCCATACCGAAGATACCTTTGCGGATTTTCAAATGGCGGATTTTTGAGCCATAAAATAGCGAGTGAGTCTACTATGTGTTTCGCCGCAATAGGGACTGTTGCGGGCAGTATGACCAATACAACGTTTACTAATTTCGACCCGAGCTTTGAGACTTCTGTGCTCCATATTCACGGAACTACGGATGGTATAGTACCCTATAACGGCAGTTCAGCGACAGGTGCTTCAGTGGAGGAGGTCATGTCGCTTTGGCAGAATTATTTATCCTGTGACGCTGAGCCAATATTTGTGGAGATGCCGAATACGAGTCTTCTGGATGTATCTTATCCTGAAAAGTATGTTTACCAAAATTGTTCAGGGGGTTCACTTGAGCACATAAAGGTTATCGGTGGCGGTCACCAATGGCCTGGAATTGCAACGCTATTTGGTGGTTTAGGGACGATCAACATGGATTTTTATTCACCTCAAGTTATTTGGGACTTTCTAGAAGATAAAAGCTGTCCTAATGAATTAGGGGTTTCAGATTTATCTCCAATAAATGTAGATAAAACCTTGTTGAAAATAGTGGATTGTTTGGGACGTGAAACTTCTCATAAGGAGGGCATAATTCAATGGTACTTATTCAGTGATGGGTCTGTAGAGAAACATTTTACAGTACCTGATTAATTTAAATTCAACATATGAAAAGCTTATTAGTTATATCTATTGTTCTTTTGACATTTTCAATTCACAGTCAGAATATTTTAATTTCTGAAAATTTTGAAGATAATAATTTACCGAATGGATGGACCATATCAACGAATGCCTCGGATGGCGGCTGGAATATGGGAACTGCTCAAAATATCGAAAGTCAATGGTGGGAAATCGCGAATCATGGAAAGATTATTGGAACGAATGACGACGATTGTGATTGTGACAAGAGTATGGATTATTTAATCGCACCAACATTAGATTTTAGTAATAGTGCGGCTGCAGCATTGCAGTTTGAAAACTATTTTGATGGAGGAGAGTTTCAAGGAAATACGGAAGTCGCTACCCTCGAATATAGCCTGGATAATGGTGCTTCATGGACAATTCTTTCAACCATTGAAGGTACAGATGACGGTGCGTGGGACCTTCAGTCTTTTGATCTGTCAACTCTTTGCGGTAATGCAAATGTCCTATTGGGGTTTCATTATGATGACGATGGAGGTTGGATGTTTGGTTGGGCGATAGACGATGTTTTGATTTTTGAACCAGAAGGCCTCGATTTGGCATTGACTTCGTTAGCCATTACTCCAAACGTAAATGTTCCTGCGACACTTCCCGTTTCTGGTACTGTTACAAATATGGGCGCTGAAACCATCACCTCGTTTGATATCTCTTGGGACACAGGAGGCGGCATGACCTATAACACTTCGGTAACAGGTGTTGCGATACCTTCTTTAGGAACTTATAATTTTACACATCCAGATAACCTTCAAATTTTTAATTCGGGTCAAACTTCACTTCAAGTTACGCTCTCGAACATTAATGGCCTTCCTTCGGACGATAATTCCACAAACGATGTTTTATCGATGACCATACAGTCGCTAGAGTATGGCACAATCATAGATGGTGGTATTGAGCGTGATTATATTTATTACCACCCTTCAAGTGCACCTGAAAATTGCCCATTGGTATTTGTCTGTCATGGTTATACGGGAACTGCAGAAGGCATCATGAATTATTCTAATTTCAATCAGCTTGCCGATGAATATGGTTTTGCAGTATGCTATCCTCAGGGAACGCAAGATGGGGGAGGGAATACATTCTTCAATGTTGGTTATGCGTTTCAAAATAATGAAACGGTAGACGATGTTGCTTATTTACAAAACCTGAGTTCGTATTTTCAAAATACCTATTCCCTTGCAGCAGATAAAGTTTTTTGCACGGGAATGTCTAATGGCGGAGACTTATGTTATATGTTGGCTTGTCAAGCTTCAGAAACGTTTAGAGCAGTAGCTCCAATCGCCGGAATGATCATGCAGGACATTATGGACGACTGTGCGCCTTCGAGTGAAGTCTCCATTCTTGAGATACATGGAACGAATGACAATGTAACCTATTTTGATGGAGACCCCACAAACCAAGATGGATGGGGAGCCTACCCGAGTATCCCCGAAACCATGACTTTTTTCAATGACCTATTTAGTTTAACACTGCAAAGCTCGGAGAACTTTCCGAACACCAGTACCAATGATGGCAGTACGGTTTCTTCTGAAAAGTACGGTGCCGAAAATTCCTGCACTGAAGTGTGGCTATACACCGTTCAAGGCGGAGGCCATGATTGGCCAGGAGCATATGGCAATATGGATATTGAAGCCAGCCGAGAAGCTTGGCTATTTTTCCAGCAGCTCTGTGATCCAATCGCTAATACATCTTCTATAAGCTCTTATGGAAGTAAGACGCTTGTCCGTATTTTAGACCTAATGGGTCGAGAGGTAAAAAATAAAGCCTCGGGTGTTGTTTTATATCAATATTCTGATGGTTCTACGGAGCGTGTATTTCTACAACCTAAGTAAAACAAGGATTTTCACTAAAATCCACTCTCTTAAA
>Ga0206677_10003411_pt1 | contig 13370 bp, 8 predicted proteins | sample M130m12015metaG_FD_155475 | JGI IMG/M metagenome (GOLD analysis project Ga0206677, IMG submission 155475) | Ammonia-oxidizing marine archaeal communities from Monterey Bay, California, United States - M1 30m 12015 | ecosystem: Environmental > Aquatic > Marine > Intertidal zone | place: USA... | reverse complement strand
CCGTAGCCTCGCTACCACTTACGCCTACCGAAGTAACAGTATCAGTATTGTTGTCTGTCCAAGGCACGTTAACATACATCTTCTCAGAAGATACTTCAACAGGATAGTTCTTTCCGTTCTCAGAGTATCCTATCTTAAATCCACCTCTAGTGGATGCAGTACCTGCTGGTAGCGAATAGTTGTTTGCATTGTTGGCTACACCAGTAGCTGTAGAGTATCCTGCTGATGCGTGGTTGCCCCAGCCGTAAGCAGTATTCCAGTTCCCTATTGTTGTTGGACTAACTGTAGCGTTACCAATAGTTAAGTAACTGCTTGTATAATTTGTCGCATCAGCGTGAATTATAAAGTCAGCACCATTATTACCTTCTCTTGTAATGTGGAAGTCATTGCTATCAGCATTGTAGACTCTGAACTTAATATCATCATCATCTTGGAATACAATGTTAGGAGAAGCTCCAGAACCATCGTCTAAAACCAAATCACCAGTCATTGTGCCGCCAGCTAAAGGAAGCTTAGTAGCAATACTATTAGTTACAGTAGTAGAGAAGTTAGCATCGTCTCCCAATGCAGCAGCAAGCTCATTAAGCGTGTTTAGCGTACCCGGAGCAGAGTCTGAAAGGTTTGCTATTGCAGTCTGCACAAAAGCCGTTGTAGCAAGCTGTGTGGTGTTTGTTGTTGAGCCAGCGGTAGGCGCTGTTGGTGTTCCCGTTAAAGCAGGAGATGCTTTAGGAGCATATGTTGTTGCAGCACTTGAAGTTGTTAAGTATCCAGCAGACCCGTGATTACCCCATCCGTACGCAGTGTTCCAGTTTGTAGAGTTACCGCCAGTAGCTGTAACAGTTCCACTTGTAGACATTGAACGGTTCATTTGTATAACAGCTCCTGAAACTTCAGGATTAAACTCTAAGTTGCCTTGAGCATCAATACCGAAATAAGCTTGTCTATCTCCTTCTGAATCTTGAAATTGTATATAATTCCAGCCACCTTCTTTAACCCCCGCTGTTCCGCCTAAACCCATTTGCTTAAGGTTTAGAATACCATCAGAATTAGATGCTATGGTTACAGGATTTGAAAAATTTACAAGTCTCGCAGTGCTTGTATTAAGGCGTGCATCAGCAAATGTTCCACTTGTAATATCTCCAGCAGCGTGTGTATGCGATGCAGCTGCAAAGTCTGTTGAAGCAGATAAAGCAGCACTGCCGAGTCCAAGATTAGAACGAGCAGCAGAAGCGGTAGACGCACCAGTACCACCATTAACGAGAGCTAAGTCTGTACCAGACCAGTTGCTATTATTAATAGATGTTAAATATGTGCTATTAGAGTCAAACTTAACAGTACCGCCCGCTGCAATCCTAATGCGGTCGCCTTCAAATTGCACATAAGTGTTAGTGTCCCCGTCGTGGTAAATAGCATTACCCACATACATGTTAGTGGCTCTTATGTTGCCATTAACATCTAATTTCTGAGTAGGAATAGAAGTTCCAATACCAACTTTATCTGTAGAGGCGTCTGTAAACAACAGGCTTACATCTGTATCACCTTCTACTCTAAAGTCTACATCTCCTCCATTATTATTAACAACAACCTTGTCTTGCGTGCCGTTTTCGTTTATAGTGAGCATTACAACATCACCTGCTTTAAAAGTAATGTCATCATTACTAAAAGCGATGTTTGTATCACCGTCTCCCCAATGAGCTATACTTGCGCCCACATAATGAGTTCCTTCTGTAATCCCCGTGTCCATTCTTGCTGTTCCTGTAACATCAAGATTTTCGTTTGGAGAAGTGTTTCCACCCATACCTACTCTACCGTTAGAGTCAATAAACATTCTTGTTTTTGAACCAGCTGAGTAATCGTCAGTAGTAGAGAAATACATTTTTGTACCGTAGTTACCGTCAGTACGAGTGTATATACCAGCGTGAGCAGTTGCTCCGCCTCCAGTATCTGAAGCTCCGAATGTAATTGCAGAACCAGTATTGTTAGAACCAGTTCCAACAGGGTCAAGGTGAATAGAACCAGTTGTTGTTCCTTGTGTGCTTTCGCTCCAATCAACACCATTACCCTCAACAGTTAACTTTCCAGTCATTGAATCACCAGTGACTGCAACAAAGTCTGTAGAAGCTGATGTAGCTGCCGTACCTAGTCCAAGATTAGTCCTTGCAGCAGATGCACTTGAAGCTCCTGTACCACCGTTTGCAACTGATAAGTCTGTACCAGACCAATCTGAATTGTTTATAGTACCGTATAATATATTATTACCTTTATACTGAAAAACATTGGAGCGTGCGTCTAAAATAGTTGTCCATGATATAGTTGTCCCCGCAGAACCTGCTGCGCTAGACCTCAAAACTATACCGTCATACAAGTCCATTCTTGTAGGAATATCGTTGAACACCCTTGAGTGTACGTCAGATGTCCCCGAATAAGCAATATTATAACCAATACCCCCGTAGTTTCCACCGCTATATCCCATTACTATAGCGCGAGGGTCACCAGAATATTCACCAGCAGATAAGTCCCAATGCACCTCGTTTACTGATGTAAGTGTACCACCAACTACAAAGCTGTCATCAGTCTTCAAAACATTAGCTGCACTACGATATATGTTAGTGTCAGCAGCAGTGCCAAAGTAAAGCTTACCGCTACCATCAAACAAGAGCCGTTGTCTGTTACCCCAAGAGGTATCGTTATTAGGGAAAGCTAATACCTGTAACCCACCTTCAGAGCCTATGGTAACTAACTCATTAGCAGCTCCAGCATTAGTTTTAAGAGTATTACTCGTATCTCCACCAGCTATAATTACACCATCATCATGCCCTAGTATCAGACCGCCATTAGCTGTTGTACGCTCAAGAATAGGCTGTCCATCAAAGTACAAGAACACCCCAGTGTCTGGAGTAAAGTCAATGTATCCACCAACACCAATAGTCATGGTAGAGGTTAACGCCATGTTGTTCTCAATCTGTGGGTTATACAGATTTAAAACTGTAGAGCTAGAGCCTACTGTAAGAGTAGCACTACCGCCATTCTCTCCTTTGATAGAACCGCTTTGCTCAAAGATTATATTCACATTGTTTACACCGTCACCGATATATACGTCTGAATCCACATCACCAAACAGCACATCACCTACGGCATTACTGATAACCAAGTCATCGCCTGATGTTTCAATCTTACCAGTGTTTGTACCAGCAGAGTTTTTGAATTGAATGTGTTGCGGAGTGCTTAAAGCACTTACGAGTTTAATAGCCATAATTTATAATCTTGTTCCTCCGATTCGTTTTTTACCTGTACTAAATGATGCTCTCACACTTTTTCTAGCTGTTCCTTTTGAGTGGTAACTCTGAGGTGAAGCCACAGAAAAAGCTACTTTAAAATCTTTCATTTTAGCACCTTCTTCTCTACCATCATTATCTTCTAAGAAGTACCCATAAGACAACCAGTAAGATTCTTTTTGAGCTGCTACTGTTACCTCTTTGCTTTCCCAAGCACCTATAGAGCTACTTGTGTGACGATTGTATTCCATAAACCCTTCTTGAAGTTTACCTTGAGCCTCTGTGCTAGTTCTTCCGTAATTTTCTAATGTGCTAATACTAAAGCTATGTCCTTCAGAGGCGTTTCCAAAGTCACCATTAGCATATCTACCATTGCGCCATATAGCACCGTTTGCTGGTCTTGCAATAAGAACAGGATAATCATTGCTACTTAGAGAAGCATCACCCGTGCCTAAATAATTTTTAGGGTTAACGTACCATTCTGATTGTATCTTAACTACCGTATTAGCTGGTACAAACACTTTTTCTAAATAAGATTTGTGGTTATTTTCTTGTATAAGAACATCCCAGTCGGTTGTACCTTTTCTTTTTACACGAGTAAATCTAAAATGCTGTTCTACATACTCGTCAGCTTTAAAACCGTGTTCGTTCCAACGAATAATTCCCATACCGCCAGCATTTCTCCAAGCATCATAATATGTATGAGCATCGTGATAAACGTTCCACGCATATATTTTACCTAATTCTTTATTGTAGTAAGCATTACTTCCGTCCCATAAATTAGGCATAAACCGTGAATTATGTATATATGTATCCACAGAACTGTCTGTTTGATATGTGTATCTATACTTGTCAGCATACCATCTATCCCAATGTTGATTTGTGTTACTATTTCCAAAATAAAAAGCGTAACTATGCTGGTGTCTCACATCTATGTGCCGTACAGAAATGGCATTGGTTTGACGATGGTTGTACAACATAAACCCATAATCCTCTGCCATTCTATTGTAGAAGTATTCGGTATAGTTATGTTCTGCGTATGCAGCCTCAATCTGTGTATTAGAGTAACTACCCGCAAAGTTTTGCATGCCGTACTGTTTTGTATAGTACCCCGAAGACCATCTCCAGTATCCTCTACCAGTTCCAGCGGTAACACAGTTTCTACTTACGTGACCGTACGGGTGGCGAACACATATAGAAGGATAGCTATCCCCATCTCTTGATGCATTAGAGCAGAGATTGTAAGCAGTATAGCTACAGCCATCTATGTAATTTTCCCCTGTTTGGCTAACACCACTAGAAGTGTGAATTGTAGTTTGGTCAGCACCACTGCCATTTAAATCTGTGCGGTATCTACCGTTATATCCACCAATAGTTATACCTGCTCTAAAATTAGTGCTGTCATTAGTATTGTAACCTAATCCTTTAAATTGAACGTATTTAATCTTAACACGTCTTGTAGAGGCATCATCGTGACCATTGTTAGTCCAGTATTTTACATTAAAGAATACACGAGCGGAATCTTGGTCGCCATCAGGAACATCAGTACCATCAGTCTTACACGCTTTAATAAGGATGTCTCTTGTTACTCTGGTTACTACACAACCAACATCAGAATAGTATTGTATATTTCTATCTAGCGTTAGTGCGTTTCCGCTTTTAGCAGATATTGTGTATAGCACATTATGTCTCCAAACATTGCTTTCACCACCGCTTACGTAGTTGTATGTTCCGTTATCCGTAGATGCTTCTAATATGATTTCATCTCCTACAGATAAATCTGAAGCGTTACCTACTACAATTTGATTAGTGCTGTCTAAAGCTGTAATTGCAGTTGTTATAGAAGTTGATAGTCTTCTTACGATTCTATTGTCTGGGTGGTACTTCTCCGTAGCAGATTGATAGGCTGTTAAACCGTCTACAGTGCCCGTAACGGCACTACCAAACGTTATTACATTTCCTTCAATATTTGTAATCTCTTTTAGGTTTCTATTAGAGCCTGCGCCAAAAACTATCTTGTACCCTACTCTAAATACAGCTGCATCATCTACTGTTATGGTAGAACCAGACTTAGATTGAATAACAGCTTGTGGCGATACAAATTGTCTTATATATAGTCTGTTGTTACCGCTATCTACTTCATGAATCCAAAAGCATTCATCGGGATTCATGCGGTAATCCACTTCTCTTTCATACAGGCTTATCATATCGCCTGCTGCAAAATTTGAAACACTATCTAAGGTAAGATAATCAGAGAAGGCTTCATGAACACCATTTAGATTATTGTAATGTGTAGGCTCACTACCTGATAATTCAACACCGCACCATCTTCTTGAGTCTACCTGAATACCGTGTTGGTCTGAATTGCTTCCAGATATTTTTATTTCTGAACCCCCAGTCATAGAAAGCAAAGAACCGCTTCCAGCAGTGCCGTTTACAAACTCACCAGCATTGACATTACTCGTGTTCTTAACAGTCATTCTACCGTGCAGGTGCATCTTACCACCATTAGCAAAATGTAGGTTACCATCAATAGTTATATCTCCTGTCCTTGTAGACTGTATATTGGTAGTAACGTTTACTTTATGACCGTGCGAAATAACTACTAAGTCATCAGCAGCAGGTATACTACCGCCTACCCAAGTACTAGTTACATTCCAGTTACCTGACTGATTACTCGTTATTGTAGCCATCTTCTAAAATTTCATCGTTGAATAATTCCTGATATCCAGACAAGTCTAAAGCTGTTTCAAATTGCAAAACATCGTCTGAGTCAACTAGTGATTCTTGATTTAGCTCTACAGCTACTTCAGATTCGTCAGAAGAAAGAGTGATTTCCCCAGTAGTCTTGTTATAACTTACACTTAATATCATGTTGTATTTTTTGCTACTGACAAAGATAACAAAAAAAGAGGGCTAAGATTAATTCCTAGCCCTCCTTGCTTATACCTTACTGGTTGAGATTATTCTCCCCCAGTGATGTGTACCTTAATTGTTTCTGCTGGTAAATCTTGAATGGTGATTGCACCAGTAGATTGATTCTGTACGATTTCTGCTAATAACATAGCGCCACTGCTGTCAATTACGCTAATATGGAAAGGAGCAGTTAGATTGTGGGTGCTTCCCGCAATAATAAGTTCTCCACCACTGTGATTTGTTTCCGTGTGTACGTAACGTTTCGCGCGGTTTACAATATCATTTATGGTAGCGGTACTTACTGTAACACCATCCATCTTGTTAAGCTCCGAAGTAGAAGCGGTGATTCCGTCAAGAACACCGAGTTCCGAACTAGTTACCGCTGAAGCAGCAATCTTACCAGAAGCGTTAGAAACTACAACACGAGAGGCTGTTAAGTTTGTATCGTCAATGGTTGTAGCAGCACCAGTGATTGTTGGTTGCTTGCTGTTGATTTGAGTCTGTATAGCTGAAGTAACACCGTCAACGTAGTTAAGCTCTGTTGTAGTAGCGGTAACTCCGTCCATGATGTTTAACTCTGCTGTACTAGCAGTTAAGCCATCAGTTTTGTTTAACTCAGCCGTAGAAGCTGTAACACCATCTAAAATGTTTAATTCAGCAGCGGTAGATGTAATTGTTGTACCACCAAGAGAAATAGATGTTGTTATGATACCTGCCTCTACAGTTCCAAACTTAGCTGCTGCTAGAGTACCTGAAAATACCTCATCATTATTAGTAGCGTCAACATAAGCTGTAAACTCACGAGCCGAATCATCGTAACCAAAGAAACCTAGTTTTGCGCTAGTTCCATCATGATAGCGGAATTCAATACCACGGTCTTTGTTATCATCTCCTGATGGAGCAGTATCACCACCAAGGGTAAATACAGGGTCATCAATAGTAACTGTTGTAGAGTTTACAGTAGTGGTTGTACCACTTACCATTAAATCTCCGTCTACAATAACATCACCAGTAACTTGTACGTTAGGTGTGTTTGTGCCACTACCAATGATTATGTTTGTAGAACCTGAACCGTGTACGTTTACAGCGTGTGTAGTGTCTAGATTCGCAAGAGTAGCCGTTAGGTTTGTTGGCGATACACTGTCATCTATAGCCGTAGCAAAAGACATTGTTCCGCTACCATCAGTCTTTAAAAACTGACCAGCAGAACCGTCTGAAACATTAAGTCTAGCGATGTCTACAGAGTTGTCTGCAATCTTAGCCGCAGTTACCGCATCCGTTGCGATTAGGTCTGCTGTAATCTGAGCATCAGCAATTTTAGCAGTAGTTACCGCATCATCCGCTAGCTTAGCTGTTCCAACTGCACCCGCTGCTAATTTACCAGAAGTAACCGCAAGGTTAGCAATGTTTCCAGTAGCTACAGTAAGAGCCGCCATCTTAGCACCAGTTACCTGAGCATCAGCAATGTGTGCCGTGTCAATACTTCCGTCAGTATAGTGTTCGCTGTTAATTGCATTATCTGCAATCTTAGCGCCCGTTACTGCATCAGCACCTAACTTAGCGTTAGTTACAGCACCTGCTGCAATCTTAGCAGTTGTAACTGCAAGAGAGGCTAGTTTAGCTGTAGCAACACCACTATCTTTAATGGTAAGGGTGTTACTAGATAAGGTAATTGTTGATTCGTCAGCGGCAGCACCTACTAGTGTCCATGCTGAACCATCATATACCTTTAGCTTATCTAATGTGCTATCATATACGAATTGACCTTGTGCTGGACTAGTAATCGCATTAATCTGCGTAGTAGACAGGTTTTGAATTTGTGCGTTACGGAGTTCTCCCTTAGCTAAGTCTAAAAACGAACTTAGCTGTATACTGGTGACGGATAACCCCGATACTATCTTTAATGCCATGACTTATTTCTTTTTTACAAATTTAACACTAATTTAAATACGCTTGACCACTAGTGGATGCATCAAACGTTAGAACTACTTGATTGTCAGATATATACGAAACGTCGCATATAATAACTGTACCTGCTGAATCTACAACTGAGACAGATGCTCTCTTGCTTAAACCATGGTTAACAGTCCATGTAGCACTGGGAGACGCTTGAGTGTGTACATAGTTTTTATCAGAGCTACCTGACGCTGCTTGAACGCCGGATACAACAACACTCGTAGCAGTGGGAGATGTAGATGTTACATTTACCGCTGAGGCTGTTGAAGCATTAATGTTAATGCTGTCTCCGCTTTTTATTTCTATGTTGTTACTCACTAATGTCTTCGTTAACAGTAAATAATCCGTAAATCCAAGTCTTTACTTCGCCTCCAGTTGTAGACTGAAGGTCGTATACATACATGCCTCCATTTACTGCTGCCATAACAGCTGCTGTAGCTGATATAGTGAGTTCTCCAGAGGCGTTACCTACATAGGTAAAAGATGAGTCTCCTATAATATCGGAAGACGAGGTGTCGGTTTCCTTGACATCCAGCTTCCACGTATACCCAGAGATATCTAAAGCAGCAGCGTCTGAATCTGTAAAAGTAAATTTCAGATTAAACGTGTCTCCCTTTCTACAGGTGACATCTACTCTAGTTGAGTTGTCTAAGTTTATTTGTGTTGCCATCTATTTAAATTCAAAGGTCGCTACTATTTCTGCTGTAAATTCAAATCCCGAAGGGTATCCGCTTTCTGGGTAACTAGAATTACCATATCCGATATAAGGACTGTAATAAATTCTTCGGTTACCATTGTCGTCATTAATTTCATCCCAATCGTTATTTGGTGTATCTACAGTTATCTGCTGATAAAGACTTCCATCGCTTCCCATGTAGTGACTATATCCTACAGGTAACGCTGTTGATGTGTGGATGTAATTAGAATAAGCATTTACATATCTCTGAGTGTTATAAAGATTAGAAGTAAATGTTGAACTACCATCAGCGCTCATAGTTCCTTTTCTTATGTACCCGAATAACTGAGCTAATTGATTATTCGTAATATTCATCAAGGTAGAGCTTATTTGATTTGTATTACCTGTGAGGTCACCCGCAGGAACATTCGATTTAACAACAATTTTTATGAGTCTTACTTCATTTTTTGTGTTAAACTCGGCTGTGTCAAAATAATCTACAGTAGATGATGGAGCGTCAAGAACATAATACGGACTTCCAGCAGGATAGTATGTGGTTTTAGTTGCATTTAGAAGGTCGGCAGCAGAATGTGATTCACTGCCATCTGTATGTGTGCCATCCGCAGTTAAGCTAATACTAACGGTTTTTGTAACCGTTTGATTTTGAGTAGGTGTAGAGACACTCCAGTTCCCAACAGAAGGATTCTTGGTACAAGTAAATGTATATAAAGCGCCGTCAGCAGGTATTTCATAATACACACCGTCTGCTAATAAGTTTATAGAATCGTTTGAATCGTATGGGAAGACTCGTATAGAAACAGAAGAGTTGTTCACTATACCTACTATACCGCCTAAAGATGGCTCTGGTAACCTTACAGCGTAATTAGTTGATGTTGCCGATATAACAGAAACTCCATATCCTAATAAAGCGGTTGATGATATTGTGGTTCCATTAGCTGTTACAGATGATTGAGCATACTTTATAGACTTAACTGTTAAAGAGGTAATATCCTCACCTGCTCCATTTTGAAGAGTACCTGTGGTTGGTGAACCAGCAGACGTTCCTATAGTAAGAACGTTTCCGTAAGTATCTTCTATTTGTGTATTAGTTAGATTCATGAAGACCAATTTTGATTGTTATCAGACCAGCTAAAATTAGAGGTTGACCAGATTCTAGATACCACAGAGGCAATAGCTTTTACTATTTTATTTAAACCTAATCCTAATCCTAACATTTTATGCTAATCTATATGCCAATAACTTACCGCTATCAACTGTTATTTCTGTAAAAAGACCATAGATTGTTAACCCAGCTGGTATTGTAACTGTACTCAGATTGTCTCCACTAGAAGACACAGTGCTTATAACACTGCTCTCTAAGGTTGTTATAGCTACATATTTATGAGCGTTTAAAGTCCCCGAACCGCTTTGGTAATCAAAACCTGACTGTCCAAAAGCTTGAAGATTTGAGTTGTAATCGTGAACTAATTTATTTTCTGCCATTTTTATCGTTTTTACAAAGGTAGTAAATTACTGGTTATCAAGAAGTTAACTGGTCAATAAGACTATCACCTTCATCTTGCAATTCTCCTCGTTTTCCTTGACGTTGAGAAATCATTTTAGATTGCTCTACAGCTTGCTTTTTAACACGCTTATCTTTAGCTTCTTCTTTCTGGCTTTCCATGCTTTTACGAAACTCCATGTCCTGTTGCTTAGCACCCATTGAAGCTTGTAACTTAGAGCCTTCAATCTGGCTTTTCAGCTGGTACTCTAACTGTAGTAGTTGAGCCTTAGCTTGAGCATCTGCCTGAATCTCTGCAATCTTAGCCTGACTCTGCATTTGAATCTCCTGCATCTTGCCTTGAGAGGCAGCCTGAGCGGTTTGCTGATTCATCTGAGATTGCATCTGAGAATTACGTTGCGCTATCTCTTGTTGCGCTTTCATTCTTTTCTTACGTCTCACTATCAACAATCTCTCAGCTTGGTCTACATCCTTTAATTGTCTAACAGCCATTGCATCCTCAAGGTCTATTTCTTTTTGAGCCAAAGCAATTTGTATGTTCTGCTCTAAGTACGACTTCTCGGTTTCATCCATCTCTGTTTGAACCTTAACGCCAAAATTATACATAGGTAAGTCTCCAAAAGAAGCTAATACCTTCATATTGCTCTTACCAATAGCCTGCTCATATGCTTTAAATATAACCGATTTACTAGGCAGTATTTGAAGACACTTCACAATGTCCTCACAAACTTTAGTGTATAGATATAAAGCTGAATTAGAAATGTCGTATATAGCGTTATTACCAGCTGCAATAGCTTGCTGACGCACACCAACGAGCTGCTCTCCTTTCGGAGAAGTGCCATCCATTACTTCGTTAATACCTGTTGTATCACGGATAAGACGGAGATTATGGTTATAGATACCAATAAGCTCATTGATATTCCTAATGCTATTGTCCAGAGACCTAACTGGAGGGTTCTGGAATCCACCTTCTGGATTCTTCGAACGATAGTAGAATACACCTGTTTGTTCATAGATGTCTTGTATGTCTAATGGTTGTAATTCACCGCCCTTACCTAACTGTACGTTTTCTAAGCCTTCAATGTCTACAATCAAGCCATCTGGCTTAGCCTTAGCAATAGCCTGTTGCAGCTTCAAATGAGATAGCTGTAACTGGTCAGCGAAACCTATTACAGAGCCAACTAAAGACTTAGGCATCATTCTGCGTAAGTTAGTAGCCACCACAGAGTAAGAAAGTCTAGCTTTAGTTAAGTCATGTACGTTTTTAGGTATGTTTCTTTTTTGTCCGTAATCAAAAACATAACCGCATCCAACAATATAGCTTCCGCCAAATACAGTTTGAATGTTCATGTTTTTTGGGTTTCTGTCGTACACCGATTCTTTAGGCGGTGAGTAGTCGAATCCTTTATAGTAAAAACCTTTATTACCGAACTTGGACTCCTTCTGCTCGAAAATCATATCATCAGTAGACATGAATTCAAAATCCATTACCTCAACTATAAACTCGTCATATCCGTACGTTGTACGGTTAAGTGTTTCATCGTAGTATTTATAGCTTAGTTTGTCGGCTTTGTTTTGATATTTACCTTTTACTTTCTGAGCTATCTTTTCATATTGCTCTTCTGTAAACTCATTACGAGCAATACGCTTAAGCTCAGAGATGCTAATCTTCTTGATGTGTCCTGCGTATATAAGGTCGCTAAACGTAGGGTCTTCGGTGTAGCTATGGAAGAAGAATGCCGGGTCGATATAGTCTTCTTTGATTCCATAATTTGGGTCGTTACTTCTTTTTATAACACCCATTCCGCAGGATACTAAATCATTTACAGCTCTACGGTAAACACGTTGGTCAAAATCGTTCCACTCAAGAGTCATATTTGTACCAACTTGAGCAGCTATTTCAGCAGCTGTCTTAATATTTGTATCCATGAAAATCTCAGCTTCCTCTGCTGTTTCCGGAATAGAAGAAGCGTCAATCTTTGTATCAACACCCAGTGTCTCTAGGTCTTGTATAATGTCTTTGTTCTTTACTTGAAACATTTTCTTCGCTCTCTCTTTATCTTTTTCAGATTGAGAAAGCGGGTCAATGGCAGTAAGGTTTGGGTATGGTTTTCTAGAAAGAATATTGTTTACTACAATTTTCACAAATTTAGGGACGATAGGCACTGGAGACCAATCAAGGTTTAGCAACGTACCGTCCCCACTGTTTGGGTCTAAAGAGTTTAATATCTGTTTATAAATAGAAGTGTCTTGCGTACCGTTTGCATAATCACGGTTAGTCTCAAAGTCTTTCATACGCCTGCGAAACAAACTTCGCTCATCGTCTGAATGACCCCATTGTTTTTCTATGGCTTTAGCATATTTCAGACCGTAAGACTTCGTGGTCTTAACTGCGTACTTGGCAAATGGGTCTGGGAAATTGCCATACTTCCCTTTGTTGTTTTCGTTTTCGTACATATAGCGTTTCGCAAATACTTCCTCGCAAATATACGAAAATAAAGACCTGAGTTTTAACGCCTTATCTCCTTAGTGTATTTACGGAAAAACTTTTTATCATCAAACCTAGCTTCTTTTTTCTCAACCTTGGATTTCTGTGCTCCCAGTAAAGCTAGACCGCTTGATATGGTTAAATCATATTTAGTACGGTTGTCTATTTTATATCCAATCCAGTCATCTAAAGTTCTTTGAAAATACATCTTGCCCATCTCTCCGTTCTGAGCGTTTATACCTACGTGCTCCTCCACATAAGCTTCTATTGCATGAGCATGAGCCTGAATGACATCAACTGAGTTAGATGGTATACCGCGAGTCTTTGTATTTGATGCTGAATTTGGAGATTTTAAATGGTCAGGTCTCTTCATCACATACTCTTGGTATCCTCTAGATTCAAAGTGCCTCACTATACCATACTTGTTATTCTCTATTAGTAATGGGTATCCATAAAATACAGAAGCCATCAAAACATCTTCATAGAATATCTTAGCTAGAGGCGGTCTTGATGCATACTCCGCTACGAACATGTTTG
>Ga0206677_10003408_pt1 | contig 13387 bp, 9 predicted proteins | sample M130m12015metaG_FD_155475 | JGI IMG/M metagenome (GOLD analysis project Ga0206677, IMG submission 155475) | Ammonia-oxidizing marine archaeal communities from Monterey Bay, California, United States - M1 30m 12015 | ecosystem: Environmental > Aquatic > Marine > Intertidal zone | place: USA... | reverse complement strand
GCTAGGGAAAAATGGGAGAGAGAAAACTATAGAGACAAAGATGGTAGTTTAAATTCAGAGCTTTTAAACAAGCGTGAGCAAGAGTTAACTCAAGAAATAGATTCTAATTTAAAAGACTTTTTAGATAAAAAAATATCTAAAGAGCAATATAAACTTAAAACAGAAGATTTATTAAAAGAAAGGTTTAAAGTTAAAGAACTTATTACAAAAGGTTTACCACAGCCAACAGAAGAAGACGCGAAGTTTGAAGCTAATGTAGAAAGTATGTATAGCAGTACTAAAATGCCAAAGGGTGATAGAGCGTTTTTTGTAGCTGAAATGTGGGATCCAACAGGTTACACTAATTTAAAAACAGGTAAAAAAACAAGGTATGCTAAAAACCCTCAAGAAGCTGCTTTGTATGAGAAAACGAACGGTGAGCAGGGTTTTAAAGCCATGCCCGCTGGAGCCAAGGCTTTAAACACTGTTCTTAAAAAATATGAAGCTGTAGACGGGTTTGCTGAAAATAAAGATTTAATTATAGAAGATATAACTACTGGAGCCGGTAAAGAGTCAAAGAAAAAAGGTAGTACAAAAATTAACAAAGCTAGAAGTGTTAGGCAGATGGTTTTAGACTACAAAGCTGTAGACAACCCAGGTGTTCCACTATCAGGTTACATTAACAACATACTTTTTGGAAGTAGAAAAAGGTATATAGAGGGAGTTGAATACTATTTAACTGACGCTAAAATAGGCTTTAGAACTGGTATGGAAAACACCAAAGAAATAACAGGTGATGTTAACAAGAGCACATACACAACAACAGAAAAAGATATATCTCAATATGGAGACACGAGAGTTGTATTTGAGTTACCTATAAACAATAAGGCTTTTAACCAAAAAGGTGGTTGGAAAGAAACTATACTAAAAAACCTCGACGTTACAAAAAACAAAAGTTACAAAACAACTCCTGATTTAGCTCCAGAATTTACAAGAGAAATGATGGGTGTTAAGCTTAGTAAGTCTCAAGAAAAAAACCCAAATGATTTAGGTCAAAAAAACTTAGAGGCAATACAAAAGTTTATTGATGCTAAGTTTATGGTTGAAAAAATTGAAGTTATAGATGGTGTTGAACAGGTTAAGATAGATCCAAAAACAAAACTTCCAGAAACTAGAGAGGTTAGCATGGCTAAAACCTTTAAAGCACTACTCAACGAGGGTGCCGTAGCTTTTGATAAAGGAGTTAGTGACGCGTTAGTTGGTACTTCCACTGGAAATAGAAAGTTAATTTTAAAGGAGTTTTATCACGAAGCTACGCAGCAAGAACTGTTAGACCTTGGTTTTAAAATAAGTAAAAAAACAGGTAGAGTAGAAACAGCCGCCGGACAAAGACCTTTTGTTTTAAACAAAAACATAACTGTAGAACAAATTAAAAAATTTGTTGGTATTAAGCCAGGGAAAAATGTTACGCTAAAAGAAAACAGGTCTTTAGCTGGGAATGGTAGGGGTGTATTAGAGCTTTTTGGAGAAAACGTTTCGCAACAAGAAGCTAGATTATCGGATAAGCTTACTGTCAACCAAATGTTTGACATGGGTGCTGGTAGAAATAGAGCTTTGTTATCAGAAGTTCTAGGTGGTGAAACTTTTGAAAATCAAAGATCATTTTTAGATAAAGTACAGTCTGAGAATTTTGCGCGCTTACTAGAACATAACAAAAAAATATATCCTAAAGACCAACAGAAAGCGTTAGAAAGAACTTTAATAGATCACTTTGCTGTTGAAAAAGGACATGATCTTAAAAACTCAACGTTAAAAACTATTGCTAAAGAACTAAGCAAAGAATTTGTAAACACAAAAATAGATGCAGATAAAGTAAGGGTTGCTGCTGCAAAGCAAATAGTTTATACCAATGTTTTAAGTAATATAGCTCCAACAAAGTTTGAGTTAAACACGCCAGAACAAATAGTAGAAGCTCAAGCTGTTACGCGGGTAGTAGCCAAGGAAATGATCGAAAAATATGGTGATGGTATCTACGAGCTTTTGTTTGCTTCTGGAGAGTCTGGAGGCAAGGGAGTTGGTCCTTATCCTTCTTGGGCTGACGCGGTTGCAGGAACAAATAAAGGTCAAAACAGACTAGCGTTACACGAGGTTAGAGAGCTTGCTGTAGAGTTTATGTCAGACCTAAAAAATTCTAAGGGTAAAAAATTTACAAAATACAAAAAAGCTTTACTTGAAGGCCAGGGTGATAAAATTGGCCAAATGAACAGGTTTATTGATAAGAAAACTAATGAGTGGGATATGAAAAAGCTTGAAGAAGCTTTTGAGGTAGGTGAATTTATTAAAACAGTTTTAAAAGATGCTGTTGAAGTTTTAAGAGAGTCTCATGAGAAAGGCGATATAACAGCTAACCAGGTTAGACAGTGGGTTGAGATACATGGTAGTCCAATGACTGGTATAATAAAACTTTCAGCTTCCTTTGGTATCATGCCAAACATGTCTGTTAAAGAAATGTTTAAGTTATATCCCGAAAGAGTGCCTAAGTTAGATAAAGACGGCAAAATACAAAGGCATACAAAAGGTAAAAATAAGGGCGAAGTAATTACGGAGTCTAACTATGTGCTAGAGCACACTACACCGGCTCAGTATGTTAAAGCTAGAATATTTGATTACATAATAAATGGTGGGGGAGCTAGAAAAACAGCTTTAGATTTAACTCTTAGAGATTATCACACAACTTTAATACCGAAACCATTAGATGCGATGGTTAATAAGATACTACAAACAAACCTACCATCTAGTCATTTACCTGGTATGGATGTTATGGAGCGTTACTACGAAGCGTCACACCCTTCTGATTTTGGGTTTGGTTTAAAGGCTTTTGCTGGTCATAGAAAAGGAAAGGTTTATGATAAAAACATAACATTATCAGCTGCTGAAAAACAAAGAAGAGGTAAAGAATTAAGAGAGTCTTTAGAGGCTGCGTTTCCATCTATACTTAGAAAAGCGACTAAAAACAAACTTAACTCAGAGATATTGAACGATATGAAAGATATCGATAAAGCCTTAGGTTTAGGTAGAAAAAGAAACAAAGACTCCGTTGGTATGTCTACTTGGGATTTTGATGACACGTTAGCTACAACTAAGTCTGGGGTTAGAGCGAGAATACCTAATACTGATGGTAAACCAAAGCCAAGTAGAAAAGTTATATTCTTAGCTGGTGGAGCTGGTAGTGGTAAAGGTAATGTTATTAAAAAATTAAATTTAGAGGGACAAGGGTTTAAACTAGTTAACTCTGATATATCTTTAGAGTGGTTAAAGAAAAACAACGGTTTGCCAGAAAACATGAACGACCTTACTAAAGAACAAAGAAGTAAATTAGGTTCTTTGCAACACCAAGCTAGAGGTATTGCTAAAAGAAAAATGATGAAGTACAAGGGTAATGCTGATGGGGTTGTAGTCGACGGTACTGGTGGTTCTATTAAGTCTATGGAAAAGCTAGTTAGCGAGTTCAAGGAAAAAGGATATGATGTTAGCATGCTATTTGTTGAGACTTCTCTACAAACTGCTTTGGCTAGAAATCAAGCTAGATCAGAGAGATCTTTGTTGGACAAGATAGTAGAGAAGAACCACGAGGCAGTTCAAGGTAATAAAGATGGTTTTAAAAAAATGTTTGGTGAAAGGTTTATGGAGGTTCAAACCGATAAACTAAAACAAGCAGACGCAATGCCAAAAGACTTGGTTACTAAGATGAAAGACTTTGTTAGTGGTTATGAGAAGATAAGATTGGACGCGGAACAATTTGCAACAGAAGGACAAAGCGTATTGAATAGGGGTGGTAAATTTGATTTTTCAGAATTTAATGTTGTAACAGAAGGAGCTAAGGGACCTTTCTTTGAAAAAGCTATGGCTAGAGCTAAAAAGTTTGGAACAAAAGATCAGTTTGTATTAACCGCTAGACCACCTGAAGCAGCTGGACCAATACATGAGTTTTTAAAATCTCAAGGATTAAATATACCTTTAAAAAATATTACTGGATTAGGTAATAGCACGGGTGAAGCGAAAGCCCTGTGGATGCTAAAAAAGTTTGCAGAAGGTTATAACGATATGTATTTTGCTGATGATGCTATGCAAAACGTAAAAGCTGTTAGAGACGTTTTAAATCAACTGGATATTAAATCTAAGGTTCAACAGGCCTTAAAGAGTGAGATTCTAAGTGACAGAGTAAACGATATAATGGAGCACTCTTTAGACATAGGTGCCAAAAAAGTATTCTCAAAAGCTGAGGCTAAAGTTAGAGGTAAAGATATTAAACGTAGAAGAGTGTTTATGAGAGACAGTGCCGCTGATTTAGAGCTTCTTATAGAGCCTTTATATGGTAAGGGTAAAGAAGGTATTAAAAATAAAGAATGGTTTAAAGAGAACCTTGTAATGCCATTTGAGAGAGGTATAAGAGACTATAACACGGCTAGACAATCTGCTAAGAACGACTACATGAGTCTTCGTAAGCAAAATAAAGATGTTGTTAAAGAAATATCTAAACCTGTTGAGGGAACTGCGTTTACCAACGACATGGCAATGAGAGTTTATCTTTGGAATAAAGCTGGATATAAAATTCCAGATTTAGCAAAAACAACGGAGGCTAAGCTAGTACAACATATAGCAAACAATCCTAAGCTACAGGCTTACGCTGAGAATTTTGCTAGAATAACTAAACAAGAAAAAGGTTTAAAAGAACCAGGAGAAAACTGGTGGGGAGAAACAATGGCTGGTGAGGTTACTAATATAAATAGAGGTGTTAGTAGAAAACAGTATCTTCAAGAGTGGATAGACGTAAAGAACGAAATATTTACTGAAGCAAACCTAAACAAGATGGAATCCAAATTAGGTACTGAGTGGAGAGAGAATATTACAGATATGTTTGACCGTATGGAAACTGGTAGAACTAGATCTTTAAAGCTAGATAAAGGTAGTGCAGCTATGATGAACTACTTGAATGGAGGTATTGGTACTATTATGAACTTTAATACTAGATCAGCTGTACTACAAACTATATCTACCACTAACTTCTTGAATATGAGAGAGAACAATCCTATTGCCGCAGCTAGAGCAATGGGTAACGTTAAGCAGTTTGCTAAGGATTTCAAATACATAATGAATTCTGACATGTTAAAGCAGAGAAGAGATGGTTTAGCAATGAATGTAACTGAGGCTGAAATTGCTTCTGCCGCTGCTTCCTCACAAAATCCCGTGCAATCAATAATATCTAAGGTTCTTAAAGCTGGTTACTTACCAACCAAAATGGCAGATAGTTTTGCAATATCTTTTGGTGGCGCTACATTCTATAGAAATAGAATTAAGATGTATGAAAAGCAAGGAATGAAAACTAAAGAAGCTGAAAAACAAGCATTTTTAGATTTTCAAGTTATTGCAGAAAGAACTCAGCAATCATCAAGAGCAGACTTACTATCTAAACAACAAACATCATTGGTAGGTAGGTTTATATTACCGTTTGCCAACACACCAATGCAGATGAATAGAGCTGGTATGAAAGATATACTGGACATATCCAAAGGCAGATACAAGAACAGCACTGAGGTAGCTGAAAAAGTAGGTAGAATATCTTATTACATGGGCGCTCAAGTAGCTATATTCGCTGGACTGCAATCGGCATTGTTTGCTATGTTGTTAAACGATGATGATGTACCTGAGGAAAAAATAGCTAACACGAAATCAATGATGTTAAATACAACAGCTGACTCTATGCTAAGAGGCTTTGGCGTACAAGGAGCTGTATTATCAGCAACCAAAAACGCCTTGCAAGAATACTTCAAGCAAAGCGCTAAGCCTGGTTTTACAGCTGATTACAGTGAGGTTGCTGAGGACTTATTAAATATATCACCTCCAATTGGATCTAAGTTTGGTATGTTAGATAGAGCTGGTGATAGAAAGAAATGGGCAAAAATAAGAGGAAATAATGAGTTTAAATTTGAACTTGGTAATCCATCTTTAGAAGCTTCGCTTATGACAGTACAAGCTGTTACCAATGCACCTGTTTATTCTCCATATCAAAACCTGTTTAATATGCAGCACGCTTTAAGCGATCAATATGAAACATGGCAAAGAGTACTTATGGGTGCTGGTTGGACGCCTTATAGTGTTGGTATTGAAACTGAGGACAAAAAGAAGAAGAGTAAAGAAAAAGGTTTTAACACTAAAACTTTTAACAAAAAAACCTTTAAACGAAAAACGTTTAACTAGGTAAACAATTCGAAAAATAAGTGATAATAAAAAGATGGTAAGAAAACTAATAATACTGCTACTGTTTATATCTAATATAACGGTAGCACAAACACTTGGAAACATTGATGTTAAGGGCTTGTTAAAGTACTCTACTTTTTATACGGCTGTTAACGGTGGAACATCGCTTTCAGATGTTGATGTATTTTCTGTAGATAATGGATTATCTACACAGACTATTTCAACTCCTTATGATTATAATTTTACCATAGGATTACGTAAGATTGCAAGGTTTGGCTATGAAAACAAAGCTCAAACGTTTTATGACGGTACGGAGTCTAATTACAGTGATGCGGCCACTGTCGGTAAAGTTAAAGGAGTTGAATACTTATTTGAGGTTGACTACAAAAGACAAGAGGGTGTTGACTACATGGATCAACATCATTTTATTAGGTTTAGCTCTGATGATGGTTGTCCAGATGAGTTGTGTATAAACTTTTTTGCTTTAAAAATAGAGTACTTAGAAGATGGATTTGCTGATATTAGATACTTTGAAGCATCGGAAAGATACAGGCAACGTAAAAGTAAAAATCTATCATGGAACGTTGGTTTAACACATAGACTTGCTGAGCCGTATGGCTACAACGCTTTAGACGAATGGATGTTAGATAACGGTGATTTACATTATACATACTTAGCTTTACAAGAAGGTTATACGGTAGATGTGTATAGCAACGAGTACTTTAATCCTACGGGTGAGCTAGTTGCTACTAGTGCTGAGGTTTGGGAGGCGGTTGTTATACCTGAAGTACTAGCTGACTACACTCAAAAGAAAAGAAACGAATTAAAGAAAACCATACAGCACTCGTTTGTTGTGGGTTTTGATTACTATAAGTACTCTAAGAAAACATGGATGCATGCTTGGGGAAGTTTAATGCCTTATCATTATGATGATGGTAGTGAGTTTAGTTATCACAATTATGTTGATGGGCAATGGTACGATTATTCTGGAGGATTAATATATGGAATAAAAGTAAACAAAAACTTAGGATACTTTGTAGAAGGAAAATATAACAAGTACTGGAATAGAGAATGGTACGACTTTAAATTAGGATTAAATTACACGATTTTTTAAAATGGCAAAAGAGTTAAACGAAGACACTGGTTTTGTATTAAGCGTAAAAACATTAATAGCTATAGGATTTGCTATGGCAACTTTAATTAGCATGTGGTTTATGTTGCAAGCAGATATTGCTGAGGCAAAAGAACTACCGGTTATACCACCAGATGAGGTTACCCGTATGGAGTTTAACATGAAAGATCAAATGATCCGTAATACTATTATAGACACACAAAAAGATGTACAAGAGATAAAACAATCTCTTGAAAAAATAGAAGACAAATTATACAATAGGTAATGGAGACACAAGAAACAGTTTGGCAACAATATGTTATGTATCTATTAATAATGGTGCTTGTGTTTTTTGCTAGCACTGCTTTTGGTCAAATACAAATAACACAGTTTAATGCTGGTTGGAATAGTACTAACGATGTTACTTGGGTTAACAGTTTGTCTGACTGTAAGACTATAGCGTACTCAGATATAGCTACAGACACAGAGGCGCAAACAAAATATAAAATAGCGGTTATACCGACTATTATAATATTTAAAGACGGAGAAGAGGTTGCTAGATTTCAAGCTGATCTTAGTTTCAAGATGGTAGCAACAAGAGAAGAAGTACAAGAAGAAATAGATAATCAATTAATGAGTGACTTTTAAAAAATAAATTATGAAAAAAGCAGTTTGTAAACTTATAAAAAAAATAACTTTTGGTAAAGTATGTCTTGGATGGTGTGCTTGTAAAGTAAAGTAACATGCCTGGTAGTAGAAGACAAAATAAAATGTTTAAAAAATCTAAAGGATACATACAAAAGAAAAACCCTAACAAGGTTACTAGCTGTGGTAGACGTAGAGCTTATATGCATAAAAAATAATGGCTACTAAAAAGAAAAAACCAAACGTAAGAAAAACTACCAAAGGCAAAAGTAGAAACTTTAGAACAGTTAAAGAAGGCGCTGGTATGACCAAAGCTGGTGTTAAAAAGTACAGAAAGAAAAACCCTGGTAGTAAGTTAAAAACAGCCGTGACAGGAAAGGTTAAACGAGGTAGTAAGGCAGCTAAAAGAAGAAAATCATTTTGTGCTAGATCAAAAGGTTGGACCGGCGAAAGAGGTAGAGCAGCGCGTAGACGCTGGAAATGTTAAACAATAATTAAAGTAACATGAGAAAAAAGGCAGCAAGTTGTTGGAAAGGTTATAAAGCCGTTGGTAAAAAGAAATCACCAAGTGGTAAGAAGACAAAAAGTGGAAAAACAAAAATGGTAAACAACTGTGTTAAAATCAAGGGTAAAAAGAAAAGATAAATGAAAAAAATATTACTATTATTATTACCGTTTATAACGTTAGCACAAGGCCCACCTAACTGTGTGCCTACTACTATTGTTATCAACCTTGATCAATATCAAAGCGAAACATATTGGACTATAGAAGACACTAGTGGTAACATGCTTACTTATGGTACTAATTACGGTTCACAACCTGATTATGCCTCTGTTGTAGAGCAAAGATGTTTACCGCCAGGTCCGTTAACTTTTACAATATACGATACTTATGGAGATGGTTTAAACGGTGCTTTATGGGGTGGTTTAGATGGTTCTTATTATGTGGTGCAGTGTTATGATACTATAGTATCTGGAACAAATGCCGCCTTCGGTAGTGACACAGCTCACTCTATTTTAGTAGCCCCATGTCCACCAATATTTGGTTGTATGGATTCTTCTTATGTAGAATTTAATCCTAGGGCAGACACAAGCGATGGCTCGTGTTCTGAATTAGTGGTGTTTGGTTGCACTGACTCTACTATGTACAACTATGATTCTATAGCTAATACAATGTCTTTGGTTCCGTCGTGTGATTATACATTAACCCTAACAGATTTAGTTGGAGATGGTTGGGCAGCATCAAACTTAGAGGTAACTCAAGGGGATAGTGTTTGGAACTTTACTTTAGATACAACTGCTTATTCTCAAGAATATACTATAAACTTAAAAGCGCCTCAACCGGTTTCATTTAAGTTTTCAATATCACAACAGGCATTTCAATCCGCAGCTCATTGTGGATTTAAGCTGACAAACCCATTAGGTATGACTATGATAGAGGTTATACCACCTTTTATACAACCATTACTAAAGCGAACGGTACCAACTTATTGTGGCAACTATTGTGTTGACAAGGTGTTCGGGTGTATGGATCCACTAGCATTAAACTATGTGGATACAGCTAATACATCGACTCAATGCTTTTATGTTCTTGGTTGTACTAACTCATCTTACCTAGAGTATTACACTCAAGGTTTTGTAGCAGATACAAGTGACGGTAGCTGCGAGGTTAAAGCGGAGTGGGGTTGCACAGATTCAACAGCTTTTAACTACGACACTATAGCAAACATCGATAACGGTGGTTGTATACCTGTTATACTAGGCTGCATGGAATCTTTAGCATTTAACTTTGATCCGCTAGCAAACACACCTGATACCTGTGTACCTTTAATATACGGCTGTACAGATCCAACTATGTTTAACTTTAGCTCTATCGCTAATACAGACGATGGTGGTTGTGAGCCTTACGTTTTTGGTTGTACTGATTCAATAATGTTTAATTATAACCCCTTAGCAAATAGTGATAATAGTTCTTGTATACCTTTTATATCTGGCTGCACGGATCCTTCTATGCTCAATTACAATCCATCGGCAAACACGGAGGATTTTAGTTGTATTGCTTATATTTATGGGTGTATGGATAGTACCGCTCTTAACTTTGATCCACTTGCTAACACGGATAACAGCTCGTGCGTTGAAGTCATTATGGGTTGCATGGATCCAAACGCGTATAACTATGAATCAATTGCTAACGTTAACGATTCTGTATCTTGTTTGTATGACGCTAATTGTTTTACTGGTTCTGGAATCCCTTATTGGTTAAACGACCCTTGCTACGCTTGGGTTATTTCAGTAGACGATTACTGTTGTGAAAATGAGTGGGATACAATATGTCAAGCAACTTATGATTACTGTGACGGCACTTGGATTGGACCACTTTTAACAAGAGTGCAAACAAAAAAAGAACTAATAATGATTACTGATTTATTAGGTAGACCAACAAAAGAAATTAAAAATCAACTTCTATTTTACATTTACAATAATGGAACTGTAGAGAAAAAAATAATAAAACAATAATATGGCAACAACAACAGCAACTATAACGCTAAGTAGTACTGATTTATTATCAGACGAATTATCGTTAAATACAACATCAACACTTACAGCTGCTGGTAACTCCACTGGGTTAACACTAGCATCAGGCTTAAGTAGAAAGAAAACAGGTAACACCACTGAATACACTTTGTTTGCAGCTGCGGATTACACGGATGACAAAGCACACAAAGTATATTTAAAAAACATATCAACTACAGCCGCTCAATATTTTGAAATACAAGTAGCTGGCGTTGTGGTGGGTAGAGTTTACGCTGGTGACTGGGCTTTATTTCCTTGGTCAGCTGATAGCACAGGTACAAATTGCGATATAGACATAACACCCTCTGCGGCAGACATGACTTTAGAGTACATGCTATTTATAGACGAATAAACAACAACAACAATTAACAATAAAAACAATTAATTATGGCAACAACAACGGCAGCGATTACGCTAACGAGTGCAGACTTGCTGACAGACGCTTTATCGCTGTCTGCCACTAATACACTGTACAAATCAGGATCAACGGTAGGCTTAGACCAAACAACTGGTATGGCTAGAGCTTTTTTAACAGCAACCACTGTTGTGGATATATTTCCGCAACTAATAGAGGCTAGTATAGCTTTTGAAAACAAATCTTCATGGGTTTATATTTGTAATAAATCAGAGGATGAAACTGAGTTTATTACAGTAAAAATATGCGAACAAGTTATAGGTAAACTATACGCGCAAGATTTCTTATGGATGCCTTGGAGTATGAGAGAGTCTGCAAATGCTAACAATCACCATGGAGATATAACAGTAGAGCCAAGCGTAGCAACTGGTATGGCAATAGAGTTTACTTGTATAAACGAAGGTACTGAATATCCAACTGAAAACCTTGCTACAGCATAGTATTAATATAAATAAATAAATAAAAATGGCAACAATAACAGCACAATTAACGGTAAATAGTGATATTTCAGACTATGGTATCTCAATAAATAAAAGCATGACGCTGACTAAGGCTGGCACTAACCAAGGTTTAGAAAGAACTTCTGGCGTTCAAAGAGCATATTTAACAAATTTAAACCACGTTGACCTTATAAAAGGAGGTTTAGCTGGTAGTCCGGTGGCAGATATGACAGTTACAGGGGCTACAGCAGCAAAAGTATATATCAAATACTTGTCAGATGACACGTCAAAATTTGTTCGTATTGGCCTTGGAAATGCTGCTGATGGAACTACGCAAACAGCAAACAATGGTGACGGAACTTTTTTTGAAATAGGAAGATTGTACGGTAACGAGTGGATGATTATACCTTGGAACGGAGCTAGTAACGTAGGTGATATAACTGTTCAACCTAGCGTAGCAACAACAGCTGATGAAGCTATTGTGGAGTACATAGTATTTTTTGAATAAAAAATGTCTAAGTACTATAACTTAATAGGGTCTAACAGTGTAACTACTGAGTTAGTACCGCCAGGCGCTGACGCGGACATAAAATCTGTGCTAGTAACAAACGTTCATGCAACGGCTGACGCTACTGTAACTCTATTTATACAAGACGACCCTGAAAGTGGAGCTACTAGTACTTACAACTTTTTAAGCACGGTGGCTATACCATCGGATACTGCTTTATTTTTAGACAATCCATCTATGTTTAGTTTTAAGAATATATATGGTCTTTATGTTACCGTAGGTTCTTCTGACACTGTAGATGTAACTGTAAACATATAACATGAAATGGATAGGCCAACATATATACGATCAAATATCTAGATTTCGTAATAACGTTTTTTTAGAAAATGTGTCTAGTGGTACTATAGCTAGTGGTGGTAATCTCGGTTTAGACTCTAACAATAAAATAGTAAAAGCCAATGAGGCTACCGGTGATATCACTGGTGTTGCTTTGACAGCTGGTACAGGTGTAGATTTAACAAGTGTTTCAGGTGCGACCGGCGGTGCTTATGCGGCTACCATTGGAGTTGATGTTTCTGATTTTATGTCTAGTGGGGCAGTTACTAATGTTTTAACAGCTACAGGTACTGATGCGATGCAATCAGAGCCATATTTTACTTTTAGAAATAGTGGTAATAATTCTTCATTATCATTACTTTCTAATGAAGATACTGGAGACCTTTTTAACATTGTAACAACAACACATGGTGCAACCACATTATCAACGGTAGATGACAATGCTACTGCTGCTCATTTTAAAATAGCCGCAGATGGAGATATATTACTAGAACCAGCTACTGGAGATTTAACAATGTACAACGCTGTAAATGATGGTAATCCAACTATTAGTTTAGGTTCTTCCGCTACAAACAGATTTGAAATAAAATCGTTATATAATAGTGGGGCCCAAACACTAGATCAAGTTCAATTTAATTCTTACACAACATCTTCTACCAACCACGATGGGAGATATATTTTTAATGTAGACGAAGTAGAACTAGCAAAGATTATCGACAGTGGTTTTTATGTTTCTGGAGACGTGAGTTCGGATGGTGGAAAGTTACAGGCAAAAAACGTTACAACAAGTAGCGCAACAGAAGGAGGTAGACTCGTGTTAATGGCAGATGATGGTGCTGCTATGGGTGATGATCATAGGCTAGGTGTAATAGAGTTTCAAGGCGCAGAAGACGCTAGCGCAACAAGAAGTATAGGCGCGCGTATTCAAGCTATATGTAGAGATGCTTGGGATAGTTCAAATAACGACGCGGACTTAGAGTTTTACACAACTGATGGAACAACGGAGTCAAAAGTATTAACATTAGATGCTGACAAGCTAGCAACTTTTACAGGTGGCGTTACAGTAACTGGATTAACTACTTTGAGTGGTAATTTAACTTTTGATAGCGTTGCTTTGACTG
>Ga0206677_10003404_pt1 | contig 13396 bp, 6 predicted proteins | sample M130m12015metaG_FD_155475 | JGI IMG/M metagenome (GOLD analysis project Ga0206677, IMG submission 155475) | Ammonia-oxidizing marine archaeal communities from Monterey Bay, California, United States - M1 30m 12015 | ecosystem: Environmental > Aquatic > Marine > Intertidal zone | place: USA... | reverse complement strand
ATTGAACTACTTTTACCCTCCATCTTAGAAAAAAATCCATGTCCGCTATTGAAATCCTTTTTGAATCCAACCAAATCATTGTGATCAGTAAACCTGCGGGGACCATCTCCGAACACAATAAATTTGAAGACGATAATGCCGAGGCGTTGGTACGTGCCCATTTAAGTAAAAAAGTAAAAACTCCATTCGTCGGTATAACGCACCGCTTAGACCGTGTGACAAGCGGCATCTTACTTATGGCAAAGCGTCCGGGTACTCTTAAGACCGTGAATCAGTGGTTTGAAAATAGACAAATCAAAAAGACCTACCTCGCTATTACCAGCTCGGCACCGGAGGTTGCTTCGGGACTATTGGAACATCACTTATGGACTGATGTTGAGCATAAAAAAGCAATGGTCGTAAGCAGCAAAAAGAAAGGTGCAAAGCTTGCCCAATTAAGCTACCGTACATTGGCGGTCACCGACTTTGGCTGTTTGCTTGAAATCAAGCCAAAAACAGGGCGGTTCCATCAAATCAGGGCGCAATTAGCCCATATCGACTGTCCTATAATCGGGGATGAGAAATACGGAAATGCACAGCCTTATTTGAAGCAGCAAATCGCGCTACACGCCTATAAACTGGAGCTTCCTGAAGCTATCAATGAATGTCCTGTGCAGTTTACTGCGGCTCTTCCAGATACAGGACTGTGGTCACGCTTTAAGGATTAGTTGAACGCATTAAGCGAAATCTTTACCCCTACTAAACCTGAGGTACTTTGGGATTCATTACTCTAAACCAGAGCGGTGGGATAAAACTCAAAAGGATTGACGATGGATAACCCATAGGCAGTGTAGGACATTCTTCATGGTTATCCAGGATTTGATATTTCTTTGAAGATTTGAAATGATGGTCGCTGTGTCTTGTTAGTTCGTAAAGCGTAATTCTTCCAATTTTAAAATTTGAATTCCACGAGTGGTGGGGTTTAACCCGCTCATAACGTCCAGAAGCTAACTTTTGACGCTGTAAACCGTAATGCTCTATATAGTTGATACATTCCAAAAATAGAATCGAAATTATACCAACCACGATTGCGAAAATCATTACTTCAAAAGAGAAGATAGAGTAGATACTGAATAGGTATAGTGGCTGTATCAAATGGTAAAACATCATATCATTTTTCAGGGAAAAGAAAGATTTTTTCTGGGTTTTGAGGATTATTTTTTGCCTTTTCCAAGCATCTATATATTGCTTGGTAATTGACGTAAACCAGAATGAGTAGATTGACTGATTGATTCTAGCGGTAGCACCATCATCTGGGGTTGCAACATTTAAATGATGACCAAAATTATGTTCGATGTAAAAATGCATGTATAGACAAGGCATGTACAAGAGCTTACTCACAAATCGTGCCCAATACGAGGATCTATGACCCAATTCGTGAGCTACATTTATGCCGTTTGTTGCTAATAAAACGCCCGTTGAAATTGCAATGCCAATAGTTTCAAGGGTGTTATAGTCGTTGGTCTCGATTGAGGAAAATGCCACAAATAATAGCCCAAATACAATTGGAATATTTAAGTAAAGCATGGCATCGAAAATCCACTTATTTTGGATACTGGCAACACTTTCGTCGGGAAGATTGTCTTTTTCTTCGCCCAAAATCAAGTCCAAAAATGGGATGATCAAGAAAACATAGAAAACCGCAGAATACGTCCAGATCCCTGTTGAAATAAGCGATATGTATACTGAAATGGGCACTGTATACGCAAATAGATATTTAAGATCTCTCATACCATCAAGGGCTTAATTCATGTGACATTACCTGCTTACGCTTATTGGAATAGGTAAAATCACTTAAGCTCAAGTTTTGAGCTCTTCCGCAATGCGCATAAACCAAATAAAGTTAGCATTTTTAATCGGCAAATAAATTAAAAACATCTCAAGGCAATACAAATCGAATGGTTTTTGCAATTCGATGACGCTCAGTTTTACCTCGTACCCAGTTTGTAACGGTCGCGGTCAAACCGGAGGATTCTTCAATCAATGAATTCTCATACGATAAGTTTAGGTCTGCTTTGATAAGTTTAGATTGTATGTAAAGTGTAAATACGCTATCGTTGTATTCAAACTTAAAACCATTCAATAATGAAAAAGTACATTTTAGTTCTAATTGCAGCTATTACATTAGCATCTTGTAGCACCTACAAGCACTCTTACAGATTAACTGACGTTCCAAACAATAGTATTGAAGTAACAGCTACGGTAGTCGATATACAAACAGACTTCGACAGAAAAGTTAATGGAACAAGTGACAGAGCGACCTCTTCTGTGCAGGACGCAAAGGCGAATGCATATTTTAATGCTATTCAAGACAATGATATTGATGTTCTCGTTGACCCTATTTACAGTGTCCGAGTAAGCAGAGGGTTGTTCAGAAGTTCTGCTAAAGCTTCCGTATCAGGCTTCGCTGGGGAATTTGTAAATCCACGATCAGTATCACAGGTTCAACAAGAAGTTTACGATGCAAAAATCAAAGCGTTAGAACAATTTCTTGATATAAAGCTGATTGTCAATGAGGATAAACCGACAACCATAATCTCTAACTGCAGCACTAATGGAAAAAGCAGCAGTCACACTATAAATGGAGCACCAGCGTTGATTGATCAATTTAACTCTATATATGGCGGAGCTAACACTAACAGTTCTTCTAATAATTCCGGCAACGATACAACCCCAAGTGAAGGAGGAGGCGGTGGTTTATTCGGTAAACTATTGAAATAATATAAACCTTAAAGACCAAGTTTGTTAAGTAGTACCTTCAAAGGGGAGTGGTAATAATACCACTCCCCTTTTTGTTGCCCCGTTATTTTTAATAATGCCGGATGCTAACACCTATAAAAAAAGCACCTACACAATTAAGTGTAAGTGCTTGATTTTAGTGGGCCCAGCAGGGCTCGAACCTGCGACCACCTGATTATGAGTCAGGTGCTCTAACCAACTGAGCTATAGGCCCTTAATTTTCATCAACATAAAACTTAGTACTCAAACCTAAATTATGTCATAACTACAGATTTTTCATCTGTAGGCTGTTTAGATAAATAAACAGACGGCAAATATACTCAGATATCGCTCATAAAGACAAAAAGGTTGTGATTGTCACAATGAATTTTGGAGTGACCGAAGAATTTTAGGCTTTGAGGAATTAGGAAATGGCGCTTAGCTTTTAGCCTTGTCCTATTCAGCATGTTTAGTGTTCAAGGTCAAAGCATCGCTAGAAGCGCTATCGGTGTCGCAGGGGTTTATACGGAACACATGAAGTAATTATCTTCTGGGGATGTAGTAAGAGTAATTTTTGCAGTATCCGGCACTGAAACCGTTAACACAATACCTAGTAGTAGATTCATTTTTAAAAGTTTGGTCCTCAAAGCTAGTAGATTTTTTCGCGTGAAAAACGACAAACACGGAATTTAGTCTAAATCGAAACACCATGAAATAAGCTACGGAATGTACCTTATGGTATATCTCAGGTTGAGATTACTATTTCCCATATTTATACAATATGCACTACGATAAGTTTATACGCACTACGATAAGTTTGTATGGTGACGACAAGAACATAATTGTACTTTTCAGGTATAGATTAGATGCAAGAATAACACAAAAACAGACCCTTAGAATCAAATAGATTCGTTGGTGGTTTTTGTAACCAATATGTAATTCAATAAAAAATGAAAAAGCTACTACTTTCTTTAGCCATCGCATTCGGCGCCATCAATAGCGGATTCGCTGCAGATCTTTATGTAAACAACTCCGGGCAGTCGGGAACGTATACCACAATTCAAGCGGCTATTAACGCTGCTTCAACGGGAGACAATATTTTTGTCAGCCCTTTGAACACTTATCAAGAAAGCCTATCCATTACTAAATCCATACGCATCGCTTCAAGTTTAGCAGGGTCACGCATTATTGTAACTCAAGACATTAAGATTTCACCGCTAGCAAACATTCTTGTAGAGCTCATAGGTATTGAAGGATTAGATGTGATTTTAGACACTCAAACCTCAACTTTAGGACCAAATACAAGAGGAAAGGCCATTATTTCAGATTGCTTTTTTAGTGATATTGATTTAGGCACTAACTATCTCACTATACTAGTTTTTAAGTGTAACGTATCTGGATCTATATCGGGCAATCATGGTAAAATTATTGGTAATACTGTAGATGGGGATATTACAATTAATGACGAGCCCAATATTGGAATTGGAGATACCGTTTTAATTAAAGCCAATGATGTATTTAAAATTGTTAGTTATACCGACGACCATTCTGTAATTATTCAAAACAACAAAGCACACCAAATTTATATTTCTAATTGGAAAGGAGGTCTATTGGTAAACGGCCTTATTTCGAATAACACAATACTTACTGAAGTACCATCGTCTAACGTGTCCTGGAGTTCACCTATATCCGGATCGCATAGGATTTTCATTACCACCTCGTCTAGCAACAGTCAGCAGGACATGAGTAATATGGAGATTGTCAATAATGCATTAATATGTCCAGCCAACAATCCCAACCGCGGCGCTTATAGTAATAGGCACTATTATAGAAATAGCTTTATTAATTATAATTACGCTACAACAAATCCTGTTGTCGCTTATAACTTATATTTTAAAGGAAACAACATTACAGGTTCTTACAATTACTACTATTATGGCAGTGCGGCTGGTATTTTCACAAAAGAGGTGGTTAATAGCACGCTATCTTATCCGATTAGCGAAAGCGAAATAAATAATTTATTACAGAACACATATAAGGATCTAGGCTCTCCTTCGCCAAAATTTCAAGATTCCGATTTGAGTAGAGCAGATTATGGACATCGTGGCGGAGATAACTCTTATGAGGCCTTCCATGGCACAAGCGCTGTTTTAGGGAAAGCCTACATCATTGATTTGAATCTGCCTTCCGAGATTTGGCCCGGTCAGACAGTAAATCTTAAAGCTGAAGCCGTTCATACAAATTAATCAGGGTGATCCTGTTTGTGATGAAAAGAGTTTTAGCAATAGCACTATGGCTGTTGTCGGTTTCGCTATCGGCACAGGTGGTGACGTCCGCAGAGTTTTTCTGGGGGACTATTGATCCTGGTGCAGGTAATGGAACGGCAATGACGGCTGCAGATGGCACCTTCGATGAAGCCGTTGAAGAAGTCATCAAGGCGGGTATTTCGCTTCCTGCTTCTAATGGTATACACCTTTTCAATATCCGCGTTAAGGACGAGGACGGAAACTGGGGCGCAATCTTTAAAAAAGCGATTAGTATAGAAAATTCTCTAACCTTAAGAGATATTAAAGTATCAGGTGCAGAGTTCTTTTGGGGAACCACGGATCCAGGAGAAGGCAGTGGAACAGCACTCTTAGCCTTTGATAATGCCTACGATCAGGCACTAGAAACGGTCTTTAAAAACAGTATTACCTTACCTAGCACCAACGGTATACACCTTTTCAATATCCGCGTGAAAGACGAGGACGGAAACTGGGGACCAGCCTTTAAAAAGGCCATAAGCATTGAAAACTCTCTTACTCTAAGAGATATTAAAATTACGGGCGGCGAATTCTTTTGGGGAACAAGCGATCCGGGGCAAGGAAGCGGTACAGAATTACTCGCGTTCGACAACTCCTTTGATGAGGCACTAGAATCCGTCTTTAAAAACAGTATTTCATTGCCCTCTACCAATGGTATTCACTTGTTCAATATTCGTGTCAAAGACGAAGACGGGAACTGGGGCCCATTGTACAAGAAAGCCGTTAGTATTGAAAACTCTCTTACTCTAAGAGATATTAAAATTACGGGCGGCGAATTCTTTTGGGGAACTACAGATCCAGGAGAGGGCAGTGGAACGGCACTCTTAGCCTTCGATAATGCCTACGATCAGGCACTAGAAACGGTCTTTAAAAACAGTATTACCTTGCCTAGCACCAACGGTATACACCTTTTCAATATCCGCGTTAAAGACGAGGACGGAAACTGGGGACCAGCCTTTAAAAAGGCCATAAGCATTGAAAACTCTCTTACTCTAAGAGATATTAAAATTACGGGCGGCGAATTCTTTTGGGGAACTACAGATCCAGGAGAAGGCAGTGGAACGGCACTCTTAGTCTTCGATAATGCCTACGATCAGGCACTAGAAACAGTCTTTAAAAACAGTATTGCCTTACCTAGCACCAACGGTATACATCTTTTCAATATCCGCGTTAAGGATGAAGATGGAAACTGGGGACCAGCCTTTAAAAAGGCCATAAGCATTGAAAATAGTTTAGCATTACGCGATCTAAAACTGACCGCCGTAGAGTACTTCTGGGGTCTTAATGATCCTGGATTAGGAAACGGATTTACTGTATTAGCAATGGACAATGCTTTTGATGAAGCCTTGGAAGTTGTATTTAAATCTGGTGTTTATCCACCTGCAGCAGGTTGGAACCTATTTAATATTCGCGCGGCGGATGAAGAGGGGAATTGGGGTCCAGTATTCAAAAAGCCTATATGGACAGATGAAGGGACTAACCCTATTCAGATTCAGCTGAGTCAAATGGCTTCAATACCTTGTAATGGCGCACAAGACGCAGAGGTTTATGCTGCTATTGAAGGTGGCGTGGAGCCTTACACCATAAGTTGGTCAAACAGCGAAACCAATGATACCGTTAAAAATCTTGCAGCTGGTAAATATGTCATCACTGTGACAGACTCTACGGGTCAAAGCAATAAAGACAGTATTGTCATTACAGAACCCAATCCTATTGTTATCACTACCACGAGTACTTCGGCTGTAACTTGCGCCGGTAATGATGGCGGTGCAACCTTTAGTATTAGCGGTGGCACTCCTACCTACTACATCAGCTGGTCCGGAGGTATCACAGGTGCAGCGCCAAGCAACTCATCAGGCAATGGCTTCACTTTTAGCATTGCTAACGCGGCTGCCGGCACCTATACCGCAACGATTACCGATGAAAACGGATGTACCAAAACGCATACTGTAACCATACCGATTGATCCTAATACGCTGGCGATAACAACCACAGGAGTTGATCCCACCTGTTATTCAGGAACGGACGGTTCTATTTCAGTCAGTAATACTTGGGGGCAGTCTCAACTTTCTTACACATGGAGTACAGGAAGTACTGCCAATAGCTTAAGCGCTATTTCAGCTGGAACGTATTGGGTATCCGTTACGGATGGTAATAACTGTACAAGAACAGATACTGTTGTGCTGATAGATCCTTTGCAGCCCACAGCACCAGCGTTAGTGACGGCTGATCCAAATTGTACAGGAAGTAACGGTAGCGCGACGATTACCAATACCGTGAGCGGAACGGCATATACCTGGTATAGCACCAGTGGTTCTACTTCGACTGCCATTGGGAATGCAACCTCGCTAAGCGGGCTGAGTAGCGGACAATATTCAGTCAGCGGGGTAGATGCCAACGGTTGTGCCACACAAGGTGCTCCTTTCACCCTATCAGGTGTGGCGGCGAACCTGAATTTGAGTACCGCTTCACTTTCAAACGTCACCTGTTATGGGGCGGCAGATGGATTTGCGAATGTGGCCGTTTCCGGTGGAAGTGCTCCATACACTTACAGTTGGGATAATGGCACAACGGGCTCTGCCTTAACAGGCGCCTCAGGTGGCAGTTACACTGTTACCGTTACCGATGCCAATGGTTGTATAGATTCAAGTACTGTCACGGTCACTGAGCCATCTCAAGCCTTCGCTGTGATTACTACTACTAACTCTGCGTTAACCTGTAATGGAGATGCGGATGCTAGTATTACAGTCAGCACCTCCGGTGCCCAAGGAGCCACAAGCTATAGTTGGTCAAACGGTGCTTCAGGTCCTACAGTCAACAATCTTGGTGCTGGAAGCTATACCGTGACCGCAACAGATGGAAATAACTGTCAAGCTACACAAGCTATTACTATTGTGAATCCTTCACCTGTACCAAGTCCTAGTATTAGTGCAGTAGATCCAACCTGTGGGGGTTCAAATGGAACAGCAAACATCACCAATACTCAGGCTAATACCTCTTATGCATGGTTTTCGGGGTCAAGTACAACTAGTTTAAGTTCCGCAACAAGCCTAACATCATTAAGCCCCGGTAATTATTCAGTTATTGCAATAGATATTAATGGATGTTCTAGCCCTGCCGGAACATTTAACCTGGTTGATCAAACCGTTGCCATGACTATTAGTACAGATACTCTGAATAATATCAGCTGTTACAATGGAAGCGACGGATTCGTGAATGTGGCCATCTCAGGTGGTGTCGCGCCTTACTCCTACGCTTGGAGTAATGGTAGCGCTGGATCGGTACTAGCAAACGTAAGTGGCGGAGTATACAATGTAGTGGTAACGGATAATAACGGGTGTATTGACTCTACGTCCATTACCCTAACAACACCTTCTCAAGCACTTGATGTCGTTACTTTGTCTAGTAGTAACCTCTCTTGTTATGGAGATAGTACTGGTACTATTACGGTATCTGCAACTGGGACTCAAGGATCTGTTTCCTTCAGCTGGTCGAACGGAGTTACGGGACAGCAAATTACCGGACTAGGCGCAGGAACCTATGTAGTCACTGCCACGGATGGTAAAGGATGTACCTCGAATGAAAGTGTCATCCTTACCGAGCCTTCAGCACCATTGAGCACATCGTTGGTTAGTGCGACGAGAGATTTTTGTAACTCTTCATCCGGTGCCTTAACTATAGCCGCCTCTGGAGGTACTTCGCCTTATTTATATAGTTGGAATAACGGTGGGACCTCGAGCTCCATCACCAACAAGACGGCTGGTAGCTATGCGGTAACGGTTATTGATGATAACGGCTGTACTCAAACCGATAGCTACAACATCATAGATTCTACGGCATTGATCACCATTAATGCTTCCGTACAGGATGCTTCATGTTCGTCAGCGACGAATGGTTCACTTATGGTGCAAAGCAGCGGAGGCGCTACCCCATATAACTATTCATGGACCTCGAATATTAGTGGCTTTGTAGGAACAAACAGCAATACAGTGGGTAGTCTCGAGGCCGGTATCTACTATCTAACGATAACCGATAATTTCGGGTGTGCGAAACAGGATACATTCACGGTTGGCGCTGGTGCTGGCATATCAGCAAATATTGGCCACCCATCAGGCAGTGATACGTTGAATTGCTTTAGTGATATCAATGGTAGCCTACTAGCAAATACTATTAATGGAGCTGGAAGCTTAACGTATTCTTGGTCTAACGGGCAAAGCAATGCCTTAGCCTCAGGATTGAACGGGGGTACTTATTGGGTGACCGTCACTGATGCAGCTGGATGTGTAGACAGTGACACTACCACTATTTACACTCCTCCGGCCTTGTCGGTCACTTTAAGTACTATCAATCAAGCCAGTGGCTATGCTATAAACTGTGATGGTGATCTTACAGGCCAATTATCTGCCCAAGCAACTGGCGGTACCGGAAATTACTCATGGAACTGGTCCAATGGTGCAACGAACACCACTCAAAGCGGGTTAGGTCAAGGAACCTATTGGGTGCTCGTTCAAGACGCTAAAGGTTGTACCCTATCTGATACTACCGTACTCGATATAGCTCCTTCGAGCAACTTCGCAACCTCTGTCATCACCTCTACCTTCGGAGTGGATATCTTGTGTCATGGCGACTCTTCCGGCTCCGCGTGGGTTAACATCGATAATCCTAGTAGCGTTATTTGGGATAATGGCGAAAGTAATGATACAGCGTTGGCATTGAATGCTGGAACTCACTACGTTCAAATTATAGATTCATTAGGCTGTGCCTACACTGATACTATTTCGTTAACGCAAGCCGCTGCAATCGACCTAAATCTTGCTAGCACCAATAGCTTGAATGGATACGATATCTCTTGTAACGGCCTGGCAGATGGCTCTATTTCAGCAAGTGCAACAGGAGGATTAGGATTCTACGTATGGAACTGGGATAACGGTGGAACGAGCTCAAATTCCTCGAGTCTTAGTGCAGGATTTCATACTGTTATTGTCTCCGATCAAGCCGGGTGTTCAGTAGTTGATTCCATTGAACTTGTAGAGCCCAATGTCTTAGCATCGAATTGGTCCGTAGATGCCCCACTTTGTTTCAATACAGCGGATGGAACAGCCATCCTTGCCATGAACGGTGGTGTTGCTCCATATGGCTGGACAATTGACGGCAATAGCACGGGAGCGGTACTCACGGGATTAGAGGATGGACTATATTTCATCGCCGTAACCGATGCAAACAATTGTGTCTTCACAGATACCCTTAACGTTGTCGCTCCAGATTCTATTCGCACTGAACTAAGCATAACACAACCTTCTTGTACTGAAAGCTTTGATGGTGAAATCATCATCTCTGCCACAGGAGGTACTGGCGCACTCTATTACTTTATTAATAATAGTGGTAGCACAGGAATATCAGATCAGCTCGCTCCTTCAAGCTACTTGATTCAAGTCTTCGATGATAATAGCTGTTCCATAGATACTGTCGTAGACTTAATCGCCCTACGCGATGAGTGTCTCACGATCCCTAACTACTTCTCCCCTAACGATGATGGAGTAAATGACCTATGGAATATATTGGGTATTGACCTTGCTGACTATACGTTAGTCATCTTTAATGTTACCGGGCAGGAACTCTACCGTACAGAGTCCCAGAACTATCAACCGTGGGATGGTAAATTCAATGGTCGCGCACTGCCCGATGGTGATTATTACTTCGTACTAGAAAGTGAAATAAAACAACAAGCAGGCTATGTTACCTTACGTAAATAAACTCTTCAAAGTATTGGCGATAAGTCTTGTTACCGCGGGAAGTCTGAGCGCACAAGAAGCCGTGTTCAATACGCCCTTTTATTATACAAGAAATGTAATGAATAGCAGTTATGCTGGGATGTCTTCGGGTATCAATACAACACTTCTTTACAAGCAACAATGGGCAGGTATAGAAGGTGCTCCAACTACAGCGTTGCTCAATATTGATTTTCCTTTATCACGGAAAAAGGGAAATAATAATGCCATAGGAATAGGCATCATTAATAATCAATACGCAACATATTCTTATACTACTTTATACATTCCTAACAGCTATACCTTGAAATTAGGTAAAGGCGATCAAAGCTTGAGATTTGGATTGGCTCCTAAGATTGTGATGAACGCCATAGACCTTTCACAGGCCATCGCAGAAGATCCCTCCGATCCTACTTTAACCGTAGGAACGCCAAGTTTCACTTACCTCGATGCCAACTTTGGCATGAGCTACTTCATTTCAAAAGAAATTTCATTCGGACTTTCCGTAGATAACTTTGTCACTAACGTTTTTGCCGATCGAGCAGATAGAATAAATTATTCAAATTATTCAGCAACGACCTTTAATGGCGATGTTCGATTTTATACACCGGATCTTAAAAAAGGTGCGCCACGTCTCTTTTTAGACGCGACGGTTCAGCACCAGTTCGGCTTACAAACTGAATTCTCCGGCTATGCTCGTGTGGGGGAAGTAGAGCAAAACATAGGTGTGGGCTACCGCAGTTCCGGTGCACTCATAGCCATTTTACAAGCCTCTGTTTCTACCGTGAGCATTGTCTACAGCTTTGAATACAGTTTTAGTGACATTCAAAGCTATTCCGCTGGGGGTCACTTCATTGCCCTTACGAAGGCTTTCTAGGCCGATTTACCTTTATTATGTAATTCGTCAGCATAAGTTCGACGAAATGTAGTATTCGCTCAGGTAAAGAAGGAAGTTTTATAGGCTCAGTCTATCGAAGTAATAACGACGTAAATATCATTACGCAAATGGGGGATCAACGCAGAATTAACCTTGGATACATTTATACTTATTCTATTTCAGAGCTACAACAATACTCCAATGGTAGTAACCAAATTTACCTCAAGTTTGAGCTTAGGCATTAAAGAATATTGTTGTACTTTACGTTATCAAACTAAGATTACATAAGAAACCCATGAAATCTAAGCTACTCTGGATTTTCTTGTTGCTTTGTCCTTTATTCAGCTTTGGTACACCGTGTAGTGGAAATGCATCAACGCCCGTTTATAATGGAACTGGTGGATTGCCTGTCCAATATTGTTTAGGAGAGAGTCCGACGGCACTGTCGGCAAGCAGTTCTACGCCTGGTATATTAAAGTGGTTCAATGAAGACGGAACTCCAACAAATACCCCGTTTGGCCCCTGGGGAGCCCCAACTCCAACAACCACAACGGCCGGAACCACTACGTACAAAGTAGTTTTGGTGCCTTCCAATCCAACTTTATGCACCTCTGACACATTGGAAATACCAGTTCTTGTGCATGATAATCCAATTATTACAACTTCTGGTATTACTACAATTTGTCAAGGAGATGGCACCGTATTAAGTGCATCCGGTGCTGGATCAGGTGGTTCTTATTTTTGGAATGGTGGATTGGTTAATAATGCAACCGTGACATTTACACCATCAACAAATACAACATATACCGTTCGTGGGACAGATCAATTTGGTTGTCAAGGCATAGCTAACGCTGTAATTACAGTTAATCCATTACCTTTACCTCCAACGCAAAGTCTGCTAAATCAAACCCAATATTGCCTCGGGTCAACAGCAAATCCAATTATCGTAAATCCCAGTGCGGGACATACGTTGAAGTGGTATGACAATGCTGATAATTTATTAGCAACAGGTTCTGCAGGTCCTGTTCCATCCACGGGTACTCCGGGCAGTACAACCTATAAGGTTACCCAGACTAACAGTACTACACTGTGTGAATCAACTCCATTATTGATATCAATCACGATAACGACATTGCCTACTATCAGTATAATTGAAGGACCTATTCAGCCGGTTTGTGACGGCGAACCCTTGACTTTGACCGGCACTGGTGCTGGTTCAAGCGGAAGCTATAGTTGGACGCCCGGCATAAGTAATGGGGTGCCATTTACGCCTACCTCTAATAGCATATACACGGTTACGGGTATTGATGTCAATGGTTGTAGTAACGCTGCCTCAACTGTGGTTACTATAAACACCCCTCCGACAATAAATGCGGGATCGGATGTGCCGGTATGTGCAGGCCAGACGGTGACATTGAGTGGCTCAGGCTCTGGTAGTAGCGGTAGTTATAGTTGGTCGGGCGGTATTAGCGATGGTGTACCGTTTACTCCAACGACAACAACAACTTACACAGTGACGGGTACGGATGTTAATGGTTGTACCAATACAGATGACGTATTGGTCACGGTGAATGCTTTACCGACGATCAGTGTTGTAGGCGGTGCGTCACAGACGGTATGTGACGGATCCCCTGTAATCTTGACTGGTTCGGGTGCTGGCAGTGGCGGCAGTTACAGTTGGTCAGGCGGCA
>Ga0206677_10003403_pt1 | contig 13399 bp, 13 predicted proteins | sample M130m12015metaG_FD_155475 | JGI IMG/M metagenome (GOLD analysis project Ga0206677, IMG submission 155475) | Ammonia-oxidizing marine archaeal communities from Monterey Bay, California, United States - M1 30m 12015 | ecosystem: Environmental > Aquatic > Marine > Intertidal zone | place: USA... | reverse complement strand
AAGCTGGTATTAATGTAGAAGGAATCAATGCAGAGGTTGCATCAGGTCAATGGGAATACCAATGTTTTGCTCAAGGTGCTCAAAAAGCAGGAGACGAAATGTGGGTGTCACGTTATTTACTTGAACGTTTAGGTGAAAAATATGGTCTTGCTATCGAATGGCATCCTAAACCCCTAGGCGATACAGACTGGAATGGATCTGGAATGCATGCTAACTTTTCAAATGAAGTACTTAGAACTTGTGGATCTGAAGAGGTATATAGCAAAATTTGTGAAGCCTTTAGACCTGTTGTTAAAGAGCACATTGATGTATATGGAGCTCACAACGAACAACGTTTAACTGGAAAACATGAAACACAATCCATACACGAATTTAGTTTTGGAGTCTCTGATAGAGGAGCCTCTATACGAATTCCAATTATGACCGTTGAAAAAGGTTGGAAAGGATGGTTAGAAGACAGAAGACCTTCTTCTAATGGTGATCCATACAAAATTGCAGCGCGAATTATCAAAACGGTAAAGTCGGCTAAATTATAAAAGTGAAACTTTCACTAATTAAAAAACACTCTAATTTTATTAGGGTGTTTTTTTTATAAAATCATTTGTAAAATAAAGAAAACGTAACTCACCAAAAGAATGACCCCTTCTATTCGTCCTAATTTATAACGTTTAAAAAGAAAGACTAAAGGAAGAATTGAAAGAGAGATCCCCAACATCCATAGAAAATCAACTTCAAGTAAATTTTGATCTTCAACAACAATAGGCTGTATCAAGGAAGTTATTCCCATTACAGCAAGTACATTAAACACATTTGAACCAATAAGATTTCCTAGTGATAATGCTTTCTCTTTATTTACGATCGCAATTACTGAGGCCGTTAACTCAGGAATACTTGTTCCTACAGACACGATGGAAATACTGATAATACGTTCACTTACTCCCAAGTCTTGGGCCAAGGCAACGGCTCCTTTTATTAGAACTTCAGAACCTAACCAAAGGAAAAAACCTCCTACTACAAATAATGCACCTATCATTTTTTTGGATGAAATTGAAGCTTCAACGGCATCCTCCCCTATGGTTTTTCCTTGAAAAAAAAGTAGAAAAACTAAAAAAATAAAAAGTAAAATCACTAAAATCAGTCCTTCTGTACTGCTAAGAATTCCGTCTTGGACAACAAAAAAATAAAAAATAAGAGAAGACAAAAACATCATTGGCCAGTCCAATTTATAAAAATTTTTTGCTACCCCTATGGGGGCTATTAAGATTACAATACCTAGAACAAAAGCAAGGTTGGCAACATTTGAACCCAAAACATTACCCAAAGCCAGGTCTGGATGTCCCAATAAAGCTGCTTTTATACTTACAATCAACTCGGGTGCGGATGTAGCAAAAGAAACTACTGTCATTCCGATGATGATTTTGGGAATATTAAGCTTTAATGACATGGCAACAGCTGCTTCCATTAACCAATCTCCCCCTTTAATGAGAAGAAATAATCCTAATCCAATTGCTATATAGTCCATAATAAAACAAGCACAAGATACGTCATAGTTCTAAAAAGGAATTTTATTTATTAAAAAAATGAAGCTTCAATCCGCTTTGGTAAAAAAAGAAAATGGTTATATTTGCCATCTCAAAAATGGCCTCGTAGCATAACTGAATAGTGCACTTGATTACGGCTCAAGAGGTTGCAGGTTTGAATCCTGCCGAGGTCACAAAAAAAGAGGAAGTTAACGCTTCCTCTTTTTTTTTAACAGGTCTTATGACAGACCTTTTATCCCTTCTGATTTTATTTACCCCCCACTAACACTATTTTGAAGTGCTGATTCTATTGCATAAACATAGACCCTCAATCTTTCCCTTCACTACTTATATCATGAGTTATGATTAGGGTTTAAAAAGTTGGAAATCCCTAGCTATAATGAAAAGGATATTCCTATTGTTTAGGACTTTGAATTGGTGGCGGTGGCGGTGGAAGCTCATTTTCATTTATAGTATATTTTATATTTGCTACAGCTTTTTCAAGCGTTAAAGCATTAAGGTATAAAACATTATTTCTGTTAAGTTTAATTACAACCTTATCACTGGGTTTTATTGAAAACTGTTTTATGTCTTTTTCAATTGATTCTAATCGAATCTGAAATTCAACAGAGCCAATATTTTCTATTAAGGCATAAGAGTATTCCTCATCAGCATAGGGATTAATAGTTGCATCTTGTCCCTCCCCCTTACCAATCATACACATGCTTTGACCATCAGTTAATTCAAAAGATTGCCCAAAAGACATAAGTGGAAGAAACAGTAAAACAAGAAGTAACTTTTTCATAGCGATATTTTTAAGTTAGACCAATATACCATTAACATATAAACCGATCTGTCATATTGGAACCTTTACTCACTTCCTTAAAACTTAAATATATCGATAGATTGCATTGTAATCTAAGAACTTGATCAAGATAATTTACTTGTAGCGTAAACTACACCAGTGATGTACCATTAAGGATAAACTTAAGGTTTGTTTTAAAAGAATTAAGTTTACATCAAAAAGAAAAAGCAGTTATAATGGAAGAAAAAAAGCCGAAAAACAAAAAAACAAACAAAGGAGGCTCCTATAAATTTAAAATTGCAAAGAAGTATAGTAAGCCACAAACCAAAGGAGATAAAATAGCTAACAGAAGAAGAAAAAAATAAACCTTCAACACCGCAATCAAAAATTCACTTTGTTTTTAATACATTTAAACAAAATTAAAAGGAATGAAAAATTATTCTGATTTTGTATATGAGACTTTAAAGAAGTTTTATCGATGTGAACTAAAAACTTGGAGAAAAATATTTAAGTATAAATATTAAATCCCTTACTCCTTTTCTATATTTTGTAAAATTTTATCGTCTCCTTCGCAATATCTATCAAAAGTATTAGGGGATATCTTTAAAAGTATTTCAGACTCATAATCCTTTAAAAACATGATTTTTTTAGCTAAAAAGCAAGGTGATATTTCACTTATCTAAAGCAAAGCGATTGTAAATTAGTTTCTCTCGGAGCTTATAAAAAAAGCTAAGCAGTCATAAGTTCTAGTTGGCTTTTTTTTTATGAAATTAATTTCTAAAAATCTCGATAATCACCGCTTAAGAAAGCATTCGCTTCTTCTTCTTCGAAACGAGCTTTCTGATTATCCCAGTGTAAGGTTTGCTTAGGGAAACGTCCGGCAATAACTCCCAATAAGATGGTTTCAGTTAAACGAGATGAATACGAGAAGGGAGCAGATACTTTATCTTTTCCTAAACAAGCGTCTACAAATTGATGATAATGTTTAGGTGCATCACGCTCGTAATCATTTTTATTATTTCCTAAACTGTTATTAGGATCATATTTAGTGATATCAATTTCTTTATAAGCTCCGTCTACAATAAGACGAGGTAACTCCATAAAATGAGGTAACAATAAGCGTCCTTTCTCTCCTATAAACATTGCTCCTTGAAGAGGAAGCTTTTCTTTATTAGGAAGTTTCAACTTTTTATTTCTTTTAGGAGCGCCTGGACCGTCTGACCAAATCCATGTTAAGGTATCTGTGGTATAAGCTGTTCCTGGAAAAGTATAGGTTACACTATTGTTTTCAGGAAAACCAAATCCATTTGGCTTTCGACAATTGTTGGTGATCGTTAAGGGAACATCAAGCGCTAGAGCATTGTAGGGTGTGTCAAAGATGTGAACACCCATATCTCCTAGTGTCCCACAACCATAATCAACTAGTTTTCTCCAGTTTCCAGGATGATAAACCGTTTCTTTATAAGGACGCTCTGGCGAGGTCCCTAACCATAAATTCCAGTCCAAATGATCAGGAACAGCATCTTCTCCTTTTGGTTCAGGGCCGTCATATCCCCAGTTTTTGGGTGACCAAGCATGTACTTCGCTTACTTTCCCAATAATTCCAGATTGAATTAAAACAGTAGCCAATTTGTAATCATAAAAAGAATGTACCTGAATACCCATTTGTGTTACCAGATTTTTTTCTTCTGCAATTTTGCGCATTGCTCTTGCTTCTGACACGTAGTGCGTTAATGGCTTTTGACAATAAACAGGTTTGTTCATTTCCATTGCCATCATGGATACTGGAGCATGAGTGTGGTCAGGAGTAGAAACAACCACAGCATCAATATCAGTTGCCATTTCCTTTAACATGATTCTATAATCAGAATACATTTTTGCATTTGGATAAAGCTTTTTAGCAGCAGCCAAATTGTTTGAATCTACATCACATAATGCAACAACATCAACTGATTCATGAGACGCTATTGAAGCGAGATCAGCTGCACCCATATTCCCTACTCCAACATGAGCTGTTCTTAATCGCTCATTGGTATTTGTAAATGCCATTAAAGAAGAAGGCAACAAAGCCGTTGATGCCAAAGCTGCTGATGTTTTTAAAAAATCTCTTTTTTTCATATTCTTAAAATTATAATTTTTTGATTTTAATATTTCTAAACCATAAATCACTCCCGTGGTCCTGAAAACCAATAAAACCCAATTTAAATTTACCATAATCTGGTAAACCATCCCATTTTCCTGAATTTTTTTTCTGATGCCACTCTTCTGACCATGGAACAAATGAAAGTACTCTTTCTCCATTTAACCAATATTCAACAATCTCCTCAGTAAACTTGATTTTAGTATTATTCCACTCCCCTGCAGGATTCAATTTTTTCTTTAAAGGATCTGCAGCATACATTGCGTAGTCAGAAGCTGTCTGTTGTAAGGGATGAAGCTTTGATGGATTTTCAAAGCCCACACTTGTATTATAGGCTGTCAAATCATGAATGTCTGCATAATTTTCATCATCTATTAATTGGTATTCTGGCGAAACCTCAGGAGGTCCCCCATATCCTTCTTTTATATGATAAAAAATACCACTGTTGCCTCCTACTGGAATCTTCCATTCCACATAGAGTTCAAAATTATCAAATTCTTCTGCTCCATAAATTATGTCTCTACTCCCTTTGTAATCATAATCTTCTTCTAGAATTTGTTGGGTATTAAATGTTAATACCTCATCAATGATTTTCCAACCAGGGGGCATAACATCCCCGTTATAAGCTCTCCAGCCCTCAGTGTCTTTTCCATCAAAAAGAATAATCCATTCCTCATTAGTAGAGGAAGTGCAGAAAGCAAAAAGTGTGAAAATTAAAAGGAAAAAAAAAGAGTACTTTCTCATGAAGAATAAATTTAATAATGATTTAAAAATAGTCAAAGATTTTGATTCACCGTCAAATGAAGCATTCAAGTTATATTTTTGAGTAGAAATCAATCACTATTCTGTTCCTTAAAAGTGTCATTTTTTTTTTTACAATTCACACTAATTTATGAGGAAATTAGTATATTTGAGGGCTAAGTCAATTATTATGAAAACTCTTAAACCTATAGTACTTTCAATTGCGATTGCCATTTCAACATTTTCTTATGGTCAAACATCAGAAAATCCTTGGGCCATTGCTGTGGGTGCAGACCTTATAAACCTTCAAGGCGATAATGTAGATTCTGGTCTAAACTTTGGAGCTCCTGCTCTAAGTTTATCAAGATACATTGGAGCTGGATTTTCAATTGGTGCACAATACGCACTCAACAATGTGGAAAACAATAATGAAGAACTAAAATATTCTTCCATAGACGGAGTTGTGAAATATAACCTTACGGAAGGCAAAATCCTTCCTTACCTTTTTGCTGGGTATGGTTTTTCAAAATTTGCAGATGGAACTGAAAAAGATGGTTTTTTCCCTTCTACCGAAACAAACCGAACTGGTTTAGGAGGTATTGGTGTAAATTTTTATCTTGACGATAACTTCGCAATCAATGTGAGTACATCTTATAGAGGAAATCTTGAAGGTGATACCTATAATCATTTACAACATATTGTCGGCTTGAGCTACAACTTTGGCGCAGGTGATGCAGACAAAGACGGTGTTCCAGATCAGAAAGATGTTTGTCCAGATATTCCTGGACTTAAAGAATTTGATGGATGTCCAGACACAGATGGTGATGGAATTCCTGACAATAAAGACCGTTGTCCTGAAGAAGCCGGAACTGAAGCTCTTCAAGGCTGTCCTGACACGGATGGAGATGGTATTGCTGACCAAGATGATGCTTGTCCAGATAAAGCAGGAACAGCTGCAATGAACGGCTGCCCAGACTCTGATGGGGATGGTGTTGCAGATAACGAAGACAGATGTCCTGAAACTGCTGGTGATTCAGCAAATGGTGGATGTCCATGGGCCGACTCTGATGGAGACGGAGTTGCTGATAAGGATGATAATTGTCCAGACCTCGCAGGAACTGTTGCCAACAATGGTTGTCCTGATGAGCCAACTGAATTAATCAACTTCATCAATAGCGATAACAATAAAATCCTTTTCCCAGCAAGTAGTGATCTACTTGACTCTGACGATAAAGAAATTTTGAACACCGTTAAAGGTTTATTAGATAAATACCCTAACGCTAACATTATAATTGAAGGATACGCTTCAAGTGATGGAAGTGAGGCTTACAATATGAAGTTGTCTGAAAAACGAGCAGCTTCTGTACAAGCCTATTTAATTTCAAATGGGATAGATGCTGCCAGACTTAGTACTAAAGGATATGGCGAAACTAATTTAACAGGTGATAATAATACTGTAAATGGAAGAGCACAAAGTAGACGTGCCAAAATTAATAGAAGCGCAAAAGTTTCAATTAATTAACAAGCTGTTACCATTTTAATATTTTAAAAAACCTCCTCATTTATGAGGAGGTTTTTTTATATTTAATACATAATAAATCACGTTATGTTTAAATATAAATTTCTTTCACTCACTTTCTTATTAATCTCTTCATTCGCTTTCGCTCAAAATAGAGAGATTCCAATTGATACAATAGTAACCACAAACCATACTACAACCATTAAAGGTGTAAAAGTGGCCTATCAAGCACAGACTGGTACTCAACCGGTATGGAATAAAGAAGGGAAAGCAATAGCGACATTATACTATACTTACTACAAAAGAACTGACTTAAAAGCCAACCCGTCACGCCCATTAATTTTTTCATTTAATGGAGGTCCAGGTTCAGCCTCAGTATGGATGCATTTAGCTTATACTGGTCCGAAAATTCTTAAAATTGATAGCGAGGGCTATCCTGTTCAACCTTACGGATACAAAAGTAATCCCAACTCAATATTAGATGTAGCAGATATTGTATTCATTAATCCTGTAAATACAGGTTATTCCAGAATAATTGAAAATGATGGTAAAAAAGAGGATGGAAAAACATTTTTTGGAATCAACGAAGACATTGCCTATTTGGCAGAGTGGCTTAATACTTTTGTAAGTCGAAAGCAAAGATGGGAGTCTCCTAAATATTTGATTGGAGAAAGCTATGGAGGTACACGTGTAATGGGACTATCTGCTGCACTTCAAGAAAGACAATGGATGTATATCAATGGAGTTATCATGGTTTCTCCAGCGGATTATAAAGTGATTAGAGTTGGAGGTCCTGTTTCTTCTGCACTAAACTTACCTTATTATGCAGCAGCGGCATGGTATCATAAAAAACTGGATCCAAAATTACAACAACAAGACCTTACGGAAATGCTTCCTGAAGTGGAGGACTTTACAATCAATGAATTGATTCCCGCGCTTGCTAAAGGAGGATTCATTTCTCCAAATGAAAAAAATGAGATCGTTTCTAAAATGTCTCTTTACTCAGGACTCTCAGAAAAGTCTATTCTTCAAAATAATCTGGATGTACCAACGGCTTTCTTCTGGAAAGACTTATTGAGAGATGAAGGAAAAACCATAGGACGGCTAGATTCACGTTATTTAGGTATCGACAGAAAAGATGCTGGAACTCGGCCTGATTATAGCGCAGAACTGACTTCATGGCTACATTCGTTTACTCCAGCTATCAATCACTATATCCAAAAAGAATTGAAATTTAAAACAGATATTAAATATAATATGTTTGGGCCTGTTCGTCCGTGGAATAATGATAACGATAACACAAGAGAAGATTTACGCCGTGCTATGGCGGAAAACCCTTATATGAAAGTTCTTTTTCAATCAGGATACTATGACGGTGCTACTACCTATTTTAATGCTAAATATACCATGTGGCAAGTAGACCCAAGTGGTAAAATGAAAGATCGCTTCTATTTTGAAGGCTATCGTAGTGGACATATGATGTATTTACGAAATGAAGATCTTATTAAAGCCAATGAGGATATTAGAACGTTTATCAAAAATACAGCTGCTAATGGAAAACCAGCAAAGTATTAATTAGACTCAATTAGACATCACATCGACGAATACTGTCTGCAAGAGAATCAAACCCATTGTTTGTTTTATTCTGAGGTATGAATTCTTGCGCAACCACGCCTTTGAATCCTGTTTTCAATATGGCTTCCATAATAGCTGGATAGTATAACTCCTGCGTTTCATCAATTTCATTTCGCCCAGGAACTCCTGCTGTATGATAGTGTCCATAATATTGATGATTCTCTTGAATCGTGTGAATTATGTCTCCTTCCATAACCTGCATATGGTAAATATCGTAAAGCAATTTAAAGTTATCAGAATCCAACTCTTTACATAGAGCTACTCCCCAGTTGGAATTGTCACACATATAATCGTTATGATCTACTTTGGAATTCAAAAGTTCCATGTGCAAAATAACACCTCTTTTCTCTGCATGTGATAGAATTGATTTCAGGCCTTTTACTGAATTTTTTAGGCCTAGTTCATCATCCATTCCCCGTCTATTTCCGCTAAAGCATATTAGGTTTTTATATCCAGCATTAGCAACTAAATCAATATGTTCAAGATAACGTGGAATTAATTTATCATGGAATTTTGTATCATTAAATCCGTCCACTAAATTTAATTCTGCTCCATTACACATGGTGGAATCTAAATTGTATTTTTTTAAGATATCCCAATGTTGAGGGCCAATCAAATCAATCCCAATTAGACCCAACTTACTTGCTTCTTTTGCAAGTGTTTCAATGGGTATAGTACCATAACACCACTGACATACGGAATGATTGATATTTCCTTTTAAAGGACTTTCATCAATATTGCTATTCTCATGCGAAAGTGAGGGTATGGCTAGAGCTCCTGTCCCTAAAGCCATCGTTTTAATTAAATTACGTCGGTTCATATTTGGGTTGTTTTTCATTGGTTAAGCATTAAAAAATTATCTTATTTCTTTCAAGGTATTTCTTTGGAGTTCTTTTTCCCAATTCCAAGCACTCAATAACGAATCCTCAAGAGTAAGTTTTGACTTCCAACCTATTTTTTTGACTATTTTTTCTGGATTAGCATAGGCTGTAACAATATCACCCTCTCTTGGAGAACTTAATGCATAGGGAACTTTCTCGCCGGTTACTTTTTCAAAGGTCTTTATTACTTCCATGACACTTACACCTCTCCCTGCTCCCACATTAAAGACTTCGCAATTCTCATTATTTTTGGAGGAGATCAAATATTCTAAACTCTCTATGTGAGCTTGTGCCAAATCCATGACGTGGATATAATCACGAATACATGTTCCATCTGGAGTGTCATAATCAGCACCATAAACCTTAAGAGTTTCTCTTATTCCAATCACAGTTTGTGTTAAAAAAGGAATTAAATTATTAGGAATTCCTTTAGGAAATTCACCAATTTTTCCAGAAGCATGGGCTCCAATTGGATTAAAATAACGCAATAAAATTGCGTTGAACTGTTTGTTTACTGCACAACAATCCGTAATCAACTGCTCCCCTATTTGTTTGGAATTACCATAAGGTGATGTTGCTTTTTTTAACGGCATCTCCTCGTCAATTGGCATTTTATCTGCTTGACCGTATACCGTGCAAGAGGAACTAAAAATAAAAGGAATCGATTTTTCAGTAACATGTTCTAATATCTGAATCAATCCCCCAATATTATTTTCATAATATTTCAAAGGCTTTTCAACACTTTCACCAACTGCTTTGTAAGCGGCAAAGTGAATTACTCCATCAATGTCAAGATGACTTTCAAACAAGCTACTCATTTGATCCACATTTCGAACATCATAAGCTTCAAATAATGGCTTCTTTCCACAAATCGCTTCAATACCATCTAAAACTTTTAAGGAAGAATTTTGAAGATTATCTATAGAGATAACCTCATGTCCATTTTCAAGGAGAAGCACAGTTACATGTGATCCAATATAACCCAAGCCTCCTGTAACAAGAATTTTCAAATGTTGTAGGTCTTATAATTACAACTCCCAACCTTTCCTATAGGTCCTTCCTACGTATTGGTTGGCAGCTTCAAGATTGTTAATTTTCATGTTTTCACCATCCCATAAAAGCTTTTTTCTACCTATGTAGTTAGAACGCCTTCTGTTCCCAGTTGCTTCAGTCAACATATAGCTTCTAATGGCAATATTTCCCATTAATACAGTTTCTGTTAACGGACCTGAATAATCAAACGATGATGTAAGTGATTTATGTTCAGCACTATTAAATCCTGCTTTACAAGCATCAACCCACTGTCGTTGATGTCCAAATTCAGGTTCTAAAACTTTTACTTTCTCGCCTTTTACAACAGGCTCTCCTTTGCGATACAATTTAGGATCCTCTCCATATGCATCACAAGTAATGACTCCCTTTTCTCCTATCATAATGATTCCATTACTTTCGATACTTACATCGGCAGGCAATAAATCTGGATGGAATGGTTTAATTCCCCCATCACTCCAAGTCATTTGGATAGGGCTAGGATTCTTTTCAGTAGCATCAAAATGAAGTGATACTGAAGAAGAAGGTGGACACCCCTCAGGGTAATAATCCGCACTCCACATTTTGGTATATATGGTTCCCACGCTACATTCTACATCGGTAGGGTATTTTAACCCTAATGCCTTAAAGGGTATATCAATTAAATGACATCCCATATCTCCTAAAGCTCCAGTTCCAAAGTTCCACCAACCCCTCCAATTAAATGGGTGCATTTCAGGAATATAGGGTGTTTCTGGAGCAGGGCCCAACCATTGATCCCAATTTAATGATGCAGGTTTAGCAGCTGTGTCTGGCTTTTTCATTGGAATTCCCTGTGGCCATACTGGTCGATTTGTCCAAACATTTACTTTGGTAATGGTTCCTATGGCGCCTTCGTTGACCCATTTTTGAATTTGTAATTGATCTGGATTTGAGGCCCCTTGATTCCCCATTTGAGTCACTAGTTTTTTCTCACGCGCCATTTCAGTGAGCAAACGCGCTTCATAGATATTATGAGTAAGAGGCTTCTGTACATAAACATGAACACCTCTTTCCATAGCATAAACCGCTGCAGCAGCGTGTGTATGATCTGGAGTAGAAATTGTTACAGCATCGATATCTTTTTCTTTATCCAACATCTTTTTGAAGTTGTCGTAGAAATTAGCATCAGAAAAGCGTTTCACTGACTTGGCAGCACTTCCTTCCGCAGAACTGTCTGTATCACAAAGTGCAACAACACGTTCTCTTCCTTTTACGGTTGCATTTCTAAGATCACTCTCACCTTTACCCCCTACACCAATACCTGCTAAAACGAGTTGATCACTGGGTGGAGTAAACCCAACTCCTCCTAAAACATGACGTGGAACAATAAAAAGAGAAGAAGCAGCAACTCCATTTTTTATGAAAGATCTTCTACTGTTTAAATTTGTTTTTGATTTTTTATTAGACATATCTAATGAAAATTAATTTTTAATACTTCAAATTACAAAAAAAACAAACGAAGACCGTCAAATTATGGAACTAAAAATGTTCCTTCCCAATTATCATCTAGGCTAAAAAAAGCTCTCAAATGATTTGGCCTTTTCAATCGTAAATATTCCATTGTTTCAGCCTTAAAAATTAAACGTACAAAATGTCCTTTAGAAAAATTGTATTCAACTGATTCAGGGGAATTAATTTTACTTCCAGGACTCTTTTCAGCAGCGTAATCTTTTTTGCTTTGCTCGGGAATGGATTTATAAATTAAATCATCTTTGTTTGATTCCATTAAGCTTACACCAACAACTATTTGAAGCATTCGCTTTGGATCATAAAATAAAAATTGAGCTCTTTTGTCTTGTTCTAATTCTAGCACTTTTCTAGAACGTAAATCTGTATAAATTGTAAAGCTTAACGTTTCAGAGTCAAAGTCTCTGAGAACTACGGTTCTCAAATGTGGACTTCCCTCAGAAGCTATAGTCGCTAGAGTAAAGAATCGAAAGGGGTGTTTCTTATTGTGTTTAGCCTTGATCCACTGCTCCTTACATTCTTTTAATATAGATGTTAACATAGTTAATCTGTTTTGTTTTTTTCAGTCCAACTCTTCATTCTTAAAATAGCATTGTTTTGAATATCTGCCCAAAAAAGATTGATATCCGCAAAATGATAGTTTTTAATAAATGAGAGAAAAAAACGTTTTGGAATTTTTGGTACACTAGACCAGAGCATCCCGTCTATTCTTTCAATTTGTAAACTTTTAGGATATATTAATTTGTTGTAACTCAAAACACCAAGATGGTCTTTTTTATCACTTTTAAGCTGATTATCCCATGTAATAGGATTGGTTACTACGCCCCCTTTATACCAATGTACATATCGCTTCGGTAACTTGTTTTTCTTATAGGTATTCCAACTTACAAATCCTCCTGTTGCCTCGGGTTGAGTTAAAGCGGGTATGCTAGTAAATTCATTTGGTTTAATGCGTACCCCAACCAAATAAGCAACAATTAATTTTTCTTGAAGAGGCTTTTCATCAAAAAACTCATGCAATAAGCGTTTGGCATGTAAGGACCCTTGACTATGCGATGCGATAATTATGGGCTTACCCTTATTAAAGTGTTTCAGATAATACTCAAATGCGCGCTTCACATCTTGATACGCTAAAAAACCTGCTTGTTTTCCTTGCTCAGCATAGGGATCTACAAAAATTCGATAATGAGCTTGCCGGTAAAAAGGAACGTATAAATTTCCAGCTTTTGCCCATGCAGAAGCCTGGAAAGCAACAGCTTTAGACAACACTTCTTTCCGTATTAGCTTGTTTTTAACGTCTGCATTCCATTGAGAATCTTTCTTATCCGTAAATAGTGTAGGATAGATATAAAAAATATCCGCCTTCTTTTCTTCAAAATTTGTAAGAAAGGTATTTAATTCATCCGGCCATTGATTAGGTAAAACTGCCCAATTTTCATTGTCACTATATACGGGAGCATCAGGACTATTTTCCAGGGAAAATACTGAAGTTGAATATATGGGTTTACAAGAAATATAAAGTAACCCTATCAGAGCAATTATCAACTTTCTCACCTATCAATTTTTAAGTAAATATACTGGATTAGAATAAATAATAATTGATAAGTTCCTTTTTAAAGA
>Ga0206677_10003392_pt1 | contig 13426 bp, 6 predicted proteins | sample M130m12015metaG_FD_155475 | JGI IMG/M metagenome (GOLD analysis project Ga0206677, IMG submission 155475) | Ammonia-oxidizing marine archaeal communities from Monterey Bay, California, United States - M1 30m 12015 | ecosystem: Environmental > Aquatic > Marine > Intertidal zone | place: USA... | reverse complement strand
TCGTCGAGAACAGTCATGTTGTTTGTTTCTTGTTCCAACTGGTTCAATGATGTATAGTATACCAGTTTATCCAGTCTCTTTTCGATATTTTCGATGTCTTTCATCGTATATCGTTTAATGCCTTTTGATTTCGCACGTACTGCGTACTCACGTTTACCTTGTTGACTTGCTTCCTTGGGTGAAAGGATTGGCGCACCAGGCACGAAGATTTCAGAGATGACTATTTGATTTTCGTCAACCGTTGGTGGACGTGGTTCTCTTTCTTCCTCACCTTTAATATAGTTGAATTGACCATAAGAGTCAATAGCAATAATGTCATAACGTGGTAAATAATATTCAATATCTGCAGATGCATACTGAGTTGTCGCAGGTAATGTGTAATTTCCTGTGAATGAAGGAGCCTGAGCATCAATTGTGTTTTGGTTTGCGATTGATACGGCAGGTGCACCTGCAGCGGCAGCTTGACTATAACTTAATGCGGCGAGTTTGTCAACCTGTGGTCTGAAGTCCAAACAGTCACGTAGGTTATATTTGTATCCTGATTCTGAAACATATACTGGGATATCTTTTTCGTCAACACCTGTATAAGATGCAACGTGATAGAAACTTTCCGCACCAACTGGTTTGAGAGTTTCAAATACATCAATGCGAACAGTAAGTTGTTCGTTATTTGGGCGTTCACGACCTTGAATATACTCAATAAAAGATAGATCGTAATACTGATCTTTTTGGTTCATGTTCAGTCTGAAAGATTTTGTGTAATCTTTACCAGAAGAATCTTCGATAGAAGTAATTTTATAAACGTCTGGGAAACCCAATGAGAATTTTGTTCTAGTAGTAACGTGATCAAGTTTTAAGTATACATCTCTTGCAGACTTAGTAAACACTCGTGCATCGATTGCACGGTAGTCGTAGTAACAAATTACACTTACACCATCACCTACTGCGGCGTTTGGTAATGTCACAGTCAAGTTTGAACCACCAAGTGTGACTGCAGTACCTGTTGGAGTTACTTTTGTACCAGTAGAAGTAATAACAAGGATGTTATTTTGAGTTAAACTGAAGTCTGTTCCCACACCTGTTGAAGATGTAGTAATAGTAAATTCATTGCTGTTTACCACGTGAGATGACTGACCTCTGATAGGTACAATCAAATCATCTTCGTATACATCGTAAAGATAGTCCATACCTGTATCAAAGATGTATGCACGTTTGTCAGTTCCCTTAAGGGTACTTCCAACTAGGATTTCACCAGTAGTTGCACCGTCAATCTTTGCAACGTCATTGAAACCTTTACCTGCGTTCATATCAACACCAAAGAGGTATGCACGATCTTCTGTTAAGTTAGAAACGAAACATTCACCAATCTTTGCATTACCACCGTCTAAAAGATCCTGTGGAGTTGAGATATCAATGTTGATGTGTCCAGAATAACCAGTGACATCTACATAGTTACCATAATTAAAGGACACAGGCTGCGATGTCTGAACTTCTGTATTAGTCGTAGGTTCTACTTCGAAAGACTGTGTCCCAACTGACTCGACACGAAATCCTTTAACGTATGCCACGCCTGGATCTACTAGTGCTTCGAGTGCAGTGTTCGCAACATCTGGATTTCTTTCTACAGAAACTGGGAAGTCTCTTAAGATATAGTTACCAGACTCTTCATATGTACGTCTTGCGGTAACATCACCAAGAATGTTATATTGAGATATGTCACGAATGCGAACTGCGTTTCCGTTTTGATAACGAATTAATGAGAAGAACGTTGAGTCTACTTCTGATTCTGCTTCAGTTAGTTTCGAGAGAATAGGTGTGAGTTTTAATCTGTCTGCGCCTGGCGCATTTTCGTTTGTCGAACCGTTTGCGTTATCATACAGACTATCGTCTTGAAGATATGAAACAAGTGCTTCGTCGATTTTAAAACCAACGTGCGCATCAGCAGGTTCTGCGTTATATTTTTCAACAACAAGGGTTTGTTCTTCTGCATAGAGGAAGTGTCCCTTTTGGAATAAGATGCCTGGAGCGACTTGAATACCGAAAGATGAACCTGTTGGATCGTATGATGCACGGGCAACATCGATGCTGTCAATACCAGTTTCAACAGGTGTCAGTGGTTCAACTGTACCAGCTTTGTATGTGTACTTGTCAATACGAATTGTTTCACCCGCTGCAAATTCTTTTGCAGTACCCTCTGTATTCAGGTAACGGATGAAGAAAGTGTTTAGATTAGGTGGACGAGTTGTAAAACCTGCACTTGCAGCGACAACTTGTGCACTCACCAAAGAGGTTGCACCAACTAGAACGTATACGATATCGATCTCAGTTGAAACACCACCTAGAGTGTCTGTAGTAGTAGTTCGTTCACTTACATATGCTTCTGGGTTGAAATATGTCTGACTAAGAGTTTCTGATGCTTCACGGTTAGCAGTCTTTACGAATTTAAGGTCTGAGATGTCAGTAAATGTACAACCTTTAACGATACTACCTTCTTTAAAGACGTTATCACCAAATTGTTCCACTTGGTTCTGCATAGAAGTTTGAAGTTGCGTAAGTTCACGTGATTGGACTGCGTAGCCTGGTTTGAACAGTACACGATAGAACTGGTTTTCGATGTCGAAGTCATCGAAGTATGGTGATACATTTAAATCTGTATTAATCGGCATTCTATCTCTTCCTTAAAATTCCATCACGAATTTAAATTCTTCTCGTGAGTTTTCCGTTCTAGGCAATGCAAAAAAGTCTTCAACAAAATATGTTCTTCCTGATCGCTGCACGTAAGTCGGTTCAATTACATTAGACGCTATAGGTGTATTTATTCGCATTAACTGACCAGTCTCATTACGCAAGTTTAGGTTCAAGTCTAGTGAGTTACTTGAATTTGCTTGATTTTGATACTCACCCATATATTCTGCAAGATATAACGTGTTACTCGAATAATCGATATCATGAACAACTGCTTTAAATACGACCTCTTGGTCTGCGTTTAACTGTTGAACGACACCGTTGACCAATGTTTTATCAAAATCATCAGTAGTAACTGCAATCCTATTGTCAAAGACTGATGGAATGTCATTACTTGCTATTACAACGTTGTTTCCATCCCTAAATTCAGGGTTTTTGACCAGTCCAATTGTCGAGTATGTGTTATTTGCACCAATAAGAAGATTATCCTCTCCTGTTATATATGCATATATGCCGAAATGGTGGCATTTAAACTCATCAATTAGATCGTGTCCATGTCCATCTACTGGTGAAAGGATGGGTCTAAGGATAGCACGAGTGTCTGTTCTTGTTGGATCGTTGGGTGAAAAGTCGTAAAGTGGATCAACAACTCTTGCGACGACATTGTTATATGCACTACCACGTGATAACAATGTTGTATTTCTAATTCTACCTCTACTATCGATGACTGGGATCGCTACTGCGCCTGTACCATCACCATCGATTTGAATTCTTGGTAGGATTTGCCAATTGGCATTCTGGGAAACCCCTGCGAGTACTGGATCTCTATCTACTCTGAATTGTACTTCACCTGTTGTGGTGTTATATTGATAGAATTCAATGTTGAATAGGTTAGTTACCGCATTGTCATTATTTGTAACGTAAAGGGTTTGACCATAATAGTAAAAGAAAATCTGAGAGATAGTGTTCACATCATTGGGTCTACCAAATAATAGTCTTGTACTATACGGTGCCTGGGATAATGAACCTGTTACTTTAGTGTATCCTAAGTTATCATCTAAGTTTGTCACGAAGATGTCTGATACTTCACCACCAGTTGTATTCGCAACTGGATCAACTACGAACTCAGAACTCTTAATTGGAATATACCCAAGTGCGTTATATGCTTCGAAGTTCAAGTCACTCAGATCGTACATATACTTCCAAAGGTATCCATCGGCAGTTTGATAGATTTGAGAATCAGTGTTTGCGTTCCATGCAGGTGGAGCTTCTACTGGTGCATTGTCATTATTGAATAGACATTTGAATATTCTGTAGTCACCAGTGTCGTTGTTTGTCGGACCAACTACGGCATAAAACTTCTGATCTTCCAAATCAATTGCATCATCATACTGAACAAATACTTCATCTCTTTGCCATGGGTAATACTTGATCATGAAGTGAACATCATCATTGTACACTTGTTTACCAAAAAGGATTCGCTCTTTGAACTCATTATCTGAGAACTGAGAGTTTTCAGCATCAATACGTTCAATCGCAGAACACATAATGTACATGTCACTGTTCACGATGTCTTCAATAAACAATCGTGTCGTATCGGATTTGAATTGTGTAGTTAAGATTTCTGCCATTGTATCTCTCTGTTTTTCATATTTCTCATAATATTTATGGTGTTAACCCAATCGGATTTTTCTGCGTGGATATAGTTGTTTAGTTTCTTGCTCATTATCAACAAAGAAGTTGCGTCTAGTTTCTGATGAGGATCTGGACTTAGTATTCATTCGAATATAATTTGGTATGAAAACACGTTTTGTTGTGGAACCATATAAATCGGAAAGATCAGATCCACCGTTCTGTGGAAATCCTTCAACGATCTTGTTTACTCTGTTTGAACTGTAGAGCATATCAGAGGTTGCAGTTGCTCCTGCAGTACCTGCATTTGTCCAGTCAATTAAGTTTTCACTGATCATTACTTCTTTTGCAGTTCTTTGCATTGCTTCTAGTAATTGATCATGAGTTGGATACTTACCAGTTGTGTCGAAGAACCAATCTACAAAGATGGCACCTGCACCTGCGGCGACTGGAGCGGCACAACTTGTACCTGAGAAGAAACCCCATTTGTATCCACCATCATAAGTGGAGCTTGGATAACTTGTCCAAGTATACGCACCATGCGCCCATAGATCAATGTAAGGTCCTCTGTTACTGTAGTCATCTGGAAGTCTGTTGGTACTACTGTGTTGACATGCACCAATTACATAACAGTTTGAAGATGAGGCAGCATATGCCCTCAATGGGTAAATGGTTCTGGCGGTTCTTCCTGTTGTTGTGAACATATAATCACCACTACCGTCTAGATCTGTATCAACTGTATCGCCAGCATCTGTTGCGCATCTAGTATTCCATGCAGGATCACTGTACTTAACACCAACACCTGAATTGTTACCTGCACTCTTAAAGTGGTATATACCGTTAGTACTTGCAAAGTTTCCAACAAGAGTATCGAATGTCGACCCAAAGGATGCAGAACCAACACTGATGAACCACTTCTCTGTCTGATCTACAGGATCTTCTACGACACGAGGTGAAAGGTTCGCCGCAACAAATGCAGAGTAATCACCATTCCAACCGCCAGCGGGTCTGTTTGTGATAACTTCATCACCGTTTGATTTTACATCAGTGATTTGATTAATGTCATCTATTTTATATTGAACTTGATGCTCAAGACCTGAGTATCCCCATGCACCAGTAGTTATGGTAGCATTTCTCACACCTGTGGTGGGATTGACTGGTTTGTTTTGATGGAAGTTTAAAACTGCATCATATGCTGTTGTAACACCATCTGAAAGATATATTACTCGTAAACTTGAGACCTTTGCCCAACCACAATACAAACCACCTGCGGCACTCAACACACCAATCGCATGTGAAGAGAACATTGTGTTACCATTTGTCGCTTGTAGATTTCGAGCAGTAGATATTGAATTATTATAGACATTCCAATCAGTTCTCACAAACCTAGAAGACCCATTATCATCTAATGTATCTACATGATTTTCCCAAACATCGTTCGCAATAACTGGTGCTCCAGCTTCAATTGCAACGATATCAACATAATTACCTGCGTAGTTCTGTTCAATATCCAAGAAAGGAACTGATGCATCTTCATTTTCGGGTGAATTTATAAAGAAACCAAGAGGACCTGTATTCGCAACGAGGGGTTGACTTGTACTTCTCAAAGACATATCACTCTGGAAAGAGAAGAATGTAGAAGTCTGTGTCTCTCCAGGCGTAGTTGAAAGCGGTGAAGTTCTTGTTCTAATAGTTATATCTTGAAGGTTTCTTGGAAACTGTGCTTCTTCGATAACATCAAGTTCTTTTTCTACTGCAAGAACGTTACCCTGAGATTGAAGTAGTTCTGCTTCTTCTTCAGTGAGGTTCATTGACACGATACCATTAATCATCGGTAACGAATCCAAGACTTCCATATTAACAACATCATTAGTTGCAAGAGTTTGCTCTTGCATTCCACCATCTTGTAGTATAATGTTGTATCTTGATTTCATTTTATGCGCTTTCTAGTTTAAGACCAGTAAGTGTAATCGTGATAGGATAAGTTGAACCAGATAAGTTAGTTACTCTTACAGGGATCTCAGTCTCTGTAGGTCTATTGTCTACAAATCCAAAGATTGCAGGAGTAGTAACGAATGTGTTCGCAGAAGATGTAATGAATTCTGCAATAACACCACTACCCTCAGTAGGATCTGTACCTTGTGGACGAGATTGATCTGCAGTACGTGATGCGGCATCCTTGTAAATTCTTACTCTTGATGCATAATCAGTTTGCACTGAATACAGACAATAAGAAACACCTAAGTTTGCAAATGCAATGTCTGCCTCTGCATCGTCTGCAATACTTGCAGATGAAACTGTCTGAGAGATACGTGAGGGAGTGAAACCTGCACCACCAGATGCGGCAATAGTAACCTCGTCTGTTGCGGCGTTTGTTGTAATCGCAATACCAGTACCTGCGGCAAGATTAAGAGTGTCTGCAGTTGAATCTGCAACTACACTTGTTTGACCTGCAACTGCAATTGTTGAGAATGTATTTGCGGCACCACCTGCACCACCAACTGCTGTTGATGTGAATGTAATAGAATCTGAAACTGAGTTTGCACTGATCGTCATACCACTACCTGCAATCAATGTCAAGTTGTCAGTAAGACTATCAGCAACAACATCTAAAGAACCTGCAACTGAGATTGTACCAAAGGTGTTTGCACCTGCGGCACCACCACCACCTGTTTGATCGACGAAGGTGAATGTCCCCGAACCATCTGTTGAAAGGACCTGATTAGATGTACCATCAACAATACCATCAAGATCTAAGAGATCAAATCCAGAGTTATTCGCATCTGTCAACATTCCAGTGTATGCAAGATTTGAAAGACTGTCGTCATAATCTCCAATATCATTGTTCGCATTATCAGATAGCATCTTATTCCACTTCTGATGAGCGTAATACATTGCGCCTGTTTCATGTACGTGTGCGATACACCCATGATAAGCACCAGGCGAAAGTGCCCATAGTTCTGCTTCTGTATCGATCTTAAATGAAATAGGGTTCCACACGTTTTGAACAGACAAAGTTGGTGCAGTTCCACTTGGAGCGTTTGTAGCTACCATGTTAAGAAGTGTTGTTGACCCAAGACCACCGATAGAACGATAAATTTCGTTCATGTTATCGTTAATCTTATCCATGGCGATTCTTAACGGATCACCAGTTCCATCATTTGGGGCTTGACCGATGTCTACCGTTTGTTTTGCCATTGAAAGTACCTTCCTGAAGTGTTTTTAAATATTTATGTTACTGTGATTGTGTTGTTCATCGATCCATGGACAGAACACTGATAATAGTACACGCCTGCAATGGCAGTCCACTCTAAGACTGCACCACCTTGTCCTGTGACGTTTGGTACTTGATTACCTGTCCCACTTCCTTGAGATGTTTTCAAGTAGAATGGGTGAGAACCTTGTGTCCCACTGTCGATAACAAATCTAACCTTATCACCTACATTAAATGTGAGTGGTGGTTGTGCGGCAGGTAGAGTAAATACCGCACCACGATGTGAACCAGTCATGACATAATCAAATACAGGTGTCGTTACATTAAGTATATAATCTGGTGAGAAGTTCAATGATGTGTCGATAATTGTCACGTTTGCAGATGTGTGGACAATAGGACCTGCACCACTCCCTGTACGTAGAGTGATATAGAAATCTTCATTACCTTCTGTCAAATTATCACCTGAAACTTGAACTGAGAAACCACCAGAACCGTTATTCATGATAACATTACCACTCTGGAATGCGAAGTCACTGTCACGAGCAGGTGTCGGGCCAATTCTCCAATACAATGTTGTTGCATTTGGCCAGCCTGGGACTGACACGTTAAATGTCTTTGTCGCACTTTCGTTTACGGTAAACCCACCAATAGGTGTTACTGTATATGTATAGTTTACTGGTACACCTGCGGATGAATCGTTATCAGATGTAATTGGTGTACTATCCACAAAGATGTTTGACATATCAGATGTAAGAATAGATGTGTTACCAATATCCAGTGGTGAAGTTGACTCACCATTGTCATTAAAGATACGTAAGAAACGTTGTTTGACACCACGTTTTTCAGGACCTGCAACGAATTGTCTCTGATAATAGAAACGTCCAAAGAGTTTTGTACCTGCAGTGTGCATGTTTTCTTTTAAGAAGTCTTCGTATGTTTCTAGACCCAACATACTACGGATTTCATATGAGTACTCTTGATAGTAATCACTGTCTTGGAGTTTCATAGAAGAGTCGAAGTATGCATAGTTGTTTGCACTATCTACTTGGTATCCGTTGAGATGAGAACTGAAGTTTGACCAGTATCCCTCTGTCGTACCTTGAGTTTCTGCAGTGATCGTTCCTTTTGCAACACGAATGGAGTTGTTCGCAAGGTATGCGGTTTCTCCGTTGACATATCCAAATCCTGAGTTGAAGATCCTGACTTCGTCAATTTTACCTGTGGCAAATTGCACTTCTGCATCAATTTCAGCATTGTCACCAAAGTTACGTGATCCGTAATCTCTTTCCACACCAAGAATGTTAAAGACTTGTTGGTTTGGTCTGACAACGTTATTTGTTCCACTAAATCCATAGTACGCATAGGGTGTAAATGTAACCGAACCAACCTGTGTATTCGAACTACGGACAACACCTCTGATGCCTGTGTTTGCTTCAGTGATGATCTCATCGATGTTGAATGAACCTGCGGCGGCAGGAGATGCAAGTTGAATGATCTGATCTTTACGTTCAAATTGCTTCATCTGACTATCTTGCGCAATAGCCCAAACATCGTTAGTATAGTTAACGCCAGGATCTACGTTTCTAAAGATATCAATGCGACCAATATCAAACGGTGTTAAGTCGAATGCAAGGTTCAAAGGTGTTGCAAGAGTAACTGGATCTGCAGTACCAGACATAGGTTGACCTGCAGGAGGCACTGCGTTATAGTTTGCGGAGTTAATTGGTACAGTGACGAAAGGTGCAATAGGATCAGTGATAAGAGAAACTGTCTCTACGTCATCAATAACTGCAATAACTTGATCATCTGCGATTTGTGGACTACCATCTGGGTAGAGAATGCCTGGCGAAGATGAGTTCTTATTTGTAATGTCATTATAGAATATCGCAGTGTTACCATAACTTCTGCGTTTTAGTTGTGGTGTAAGATCAAAGTCAAACTCTTCACCGTCATTAAGTTTAATTCCAAGTGCAACCTCGTTAAACCCTGTCACAATACCTTCGTTACCGAAACGGTCACCGATGGTTTCACCGACTTCCCATTCAGTTGAAGTTGATGTACCATCAAGAATAATAACTTGATCACTCACAAGAAGTCTTGTGTTCTCTACTGTGTATCCGAACCCACCGTCAACCCATTCGTATTCTACGAAACCTGTTATCTCATCAGATATTCCAGTAACGATTGCACGTCCACCGTAACCATACGTACCTTCTACTTCATAGATGTCACCGACTTGGTTACCTGTTGTCGCACCTGACCATCTGGTATCCATTGTCATTGCATTCAATGAACCATTGACTTTACCAAACGAAACTGTTTCACCGTTAATTTGACACAACACGTCATCGTATTTGATGAAACTACCTTGAAGGTTGTCAATGTAGAGGATTGGTGTGAGAATACCATTCAGGAGAACAAAGTTAATTTTGTTCACAGAAGCCTTTGCACCTGTCGTAGAACCGATAATGTTTCTACCAAGTAAATCTAGATAGGTGTATTCTACACCAGTCTTGGAAAGAAATTCACCATCATTTGGGAACATTTGTAGAAATGTACCTGTTCTCCAAGTGGAGTCAGAAGGTTTGAACATTTTCTGCGCAGGATAATAGACACCAATGTCTTCCTGATAGAATACTCTGAAGAATAGTTTAATACCTTGTTCCGTACCCTTGGCACGGTATAAGTCCATAATATTCTTGATTACAAAAACAACTTGATCTTCCTTAAGGGGAAGATCTGCCATATACTTTCTTTGCCAATGAATAACCATACTCGACAATGTCGTAGAGACATCACGATACTCAAAGATACGTCTGATGTTGTAGACGGACTGGTTTGTATCAGTTTCTAAGAAAGTATAATAATCTTTTACTAACTGCACCAGTTCAGGACCGTACTCTTTATAGAGTGCAGGGAACTGGGCATCAATGAAGAATGATACCTTCTTTAGAATTTCTCCTTGGTTATAATCGACCATTTATTAGTACCCCGATGACCCTGATGATCCGCCTGATGTGCCACTGTATACTGATCCACCTGCACCACCAGAAGATCCAGATCCACCTGAAGTCCTGAGAGTTACACCACTCTCAGCAGGGGCAGTCAATACCACAGGGACGTTATCATCTGTTGATTGAGATGCCACTAACTTACCATCCAAATAGATGACAGTCTTAACGTCTTCGTCACGCAACAAGAACACACGTCCATTAGGTGCAGTGATATCATCTTGTTGAGTATTTGCGTAAATCTTAATTGCGGAGCCTGGATAACTTTCAGTTTCGAAGTTTACTAGTTTCACGTCACCTGTCACATAATCAACTGTTCCTGCATTAGGTTTAACGATCTGTGGATTTGCAACGTCATCAGTCACAATTTGAATATTACCTTTACCATCATCTTGGAAGAACACACAGATACCATCAAGATCGTAAACACTTGATACGATTGCAGGTTTGTAGTTAGTAAACCCTTCTGTAGTCGTGTATGCGTAAGGACGAATAAGTGGAGCACCAAAAACAAATCTTGGATTGTATATTTGATTAATTGTTGGTGAGAATTCAATAATTGGTTTTGCTTTAATAGAATTACTATCAATTGCAGTATCAATGTCGTTTAATTCTTTTGATAATCTTGAAAGTCTCAACTTAGATTTGAATTTATTAAGATTAGTTACGGAGAACTTACTGACAACATCTCTTGCCAATGCTTCAATCTGCATTGGAGACTTCTCTGTCTCTTTAGATGTGTATGATAATGTGAGAGTTAAGTCTGCATATAAGAATTCAGTCTTAACAAAGAACGGTTCAATTGTCAATGGTGTTCTGTTTCTCAAGAAATCGATATATGAGTTTGCAAGTGTTTGAGAAATCAACTGTGCGTTGTCATTAAGATACACACTAATTGCAACTTTACCAAACTGAGGTGGTTCCAATTGATCCCCACCATATGCAGAAACTGCATTGATCTCTGGGAATTCTTGTTTTAAAAGGATCTCGTAGTCATTGGTTGTAATCGCACGATCTTGGATCTGCAATGCTTTAGGTGCATTACTTTTAATGCTTTCGAGTGTTTCTCTTTCAGCACCACCTGCGGCAGCTTGTATAGTAGTAGTGGTAATCTGTACGTCTGGAACGAATGCAGTAGTAAATTTATTTGCACCATTTGCTTCCGTACCACTTGTAATACGATATCGGACTTTAACGTCTTCGAACTCACTTGGTTGGAGACCAAAAACATTGTTTCCGAAATAAAGATTGTATCTGTTATCAAAGTATGGTTCAACATAGAACACTTTGTCTTCGGCACCCACACCGAAAATACTTGATCTAAATGTAAATACGTTCTGGTTTTCTGTTGCTTCCGCATCAATGAAACAAACAAGAGAGTCTGTATCGATTTCTGGGTTAGAGAGTGCAACTCTTAGAACACCATTGTCATCAATGATAAATCCTTCACGTTCGAAACTTGCAAGTACTTCACCTTCGAAGATTTCAATGTCTTCTGATTCCCAAACATTAGGTGCAGTCTTTCTGGCAACATATGTCTGGTTTGTAATGAAGTTAAATGTCTGTCCAAGAAAAGATGTTGCGAATTCAGTATATGTTGGAATAACAACTACCTGATCTTCAATGGTTCCTTGTGGATCATCAATACGTACACGAACAACTGCTTTAGGAGACTTACGAGAACGAGGAAGATAGTTCAACTCTTTTGCATGGGATATAACACTGTTACGCAACATTGCAGAGTCAAGGAACATCTCGTTCATTGCCATGTTGGTATAGAAGTTGTTATGATATGTATTGTATGCAAGAACATCCAACATGACACTCATGTTAGAACCTTCAAAGTTATAATCTTTGAATTGCGTTTGCGACTTTAAGTATTGCTTTAATTGCGCTTTAGCGGCATCAAAGTCAAGTTCGACTATTGGTTTGGGTGTCGCCATTATCGTGTCCTCTCTAATATCACGTCAAGTGTGATAGGCTGTTCTCTGTTATTGATAAAAAAGACTATGTTAACAAAAACTGAGCCTTCATCTAACGAACCAGAGACTGTTATATCAATAATGTCTGCACGTGGTTCATATATTTCTAAAGTACTTTTAACTCTTTCTTTGATAAGTTCGAATGTAGAAGGTATCATGTTTTCAAAGAGTAGTTGTCTTAATCCTGCCCCAAGGTTGGGTTGCTTCAAACGTTCACCACGGTCTGTCATAAGGAGATTACGAATCGCTTCTTTAACTGAGTCTTCATCTCTTAGTACAGAGACATCGTCAGTTAAGAGATTTACTTCTAAATCCTTTTTAAAATCAGAATAAAGACTAATCTTTTTCTGAGTTGGTGTAAAAACGTTTAACGTCATATTTCTTTTCCTTAGTTACCACGCCATGCAACATGCATACCCCAAGAGTAGTTTAAGATCTCTACTGCATTCAATGCAGCAGCTTCTGCTCTAAACACATCCCTGTTGGGAATAGAACTACTGGCAATATCAAATGCAAGACCCCGAAGATGGTAAGAACTAAAGGCAACCCCATAGTTCCACTGTCCATTTACAAGTCTTCCTTTGGAATCTCCTCTCGCCGCAGATTCTCTTCTCAATTGCGCTTGAAACTGTTCATCTCTATATGCACTTAATATAACAAACTTAGTACCAATCTTCTTTTGTAACTCCGCCAACTTAGCTTTCGCCCTTGGTGATGCATTAGTCCATCCTCTTTCACCCATCCGACTTTGGTATGCAAACCTTGGATGGTCACCCATTTGAATTTCAGACCAACTCGGTACTAGACCATAAGATGATGCATCTAGGTCAATATCGTTTGCAGGTTGTTCACCAGTCGGTGTGTGATATTGCGTCCCTGGCCTCGATTTAGGTCTCACCAAG
>Ga0206677_10003385_pt1 | contig 13447 bp, 3 predicted proteins | sample M130m12015metaG_FD_155475 | JGI IMG/M metagenome (GOLD analysis project Ga0206677, IMG submission 155475) | Ammonia-oxidizing marine archaeal communities from Monterey Bay, California, United States - M1 30m 12015 | ecosystem: Environmental > Aquatic > Marine > Intertidal zone | place: USA... | reverse complement strand
TTCGCAGTTGCCGTTGGTGGTTTATGGTTAGAGCTGCGCAGGCTTCCCCAGATTCTGTTGGTTTTGGTTAGACGTACGATTAATTAACACAAAACTCGTCACATCTTACTCATGGAGTAGAGGGGGATGGCGGGGGTGGGGACAGCAGGGGGCGGGCGGGGTTGGGGCATAGGTTAGTAGCGGCGTGGGCTCCCTTAGGAGCCCTTAGGTCAGTAGTGTCTCACAAAACAAAACAAAAACAAAACAAAAACACAAAAAACAAAACACAAAACAAAACGAAAACAAAACAAAACAAAACACAAAACAAAACTTAGGCCTTGTGTCTTTAATAAATTCTCTCTTCTGGCAAAAACAAAACAAAAACACAAAACAAAACAAAAACAAAACCAACAAAACAAAACGAACAAAACACAATGATAAACCACTTTCGCAAAAAAAACAAAAAAAGGGGGGAAGAGGAGGGGGGAGGGCGGGAAGACCCCAAACCAAAACCCTGCTTCCTCCCCGACGCCGCGTCGTCCTGGCACCGCTCGCCTTTCCCCGAGCTGCACGTCCTTCCCGCACCCGCCCTCGCCCAGCTTGACTGGGGAGGACGCCTGTACAGCTTCTAATACGCTATCCGGGGGCATAATCTGCCGGGGGCCTCGCTATCCGGGGGCATAATCTGTCAGGGGCATCATCTGTCATGGTGCGCGACGATGCCTCGCTGCAGCGCTACGAGCTGGAGGAGGCGTACACGCTGACCGAGCGCGATATCTTGATAATGCAGGCCGAGGATGCAGCGTCGGACCCCGACTTCTGCGGCTCCGAGTTCGACGCGATGTTCTGGGGCCCGGCACAGGAGGCGGCCTACTACGAGTACGAGGAGTTCATCGACGACTGTGTGAGGCAGGCCCAGCAGGCTGAAGAAGATGAATTGGACCTGCCGGACGATGAGTACCTGGAGCGAGGGCGCTACGGGCCCTCTCTACAAGGGACTGCCGCGTGGTGCTTGGCCTAGTACGTGGCCAAGGGCCACTCGGACGCCCAGGCCCGCATGTAGATCGACACGTGGTGCGCGCGCGTGTCTCGCCGACGGTGTGCGTCGGCCTCTCTGTGGCGGAGTGTGTGGGAGGGCTGTCCTGTCGTGTTTTTGGCGTTGGTAGTTTATTGTCGTGGTTTTTTTTTGCAAAGGGCGTGCATGACCTCGCGGGAGGCTACTGCCTCCGATTGCAACTCTAAGGAAACGCTCTCTTCTTGCATGCCCATGACATTCTCTCTCCACAGCATCGTTCACAACTCACCTCGCTCTCATCACTGCCTGCCGACAATGTACACTGCCTGAAAGTTGCTCCCCAACGGGTCCACCAGGGTTCCGCAGGGCATCCTGCCCTGACTGCAGCCAGGCGGGGGGTGGAGCATCTCGTTGACACTCCGCACGAACCGGCGCTCAAGGTCGGGCGCGGAGGCGTGGGGTCCGGCATACAGGCCGCCACCTATGTACGGCATCACAACGATGGCCGCCCCGGCGTCGCGCGCGGCGCACAGCGCCGCGTGCACGGCCCACGCCCGCCCGCGCTCGAAGTAATCGCGGTCGTCGGCCGCGGCGGCGCAGAACGTGCGTTTCATGGAGGAGGAGGCCAGCGCGCACGGCCGTGGGCGCGATGCGTTCGGGGCGGCACAGAATATGAGCATCGCATCGAGGCGATCGCTGGCCTCGGTACAAAAGGCCTCGCCGCTCCTCCTCGTGCTGATGGGCACCGGGGCCTCCTTGGATCCCAGCAGCCAAGCGTCGGCGTAGACTTGAGGCGTGGCGGCGGCGGTGTAGTCAATACCTTGCGTGGTCTGCGTGCCTGTGCCGCATGGGTCCAGCAGGCCCCAAGCGCGGGAGATGCGCTCGAACTCGTCCTCACGGCCGTCGCCAGGAGGGAAGCACGCGAGCCAGCTCGCGACGACGTCCTCCTCCTGCGTCCTGTGCTTCGCGTGGACCTCCCTCGATCGGCCGCCATGGTCGCGGCAGCTGCCGCCGGGCCGCCCCGAGTTCGCCGCGACTAGGATGGCGACCTCGCCGCTCTTCAGCCGCCGCCTCTCCGACTCGCGTTTGGCAAGGCCCTGGACGCCGCCAGCGTCCGCAGTCTCTTCGGCCGCTTCGCAGTGGTCCCCACCGCCTAGATGCGCGCCAACGCCGAGCACCTCGCAGCAGCGCAGCGCCTCACTACCCGGCTGGGGTACCAAGGGTGTGTACTGTGGCACGCCAGCCGAGAGGCCCGGCCCCGCAGGCTGCGCCCCGCGGCACAGGCCGGCCCGCTTATAGAAGTCCAAGCGCCCCTGAGCGCGCAGCGCCGCCGCAGCGGCCGCAAGACCGCGCACGTCGCCCAGCGCAAGGTCCGCAGCGTCTGCCGCGGCAAGAACGTTGTCGACAGAGATCGGTTCACCCGACGTGTCGGTCCACCCGTACCGCTGCTTCAGCCACTCCTCGAGCTGCTCGGTGAGCGGGCGGACTTCCTCCGCACTTGGGTCCGGAGCGTCGTGCAGCAGCCGGGCCACAGCCTTGCGGCACACAGCGAGGCGCGCCGAATCGCCGGCACGGATCGCAAAGCCGACGGTCCGGAAGGCGCCCGCAAACTCCGTGCGAAGCACGTCGCACAGAGTGCCAAAGTACGATGCCGCGGGGTTGGCCAGCTCGCTGCAGCCCTCGTCCGAGAGGACCAGATCTGTCACACGTGCGTCCCGGGCCGTCTGCAGCATCGCCCGCACTGACTTTCGCACCGCGAGGTGCCAGGCTGTCGAGAGTTCCTGGGCCTCCCACTCGCCGGCGCGCATGTCCGGCACGCCCACCGCCAGCACCCATGCAATCTCCGGCTCGACAAGCGCGTACGTGAACACGCTCCGGCGAATCAGGGTGCGGATCACGTGGGCGTGTCCCGGCGCCATCGGGCGGGGCTGCAGCTGCTGCAGCTGCTCACGCAGCAGGGGCATCAACCGACAGAGCTCCTCCTCGGACCCTTTGTGCCCGCGGCCTAGCTGCGGCGCTGGCACCGAGGGATTGCCGCAGCTGACGAGTGCCGCCCGCCGGCGCCCACCCCCCTCGGCGTCGCAAGCGGCGCGTTGTGCGACGCACCGGAGCGCGGCCACCGGGTGCGCCTCTGTGGCGTACAGGCCCGTCGGTGGCAGCGCCACAGCCTCCGCCGAGTCCGCCGAGTCCGCCGCGTCGGCCTTCTTCAGCGCGGCTCGCAGGTCGGTTATCAGCGCAGCGTTCTCCTCCTCAATGCGCGCGAGACTCGCGCCGTCGCGCTGCCGTTCCGCCGCAGGCATGATCGCTTGCAGCTCGGAATGCAATCCGGCCGCATGCCGGAAGCCCGCCAGTTCGCCGGCGGCGGCGGGGGGGGGGGGGGGGGGGGGGGGCAGGCGCCTCGCCCAGCTCAACCCGGATGTACACCACATACGAGAGGCGGTACGGCCCCTTGCCTTCCCATGCGACCCGGTCATCGCCCTTCCGGATGGACGCCGCCGCGAGTGGAACGCCGCAGCCACCCTTCTCCATGTGGTCGAACCTCACCCACTTCGGCGGCTCGGTGGGGTCGGCCTTCGCCTCGTCCACATCGCATATGTAGTGCCCGCCCCCGAGGTATGTCAGCGCAATCGGGCGGTAGTGCACCGGAGTGCCGTTTGGAAGCCGGAGCACACGCACGCGATCGCGGTGCACGACCGCCGGCTTCTCGCCAGCGGGCGGGCCGTCGAGTGCGAGTGCAAGCAGCGGCGGGGCCGACCCGGCTGTGCACCAGCTGCCGGGGGCTGGTGCGGCCGACGTGTCGTAACCGCGCAGCACAGCCCGGCTTGTCGCCCCCATTTGCCCGCACGCGGCGCACGGCGTCCACTCGGTGGCCACCAGGCTGGCGAACGCGTCGAACACGTCGCCATCGTATGCGGCCAGCCGCAGCGGCTGGAGCCGGTTAAACGTTGCATTGTCAACCGCCTCGCGGAGCCGCCTGGCGCAGCCACACCGCTTGTGATGACTTTGAGGCGCGGCCGAGAGCCACAGGCCGCCGCTCTCCGGCGGACGCATCAGCCTGTTCAAGCTCCACTCGGCGTTTGAGAACGAGGTGCGTTGGAATGTGGTGTTGGGCCCGTCGTCTCGCCGCCGCTCGCCAACTAGCTGGCTGCGCATCTCGTCGCGGTGCCGCGTCAGGGCCATCATCGCCGGCCGCTTGCTCGCCACGTCACCGTGCAAGACCTGCAAGCGTGCGCTCACAAACTCCCACGCCGCGGCAGCCGCGGCGCTCTCTGCAAGCAGCCGTTCCGGCCGTGCATCGCTCGGCAGTGGGGCCGCCCCGCCCGTGCTGCGCCATAAGGCGCGCAGCCGCAGCGTCACCGCTGTCAGCACCTCGGCGTCCACATCGTAGCCGCAGCTGTTGCCTTCCCACGCGCACGATTGCCACTGCGAAATGCCCCGTTCACGCGCCCTTCGGTCTGGCACCTGCTGCTGTGGCGTCTCCCCTTTGGCCGCCGCCGCCGCCGCCGCCGCGGGAGCCGGAGCGGCGGCCCCAGAGGCGGCGGCGGCCGCCGGCGCGCGGCGGCCTGCACCTGACACGGACTGCCTCTTGGGAGCCGGACCCCCCGCGGGCGGCGCTGCCGCCGTCGAGCGCTTGCCGCGCGCTCGGCTGGTCGCCGGAGGCTGGGCACCAGTCGTGCGCCCACGCGCTCGTTGTTTGCTGCCGCCCCGGGCAATGGCCTGCGCCTTGCGCCGCGCCGCCAGCGTCTTGGCGTCCAGCTTGTCGATGTGCTCTGCCGCGGCCGCCGCGAGTCGCTCGTTGAGGTAGCCCTCGTCGTCAAAGGAGTTCTCAAAGATGCGCAGCTCGACGGGCAGCTGCCTCTCGAGCAGGTACCGCAGATCCCCGCTGCCCGGAAGCACGAACAAGGAGTCGCCCGACTTGACTCGGCTGTGGAACACGTACACGGTCTGCAGGCTCGCCTGCGTCGCCGCACCACGCGCACGCTCAGGCCGCGCTGGTTGAGCACATGCGGTGTGTGGAGGCTGTGTGGTGTGGAGGAGGCTGCGCCGCGCCCCGGATAAGCACACATCATAGCGTGTGCGAGCACGCGCGTGCAACGGACTATGCTGTGTGTGGGGGGGTGCGCGGGCGGCGCGGCGGGCACCCCGACGTTCCCCCTCACCCCGGCGGGCTTGCGCAGGTTGACCACAAAGTACTTGGGGATCGTCACCCCCTGGTACTTGTAGTTGGTATTTACGAAGTCGGTCATGACCGGCAAGACGGACTTGTTGATCACGGTCACCCTTTGCGGGAAGCCGTGCTCCGCGGCAAAGGGGCTCGAAAAGTTCAGCTTGCGATCGTACCCTTTGGTCGACGCCTCGATGGAGATCACGGTGCCGCTGCCGGAATGGGTCGCGCCCCTCTCGCCGAGCAGGTCAAGGTGCACCGCCTGCGAGTGAGCCGGGCTGAGCTCGACGTTCACCTGCCGCGGCGTTTTCCGAAGCGTGATGACCACGGTGCCGTCCGGCAGCACCTGCGTGCTGGGCGCCTGCTTCAGGTCGTCTCCGTCCAGCGTGAGGCTCCGCCCGATGCAGCGCGTCCCGTTGGCGCAGCCGGCCGGGGTCGCAACGTTCTCGAGCACGATCATCGGCACGCCCTCCACAAAGTAGTCGTACAGCACCGCCTCATCGTGCACGTACAGCCCCTCGATGGTCTCGTTGGAGTGGAAGGAAGAGGCGCTCTCCGGCAGCTCGATCGCCCAGCGCATGAGGGGCCGCTCATGGTGCCGCGCAAACTCGCGCAGCAAGTGCAGCGAGAGCAGGTCCTTGTCCGCGTGCGTCACGACGCCATGCGGCGCGAACGCCAGTGCCGGGTCCGAGCGGTCGGTCAGCTGCCGCGATTCCAGCCAGGCGAGGTACTTGGGGGTCACCGGGAACGTCACATCGGTGCGGCAGAGCTCCTCGGCAAACTCGCGGTGCTGGGCGTCCTTTGGCGCCCGCATCTGCTTCCGCAGGTCAAAACGCCGCGCGTGCAGCAGCATCCGCACTGCGGCGAGCTCGGCCGACCGCGCCTTTGGAGGCTTCGTATCGGCGGCTTTCTTGCCCAACCGGGGGACCTTGCTGACAAGGTGGTGGACCGCGGACACGTACAGCGCGCGGCCTTGCAGGGACACCGGCGGCAGCTGAAAGAAGTGGCCCTGCATCACCGTCGGCACGCCGCCAAAGGGCAGGTCGGCGCGCACCGGCAGCTCGAGCCACTGCGCGACGCGGTTGCTCGCGTGCTGCACGTTTGGGCCGGTGAGGAAGGAGACCTCGTCCAGCACGATGAGCGCAATGTCCGACTCGTTGCCGTGCAGCTGGTGCAGCTTGGTCCTCGTGTCGGGAGCGCAGGCTGGGGTGTCGAGGTTGTCGCTACTCAGGGCGTTTGGGTGCACGTCGAGGCCCGTGCACATGGTGTAGCCGTGCGGCAGCAGGCACGCCGCCACGCCCATGTACGCCAGGAACACCACCCGCCCGATGCCCTCGCGCAGCAGCACGCGCTCGAGCACCTTGAGCATCTCGGTCTTGCCCGTGCCGCCCATGCCGAGGAGCAGGTGCAGCGGTGCGCGGTGCTGCTGGCACAGCCTCGGAAAGTACTGGTGCCGCGGCTCGCCCTGCTGCTTCGCCCTCCGCATCGCCCAAAAGTGCGGCATCAGCCGCCGGCAGAACGCGCGCTGGTCCTGCTGCAAGGGAGGCAACGGCGACGGCTGCTGCCGCGCGTCGCTGGCCTCCTTCTGCCGTCGCCACTCCTCCGTCGCGGCCTCGAGGGCCTCGTCGTCGATGACGGCAAACTCCTTCGGCATCGGCTCCTCGGCCGAGCGCGCCGCGGCGGCCGCGGCGGGTGGCAGCGCAGCGAGCTGCGGGAGCGCGGGCGCCGTAATCGCCTTGAGGTTGGCCGCCTTGGCCGCCGAGGCTTCCTGCACTTGCGCGCTGGCCACTCCGGCGATGTCCACAGCCTTTGTGGGCGCTAATGGCACCGCCGGCGCGGCCGCCGCCGCGCTGGGCTCGACGTTGGCCGGCCGCTTCATGCCTGCGATCGCGTCGGCGACCGACTGCGTTGCGTGCCGCGTCGCCCGCGCGCGCTCCACCTTGGCCGCGTCGAATGGCCGCCCCTCGAACTGCGCCCGCAAGTCTTCGAAGCTCTGCTTGCCCATCTTCTCCGCGCTGGCGGCCTGCTTGGCGGCCTGCTTCTCCGCCTCGGAGTGCTCATCGGCGTTGCGGAACTTGTGCTGCAGCGAGAGCATCTTCTCGATGCTGCCGGAACCGAGCGAGCACACAAAGTTCTGCATGTACCGCAGTCGCCCTTGCGCGATCCGCACCTCCGCGTCGTCGCTCTGCGCGCCAGGCGCGGGCCACGCGATCGCCTGCAGGTGCGCGATCCACGCGCGCAGCAGGTCGACGGTGAGCGGCGGGGGGCCGGGGCGCGGGCCGTCGTGCTCGAGCCCCAGCAGGAACGGCTCGTCCTCGTCCTCGTTGCCGCAGTGCCACGGCACGAAGTTGGCCACGATGAACTCCGCAAACCGGCGCTGCTGCTTCAGCCACGTGCGCGGCACGGGCTGCTCGGGGCCGAGCTGCGGCGGCGGCTTGGGCGGCTTGCGACCGCCCACCTTTGGAACGCGCAGCTTGGCCCGCGCCCTCCACCGCCAGGAACGGTGCAGCTCGTGCTCATGGTGCAGCAGCGCGCGCACGTGCGGCCGCCGGCCGCGCTTCGGCTCGGCGGCGGCGGGCGGTGGTAGCAGCCTGGCCGCCGCCTCCGCGGCGGCGGCCGCCTCGAACTTGGCCGAGTCAATCTCCTCGAGCTCGAAGCACGCATGCAGCTCGGTGTGGCTCAGCCGCGCGAGCGAGGAGCCGCGCCAGAGGTAGTGCATCGCCGGGTCCACGGGCACCTTCTTCTCCTTCTTCTCCGGGCCGGCACCTTCCACGGGCACCTTGAAGAACTGCACGTAGCCCGCCCCAGCCGCCGACTCGGGGTTCAGCTGCCGCCGCTTGCGCTTCGGCTCGTCCATGTCGTCCTGGGCGGGGTCGCGCGGGGCGGCCTCATCGTCGTCGGTGTCCGCCTCGCCGCCGGAGTCGCTCTCGTCGTCGCGAGCGTCGCTCTCGTCGTCGTCCGCAGCGATCTCCGGCGGTTCGCCGCCCAGGTAGTCGACGCCGTTGCGATCCAGCTCCTCGAGCACCGCCCGCGTGCTGCGCTGCTGCTGCCCATCCGCGGCAGGCGCCGCGGCGCGGAGCGCCGCGCCGAGGCTGGTCAGGCCGTCCATGCTCACGTGCACGAACTGCTCCGACGACAGGTGCGCGCGGTGACCGAGCACGCAGCCGGCGCCCTGCGTGTCCGACAGCTCCATCGCGCCGTTCGTGTTGGACACGCGCTCGGCGAGGTGGATTGAGCGCCGATTGGGGTTGGTGTCCGCGTCCTCGGCGGTCGACTTCCACTTGTCGACGTGCTGGTTCGCGTCGGCCAGCACGCTCAGCGCGGTGTTCAGCTCGGTGCTGTCCTTGGTCACGTACTTGACCAGGTAGAACATCGCCGCCTTCGCGGCGACGTCGGCACCGAGATGCACCGGGTTGTTGTTGCAGCCGAGCAGGACGCTCAGCAGGTCATTGAACGAGGCCACCTGCGCGTTGCGGCACGGCAGGCGGCGCCACGCGAAGACAACGCGCTGCGCCACGCGCTGCTGCCCTGGCACGTCCAAGTCCTTGTCCGCGGCGTTGTGGATGGCCAAAAGCGCCTTGCTGAGGCTCATCGATGTCTTCGCCGCCTCGTCGAGGAGCTTCAGCACCGCCGGCATCTCAAACACCGCGCACACCACCTCGAGCGCCCTCGCCCCGTCGATGTCCGCTGGCTTCTCGACGCGCGAGCTCTTCTTGTCCATCGAGGCGCACAGGAGCTGCAGCACCTTATCATACTGGGCCGCCTCGTCCGCGCCCACCATCGACGGGTCGAGCGTCCCCGGGCGCGGCAGCTCCAAGGTGAGCAGGCGATCGTCGGGCTGCGGGATCAGTGGGTCCACGAAGGTGCAGCGCTGCCGCCGCGGCGCTTGGGCCGTCGGCGCGCACGGCTGCTGCGCGGGCGCCGCCCTTTTCTTGCCGTCTCGCTGCTGCGGCGTGCGCGGCGCTCGCGGCGGAGGGGCGGCGGGCCCCCCGGTGCGGCCAACGGTGGGCGTGGCCCTCGACGCTGAGCGGGTGCACCGGGAGGGCGGGCCGGCGCTGTCGACGGGGGTGCCGGCCGCCGCCGCCGCCGAGCCGCTGGTCGAGCGGGCCCTCTTGCGCTGCACCGCGGGCGTGCTAGCCGCCGAACGGCTGGCCGGGCGAGCGCGCTTGCGCCCGCCTTCCGAGGGGATCGTCGGGGCAGCCCGCTTGCGCCCGCCCTCGAGGCGACGCAGCTCCTCCTCCTCACCGTCTGACACGTCGCTCACCAGCTGCTGGAGCCCTCGGCCTCCTCCACCGCTCGCGAGTGGCGGGAGTGGCTGCATGCGCAGCACGGGTGGCGCGCCTCTGCTGAAGTCCTCGTCCTCGGCCTCGGAGTCCAGCACCATCGCCAGCACCTCGCCGGCGGCGGCCTCCTCCTCATCCGTGTCCGCGCCAAGCGGCTCGCCCTGCTCCCAGGGGAGCGGCTCGCCCTGCTCCCAGGGGAGCGGCTCGCCGTCCGACGCCTGGCTCTCCGGCGGCTCGCTCGCTGCTTGGCGCCGCCGGCGCGGGGTCGTTGTGCGCGCGGCGCTGCCAGGCGTGGCCGTGCGGCGCGACCCGGGCGCCCAGGCGGGCGGCTCGTAGGGCGGCGCGCATATCCCGCGGTGGTAGTCGGCCAACGGCGCACGCGGCTTCACCGCGTGGTACTTCCGGGTCCCACTGCTATCGCACGTCGAGCTCGTGCAGACGTACTCGCTCGGGTGGATCACGTCGTGCGGCGGCGGCGTCTTGTCGTCGTCCTTCCTGGCAAGCAGCTGCAGCATGCCGTGGGGCGTGGGGTGGCCGCACGAGAACCCCATGCGGCAGCGCTCCGCACCGTGGGCGCCCTTGCGGCACGTGGGGTGGTGCCAGGTGTGCGAGTTGCAGCGGCCGGCGCAGCGCTGCGCAGAGCTCTCCAGCTCCGATACGAAGCGTTGCACTCGGCGGCTGTCCGCGGGGTGCGTGCGCATGTCGAGGTCGGCCGCGGCCGTCGCGGCCGACCTGGACGGTTCGAGGCCCAGCCGGGCCACCCCGCGCGCCTGGCGATGCTCCTCGCAGCTGTCCAGCGGCAAGCAGGCGGCGGTGAGCGAGGCCATCGGCATGAACGGGTCGATCTTCGGGCCGCGCCCCTGCTCGAGCGCGTGCCTCGCCGCATCGGCCACGTGGAAGGCCGTCGGAAACGAGGTCGAGGCCTGGCTCTGCAGCGCCGGCAGGACGTGCCTCCGCATCAGGTCCTCAAAGTGCGCAAAGTTGGACAGCATCGCCGGGAACGCGCCGCCCCAGAAGAGGCCGTGCGCGTGCTTTGCGTACCTGCCGTTCACCTCGGTCACCCCGTACGCTGAAAGTCCCGTGCCATAGATGCCCTTGATGCGCTCGCACAGTGGCCTCGTCACCGGGTCGGCGTCGGCCGCGGGCGTGCCCAGCAGCACGGCCATGACACCGCGAAGCAGCCGGTCGTACACCATCGAGGTGGCCACCGGGTTTTGGGCGGCGGCTGCTTGCATGAACTCCTCGTCGAGCGCCATATCGAACTTCTTGTCCCAGTGCGGGCACGTCCTCGGAGGCAGCGCCGAGTTGTCGAGGTGGCGCCACTCGGCGGAGCCCGAGTAGAGCGCCGCGGTCAGGCCGTGCAGGTACTCGCTCGTCTGCTGCATGTTCTTCACCGCCCGAAAGGACAGCCGCAGCACGCGCGGGTCGTGCACGTCGTCAAAGGCAATCGTCCAGAAGACCGACGCCGTCCCGTACCGCCGTGCGAGGGCCCACAGGTCGGAGATGCACGCCTTGCGCTCGGCGGAGGACCACGGGACTGCCTTTTCGCAGAGGTGCAGGAACGGCAGCACCTTCTGTTGCAGCAGCTTCCCCGCCGGCCCGCTGGGATCCGCCTTTGCTTGCTCGCTCAGCTCCTCGAAGTCCGGCTTGTCCACGACTTCGCGGTACGCCTGGTACGACGCGGGGTTGCTGCGCATGCGGCTGTTCACGGACCCGGCGCCGGTGTGCCGCACCTTTTGGTTGGTGAGCAGCAGCACAAAGTCCGCGTCGCGGGCCGCTCGCGCGTCCCCTTGCAGCAGGATGTGCCGCACGATGGCCCGCGGCTGCGAGCCGCGACTCAGCCAGCCGCCGCCCAACGGGAAGAGCCACCAGAACGAGCCGCTGATCAAATGGTCGTTGTCGCTGAAGTCGCTGATTGGCAGGTTGCCGCGCGGCAGGCGCGCGTCTGCGGTGGTGGCCGCGCAGATGGCCTCCACGTTCTGCGCGTCGGTTTGGTGGCGGTTGCCGCGCGCCTTGTCGAGCACCGCCACCTTCTCCACCTGCATGCCGGGCGCCTTCGGGGGCTCTCCCTTGCCGTCGGACGCGCCGCCTGAGCTGAACCGAAAGGGCTTCGAGCCACCGGCGGCGCACGCACAGCACGCGGGGGCGCAAGCAGAGCCCCCCCCCTCTGGTGGCGACGTGTCGCCATCTCCCGCCGTGACGTCGCCGCTCGTGTCGCCATCGCCCGCCGTGACGTCGCCGCTCGTGTCGCGCACCTGCGCCACGTCCGAGCTGCGCATGCGCGCGAGGTTGTCCAGGCGCATGTCGGTCGTCCGGCGCGCGGCTTGGTCGATTTCGCGGAGGGCGGCCGCGCATGCCTCGTCGATCCGCTCCAGGGACGGCACGGTGCGCACGATGCGAGGGAGGCTGCGGCGCGCCGACTCTACGTGCCTCATGGCCTTCTTGAGCTCGTCGTCCTCTTGCGGCTCCTCCTCCGCCTCCTCGGCGCGGCGCAGCTCCACCTGCCATGCCTCCACGCTCTGCCGATCCATCTCCTCCTTGATCTCTCCCAGGTGCTGCGAGATGGCGTGCAGGATGGTGAGAGCGTTCCAGACGACCCGGGGCCGGAGCCGCATGTTCGGGCACTTCTTCAGCCGGCTCGCCAGCAAGTCGTGCACGCCTTCAGGCCCGACGAGGAACACGCGCACCGCCTGCGGCAGCGTCTTGAGCTGCGCCTCGGGATCGAGCTGCAGCTCGGTGCTCGCGTTGAGCACGACGGGCAGCGCGTCCTGCATGAACGAGATCATGTGGCCCTTGAGCTGCGACCGCGCCACTTCTGCTGCGCTCGCGCGAGAGCTCGGCGCGACCACCTTTGCGACCAGCCCGTACGTGCGCACCGGGGCGAGGGCGAGCTTCTCGATGTCCGAGAGGCCGGGCAAGAACCTCTGCACTTCGGCCGAATCGAGTCGCCCAAAGTCGACCCCGTTGGAGAGCCCGAGCTTGGGGGTCTCGAGCCTCTCGAGGCTCGCGGCGCAGCTGCCGCAGCAGCGGAATGTCAGCTTCATGCCCGAGCCCGCGGTGCGCGGCACGTCCTCCGCGTCCTCGTTGTTCAGGTCCGCCGTCTTCACGTGATCGGCGTGCAAGCCCAGCCACGCAACGTCGCCGCCGCCACCGGCCTCCTCGAACGGGTAGCCGTTGCACAGCAGCGTGCCGAGCCGCGAGTGTTCCAGCACCCGCTCCTCAGGGACGCCGAGCGGCTCCCCGTTCTCGCTGAGCGCCTCCAGCTGCACGCCGTCCAGCCTGTCCCGCAAGTCGACCAGGTGCTGCGGCAGCAGCAGGCAGCCGGACTCGTGCATTGCCCGCGAGTACTCTTGCTCGATGTACTCTTGCTCGATGTCGCGCACGCCGCAGCTCGCGCAGCAGTACAGGGGCTGCTCCCGCTTTACGTACTGCTGGAACTCGGTGAAGAGGCGGCACTTGTCCTCTGGGAAGACGTGCACGTGTTCCTCCACCTGCTTGATGGCCTCCGCCACCTTTGCAGGGTCGGGGTTGTCCGTCGGCTCGTGCCGCAGCGCCTCGGAGGGCGCGAGGATGCTTGCTCCAGAGGCGTCGTTCACCAGGCGCAGCATGCCGCTCACGCTCTGCTGCGCCTCGACGACGTCGCCTTGCGGCTTTACGGACGCGCGCTCCCTGAGCACCCGCGCATGGTCGGAGGCAGAGTGGCGTGCGCCCTCGCGCAGCTCCAAGGTCGCCTCGCGCCGGGTCGGGAGCCTGCGTTCCGGGTGGCGGTCTGCCGAGCTCGTGTGCCGGTCGGTCTTGTCCAAGTGCCGGTCCTCCGCCTTGTCCTTGTGCCGGTCCTCCGCCTTGTCCTTGTGCCGGTCCTCCGCCTTGTGCTTGTGCCGGTCCTCCGCCTTGTGCTTGTGCCGGTCCTCCGCCTTGTCCTTGTGCCGGTCCTCCGCCTTGTTCTTGTGCCGGTCCTCCGCCTTGTTCTTGTGCCGGTCCTGTTTCAACTTCTGTTTGGCCTCC
>Ga0206677_10003376_pt1 | contig 13476 bp, 5 predicted proteins | sample M130m12015metaG_FD_155475 | JGI IMG/M metagenome (GOLD analysis project Ga0206677, IMG submission 155475) | Ammonia-oxidizing marine archaeal communities from Monterey Bay, California, United States - M1 30m 12015 | ecosystem: Environmental > Aquatic > Marine > Intertidal zone | place: USA... | reverse complement strand
GCCTCCATTTATATCCGCAGTTGGAATGACGGTACTCCCTGAAAAGGTAACACTTCCGTCTGCAAGAGTCATTAAATCCGTATCCGAAGTATGGCCAATTGTTGCCCCATCTACTACTATAACTTCATCTAATAAAATAGCAGAGCCTGTATTTGGTTCAATCGTAATACCACCAGAAGTTGTTTTTATTTCTACAGGTTCGTTTCCAACGCCAATATCATTTGCAAGTAATGTAGTTGCAACAACTCCAGAAAGATTAGAGCCATCTCCTGAAATAGTTGTTGCGGTTAAATTTCCTGATACTGTTATTGCGCCATCAGCTAAGGTTATTAAATCGGTATCATCAGCATGCCCAATATATGTTCCATCTATTTTAACGTAATCAATAGTTGCGTTATCTAATGATGTGTTTCCTGAAATTTGTGTGTTCCCATTAATATCTATTAAGGTACCATTTAATTCAATTTCATTATCTGAGACTAAATCTAAAACACCATCTTCGCTCTGTGAAATTTGTGTTCCCGCATCTCCGAATTGGAATTGGCTTGTACTGTTTAATATCAGGCCAGCATCCGGTACATGGGTTAAACTGACATCTGAATCCTCTCCTAGATGAATGGATGCTGCATCTGAAGAAAAATTAACATCATCTCCAATCAATAAATCAGAACTAATTGATGTCGAATTTGCGGTAATTGAAACAATCTCATTTCCCAAGGTGATCAGGTTTGTATCATCAGTATGCCCAATATTTGCTCCATCGATAATAACATTATCAATCACAGCTTGAGTTACTGCACTATTCGTTCCTAGTGTAACCGCATCAAGCGCTCCACTATCAACATCAATATTAGTAATTGATTGATCATTAGCATCTAAGGGCCCCCCAAGCTGAGATATAGTAACAGATCCAATTGTGCCACTATTTATTTTATCTCCACTAATCTGATCATCAGCGAGAATTATATTCCCAGCGGATATATCTAAGGTATTACCAGTACCAACTGTTATATCAGAGGATGTAATAGTTGTACCATCAATCGTACCACCATTAATATCAGCTGAAATAAGGGTTAGATCATCAGCGACATAAGTGTCTGTTATAATAGAGCCCTCCCATATACCTGTATTTATAATACCAACTTTATCTATAGATTGATCATTCCCGGTTGTAATCACAGTACCGTCAACATCTGCAAATGAAATAACCCTATCTGCTGTTGGATCTTCAAGTGAAAGTACTAACTCAAATTCGTCAGCTGTTACTCCTTCCATTATTATGGGCGAATCGCCTGCTAGTGTCCCAGTCGAAGAAGCTTGTACGCCTGTTAAGTTTGAACCGTCACCAAATAATGAATCTGCAGAAATCGTACCCGAGGTTTCTAAGTTTTCATCCCCAAATGAAATCTCTCCTGCGGAATCTGTTATAGAACCATCACCGAGGGTTAGGTTGCCGATAGTTGATCCTGTAGCCATTTTGGCAACTCCTGTAGAAAGAGTACCAGTTGTCAACAGCACATCATTACCAAATGATATTGAATCTGAAGAGGAAGCAAATCCCTCATTTGTAATTGTAATATTACCAATTACAGATCCCGATGCAAGTGTCGCCATTCCCGCTGTTAGTGTTCCATCTGTTTCTAAATTTTCATTACCAAATGAAATTGAGCCACTCTCATCGGTGATGGAAGCATTTGATAAAGTGAGGTCTCCAATTTTTGTCCCTGCTCCTAGATTTGCTATACCATTAGATGTCAAGAGTCCAACTTCTAGAGCTCCATCTGTATTTAGGTTTTCATCTCCAAAAGAAATATTTCCTCCAGATGAGGTAATAGATCCATCTTCTAGCGTTAGATTTCCAATCGTTGATCCGGTAGCAATTGTTGCCACCCCAGTAGTTATACCCCCTGCTGTATTTAAGTTATTATCCCCAAAAGAAACTGTTCCATTGCTATCTGTAATTTCATTTCCGTCAAAAATAAGTGTCCCAATTATCGCCTCAGAACCAGAAGAATTTGAAGGAACTTCAATGCTTGTGAATTTTCCAGTTGATGGTGAATTCAATCCAATTGAAACACCTTCAATATAACCACCAGTCAAATTAATAGATGTAGAATCTTGTATTGCAAGACTTCCTAAACCTAAGGAAGACCTCGCTAAAGAATCACTTTCTACGGTCCAATCCGTTCCATTCGAAACAATGAAGTTTCCATCATTCTGCTGTAAATCTGCTATAGTTATCAGACTAGAATCAGCATCTTGTTTTGTATCAACATAAGCTTTAATTGACTGCTGAGTCGCTAAGTTCAAGTCAGAGTTTGATACCATATCATCTTCATCTAAGATAGCGTCTCCTGTTATCGTAGATACATTTAATGTGCCGTCAACTATAAGTGTTCGATTTGTAAATGTAACCAAATCAGGGTCATCAATATGTCCCATTGAGGAACCAGAAATATTTACAAGACTATCAATAATAACTGAAGATCCTTCTGCCGGAATTATATCGATGCTACCATTATTAGATAATAAAGAGTTAGCATTTAAAACACCTTCTTCAAGAAAATCTGTCAAGTTTGTATCTAGCATTTGGTAGCTTGATAGCGTGTCATTAATCTCAGCACTTGTTGCATAGCTTTGTAAAGAATCTTTTAATACATAGATATCTAGATTTGGTAAGTTTTTTAAATCAGTGTAGTCTGCAGACCTGGCATAACTAGATGTATCCGATAAGATAGAGTAAAATACGGAAGTGAGTAATTGCCTTGGTGTAAGTGTTGATCCCTCGACAGTCAACTCTAGATATGCCTCTTCCGGAATAGCAGTGAAGGGATTTGTAATACCAAGAACCGTACTTATAATACCATTTGTAACCGTTACTTGTTGATTCTCAGACCAAATAGCTTCACCACCCTCAGCAATACTATAGACCTTAAATAAAACCTCATAACTACCATCAAGTGTCGGTCTACCATCCGATTTTGTTATAAGTCCTTGATAAGAAATTTTTCTGGGGACAGCAATGTTCTCAGTAACATTTTCCGATGCTATTTGATTTATAGCTTTATTAGCTCCTGTTGGCCTAAAACCTTTTTTATTCTGAGAAAATGATATTGTTGATAACAGAAAAAATATAAAACATAATTTTTTCATGATTGGCTCCTAATATGGATAATTTTTTTAATTAACATTTGATTTTTTTAAGAATCATGTGGAAAACTCGGTGGTTTTTCAAGCTTATTTTCGTTTGAATTATTAAAGAAAATTTTATCTAGAATTAGATAAACACCTCCTGCCATTAATGGATATTTAGCATAACTCGCCCATTTCTGATCTTTATAGTTTATTTTTTTTAAAAAAGGTGTTTTCATAGATGGCTCTATTTGAATCTCATCTGTACGAATCATACTTATTTTTGAACTCTTTGTACTATCTAATTCTGATGCTGAGACTATTAAAATTGAATCTGGCTTTGATAAATTTTCTGTACCTACTGGTGTTGAATATTTAACAATTAGAGTGTCAGAGGCTTTAAATCCTAAACTATTTTTAACTTCTAAAAATATTTCTAGCTGGACCCCGGGATCATTTTCAGCAACATTAACTTTTACACTTTGCTGATATGTATTTAAACTTCTTAAATATTTTGCATCATAAGTCTCTATTAAAAAATTTGAACTAAAGTTATTATCCTCATTTAAAACCAACCCTGGTGAAAATATCCAAGTATATTTGATTTTAGAACCATCGTAAGAGTATGACTGCGTGCCATCCAGAAGAATGTCTAATCCAGAGGTAACTTCAATGTCTGGGCCAGCATCGGCATATGGTAGATTACTACTTGAACTAAATAAGCCTTCTTGTGAAAAGGAATAGGTATTAAAAAGTATTAAAAGAGTTATTTTAAGATTTCCAACTAATTTTAATTCCATAATTTTTTACCTATTTACTACTTGAAACCACAGTAGGTGTTATAAAAATCAATAGTTCTTTTTGTTCTCGATCCGAGTTATTATAATTAAAAAATGTTTTAATTATTGGTATATCTCCCAGAATTGGAACCTTCGATGTCAACTTATTTGATGAATCAAATATTAATCCACCGATCAATAATGTTTCTCCATCATTCACTCGAACAGAGGTACTTGTTGATCTAGTGGATATCATTGGCCTCTGGTCTTTGCCAATTAATGCTATTATTTCTTGGACAACAGCATCAATTTTCATACTTATTACTTTGTCTTTATTAGTTCGGGGTAATACATCAAGAGAGACATTGACCTCCTGGTTTTCATATGTATAAGGATTAGTTCCAAAAACACTACCTTCTCCTTGTGGGACAAGAACGGGAATTGTTGTCCCTATTAAAATATTTGCAGGTGAATTATTCGCGGTCGTTACTTGAGGTTCTTGTAGTAACTTTGTATCTCCATCATTTGCTAATAATGACATGATTGCAGATACTATAGGTCGACTCAATGTTGCAAAATTCATTGTTTGTCCGCCTATCAATAAATAGCCTAAATCTAAGGTTGAAGAGCTGTCAACATTATTACTTCTAACAATGTCCATTTTTTCACGTAAATCCCAATTTATTCCTATGATTTCATCGTGCTTTAATTTTGTTTCAATAAATTTTACAGCAATATTTATTTGATCGCTTTGGATGTCTAGAGATCTTACTACTCCCTCTATTAGAGAAAAGTTAGTTGGGATATCAGTGACTAATAATAAATCTTTTTCACCGGCTTCTATATTACTTGCAGCTGTTGAAGAAAGTGCTTTCAGTTTTCCTCGTGAGGTTAAAACCTCACTCACAGCATCTGAAATAAGACTTCCTGTTATATAATTTAATCTAAACATCTGAGTTCTTAATTCACCACTCAGAACCTGTTTTGTTTTCATGGGCTGAACTATTATAATATTGTCTTGAACAAACCATTCGTACTTATTTACATGTAGAATAGCATCTAAGGCCGATTCAAGAGCAACATCTTCGAGGTTTACAGTTACCTTACCTTTAATATCATCACCCATAATTAGATTAAGATTATCTTGAGATACAAGTAACCTAACAACATTCGCAAGTTCTGCATTTTTAAAATTCATGGTGACACGTGAATCTGGAAGTCTTTTTGAGCTAGCAAGAGACCTTCTATTTTTCTTTTTACTTTTTTTCTTTTCCCAGGATATTTTAAGCTGTCTTGTTGAGCTTTTTAATTTCTTTTTATCTAGTTTTATTGAATAGTTTGGAACACGAGTAAAGTCTAGCTTAACTATGGCTCTTTTTATTTCTTCTTTTTGATTTCTATCCCTAGGGATATTCATAGAGTATTGATAAAGGGGACTGCTATCACACTTCTTAGTAAAATTTCCTTTTTTCCAAGAAATATTATCAAAAGATAAAATTAAACTTGGTGGTGCAAAATTTTCATCAATTTTATACTTAATTTCATCATCACTTTCAATTCCAGTGAATTCAAAAATTAATGTATGAAATTTTCCTTCTTCTGTTAGATAGATTTTCTCTAAAAAAGAAGCTGAAGGGAAAATATTATCCCGTAAAGACTTTGCTTGGGAATTAAAATTTAAGACAATGAATATTGTCATAATTTGTATTTTTATCAGTGATAAATAATTCATTTATTCTTCAAGGTTGAGGTTCACTTGATAGTCATTTCTTTCAAGCTTTACCTGGTTTTGTGTGATTTCCTCCACTAAGAAACCTCTAACTCTATTCATTTCATTTACTATTTCACCATTTATAATAGCTTTATATCCATTTTCAAATTTTGTAATTCCGGTCAGCTTAAACCAATTATCATAGATATTACTTCTATTGTAAAATATATCTTTTCTCCAATCTGAAGTGTTAATTGGAACTTTTAATAAAAGACTGTCTTTTAGTTCTTTTTTAATTGTTCGAGGTGTCATTATATCTAAATTATTATCTTCTAATGAAAACCTCTGTCCAACTAAAACGTCGAAAAAAACTAAAATAACAATTAGAATGGAAAGGCTTAGTATTATTTTTTCTTTTTTCATTAGTCTAAGCCTCCATATGTTAAATATTCTATTTTTGCAATAACACCTTGAGGATCAAGGCTATCTAAACCAATTGAACAATATTGTAACTTTAATTGATTAGATTTTTCTTCAATGGTTTCAACAAAAACTCCAACATCAAGAAAATTGCCACGTAATTCAAAGTTAAGTGAATGTCTCGCAATATTTATTTGATTGTTTTTGAATAAACCTTTTGTTGTTGGGAATGTATTTCTTGGATCGATAGTCAATCTAATCAAACTCATATCCATACTACTAGCAAGGCTCTTCAATCTCTCTACTTCCTGCAATAATTCATCACCTGATATTTTTTTCAAATTTAATTTTTTTTGATTTTCCATAAACCTTTTTCGTAAATCTTGAATTTCTCCTATATCAGAATTACCCCTATTTAATTCTTGTTTTAATGAAATGTACTCTTGCTTTCTATTTTCAAATCGACTTCTAATTTTTTGATCTTTCCATATGTAAATGGAAAACATTAAAAAGGCTATCAAAATCAGTAAAATATTTTTTTTCTTTTGATTCATCTTAATTAATAGACCACATTAATATCGAAGCCTGTACGATATTTTTTTATGATATCAGGAGCACTTAGTTCTACTATTTTAAAATGGCCTGATCCATCTAAATCATTCTTAAAGTTTTCTGCCAATAGAATTGAACTTTCTAAGCTTTTATTAAAAAACCCATTTAAGGTTATAATTATATCTGAATTATTTTCTTTATTATTACTCGCCTGAAAGTAGTTTGATTGCAGCTTATCTAGAGTCAGTTCAGTTACATTAAATCCTTTCGGTACTTTATTACTGAAATATTTTAGAATACGTATCATTTCTAAGGATACCTCCGAATCTTCTTTTATTATAGTTTGGTAAGTATCTGCAAATACATTCTCTTTTTCTACAATCTCCTTTATATCTCTCCTCATATTTAGCAATTTCAATTCAGCTTTTTTAATGGGTATTTGAGCTTCAATTGGCTTGATTTGATTTTGTTGTAAAAAAGAAGAAATTGAGAAAACTAGTAATAAAAGAACTAAAACATTTTGCATAATTTTATTTGTAAAGAGGTATGACTCATCCTTTTTCTGTTTTTCAGGCAAAAGGTTTAATTCCATGAATGGATCCATTAAAAGACCTAAGTTTGCCATATAGTCCACTTCAATAGTATTTTTTATTTTTGATTTGTCTTTTCTTAAAATTAAATCACTTCGATTATTAATTGTATCAATGGACCTGTCCAATTTTCTCAAGACTATTTTTTGTTCCATCTCTTTAACTCTAAAATCTTTTAATTCTTTTTCTAATTTTTTCAGCCTGTCCCCATAATTAAAAGCAAGACCTTTTAATTCATTAACCTCTTCTTCGATTCCTATTATTTCGTGCTTTTCTTTTGTGATTTGAAGTTCAAGAGTTGTACAGACTTCTTCCATTTTTTTAATTTTGTCTTGACTTAATTTTTCAGATTCTGAAATTAAATTTTTAGTGGATGATTGTTTATGTTTTAGAAGTGCTATTCCTTCTTCTATTTCAACGATTTCTTTGAAGAGTTCTTTCGATCTTGTTTTAAGTTTTGCAATATTGGAATAGCTCTCAATTTTATTATCTGATATTTCCCATTCATAAGTACTATTTTTGTTTTCATCTTCATAAAATGATTTTTCAAGAGCTTGTTTCATTTGACTATTAATTTTTGATAATTCTTCATCTATTAAAGCAATATCAACTTTGACAACCCTTAAATTCTTTTTCAGGTCATCAATCTCAGCATCTATTAATTCTGACTCTTTTAACTTTATGTCAATCAATGTGTGAATTTTTGAAATTCTCTCAACAAGCATAATCTTGATTGAAGGGTATAGATCTTTAAGATTAAGAATTAAGTCAAGAGCTTGATTGTAATCATGCTTAATATCTTTTATATACTTTGAATTAGCAGTAATGAGATTTTCTATTTTTTTTTGATCGTCCTCAAAATAAGAAAGATCATTTATTGTAAGATTTATTTCACTTTGGAGTTCATTTTGTTCAGTTCTATTAGCATCAAGAATAGAATTTATTTTATAGATACTATTCTCGGATTGTTCAATATTTCGTAAAATATCCTTTTCAATTTGAAACATGTAGTTTTGATGGCTATTTAAACTAAACTTACTTAGTTTCTTTTTTGATGCTGGATCTAGCAAAAGTTCATCCTCACTCTTATTTATAGCTTTTTCAACTTTTTCTTGAAGTGATTTACTTATTTTTTGAGCTTCATTTAGCTCATGAATTTTTCCTGATACAGCTTCTTTTAAATCATCGCATTTACTTATCGTATTGATAAGGAGACTTTGTTTTTTTAATAAATTTTTAGTATTCAAATCTTTTTTTAGAATTAGTTCATCTTCAAATGATTTATCATTTTTTTCTTGATTTTTAATAAGCTCTTTAAATTCGAGAGCCCTTATCTTTTGCCTTTTTAATTTTCTCTCAGATAGCTGATTTTTTCGCTCAAGATCTTTTATATTAGTTTTTAAATCATTGATTAAAAAATGTGTTTTATCAATCTCTTCAAGCTCTTTTAATACTTGATTTTCAATATTTGAAGTTTCAACAATAATTTTTTCTTTTTTAAATTTTGCATTTAATGCATCAATCAAAGTTTTATACTCTTTTTCAATTACTATTTTTTCTTTAGCAATAGAGGCAATTTTAACTGCAGTTTTTTTATCAATATCATATTCAGCGCGAGACTGTTTTTCTGGAATATTGATTAATTGAATTTTTATTCTTTCGAGATCTTTATTACCCTGATCTATATATTTTTCTAAAGACCTTTTCTTTTCAATAAATAGTTTGTCTTTAGCTTCTAGTTTAACCGTTAAACCTTCGATGAGATCTTCGAAAGTTTTAATTTTGGATTCTGCCGCTTTTATTCGCTTACGCAGAGTCTTCTCTCTACCACCAAATGGCTTAATTTTGATTGATATTTCACGATGACTTTTCCGATATTTTTTCATGAATAAATCATATCTAGATTTAAAACGAAAAAACGAAGTTTCTTCTTTCTTAATTTCTTTTAAGTCTAATTGAATGCTTTCATTAGCCATTGACTTAGCAATTTCATCTGGATCACCCATTTTATTAAAGCGCGAAATTCCTTCTTTGACAAAAATTATATAAGAAGGAGATTTTTTTCTATCGATGCTAGTTTGGAGAGTTTTAATTCGACTTTTGTGGTTATTTTCTTCTTCTTTAAGTAGAAGATCCCAATCCGCTTTATCATCTTCAAGAAGAATTAATTTTTGCTCTATCTTTCGGCCTTTTTTAAGGTCTCTAAAATAAGATTTTATATTTTCTTTAAGTTTAGATATTTCAGGAATTTGTTTCTTTTTTTTGTCCATCAAAAGAGCATCAATCTTTTGTTTTTCTTTAGACGCTTGATTTTTTTCTCTATCAAGCTGTGTTAGATGAGAACTAATTGATTTACTTTTTTTCTTGAGCGTGGCTTCCTCTTTTTGAAAAAATGTTTTTATCGTAATATTTTTTGTTTTCTCTGATTCTTTAATTTTTTGATTCTTTTTTTGATTAATATTCTTAATTAACCTATCATATTGATTTTTTAATAGATTCTCTTCTTTGGAATATTTTCCCAATATAAGAACTTTCTCTTCATTTAAGTCTTCAAGATCTCTTTTTTTATTGAGAATATTTTTTTCTAATTGTCCGGAATAATTTTTAGCGTTTAAAACTTCTTTTTTCGTTTCTTTTATAAAATGAATTTTCTCTTCAATTGTATCTGCCAAGATTTCGTTCTCAGCCTCATATTTATCCAATTTGTCTTGCTTAGATATCGCCTCATTTTCAATAGTATTTTGTACCCTTTTCAATTCAATACTTATTTTATTATTTTCTTTTTCTTTTAATTCAACATTACCTTTTAATTTTATAATGTTTGCTTCTAGGGCTTTTATTTCTTTTTTACTTATTTTTATTTGCGGCTTTAATTCATTAATAAATTTGCTTTGAAAGGTTATCGCGTTTAGATTTTCTATTGTTTCTCGGATATACGTTAAAAGCTGCTGTAAGTCTGCTCTTTTATCTTCTTTTTTCCTCAGATCTTTCTCATTGTTTATAAGCTTATTACTCAATACAAGTAAGGATTGTTTAAAGTCTTTTTGGTTTATTGAAACTTTTTTTATTTTATTTTTTATTTCTTCTTTTTTCCTCAGATCTTTCTCATTGTTTATCAGCTTATTACTCAATACAAGTAAGGATTGTTTAAAGTCTTTTTGGTTTATTGAAACTTTTTTTATTTTATTTTTTATTTCTTCTTTTTTATCTTTTAGACCATTTTGCTCCTGATTAATTTTAATTATTGTAGAAAAAAAAGTTTTTAATTCGGTTACAGAATCTGGTACCTCTAATACTAATTTTAAAATTTTAATAAGACTTCTTTTTGTACTATCTCCTTCATCCCCATCAATATAGTTATCGTGGTTAATTTCACCATTTAAAGAAGCGGTAAAGGTCTCCTTAATGTTATTAATTCTTGTTGTATTTTGAATTATTAAATAGCTTGCCTCATTAAGTGTATTCAAATCTTTTTGAGAAATATTTTCTAATATTCGTACTCTATCGATGAACGATTTTTTAAATGATCTTGTTATCCTTTGTATCGAATTTTTTAAGTAATCATAATTAGCTAGTTCTGACTGAGCATTTTCTAACTTTAAATTATCAACCTGCAGATCATCTTGTTTTTGAATAATTTTTTGTTCTAAAATATCAATTTCTTCTTCAGATTTCTCCTTATTGTCCGACAACTTATATCTACTATTCGTTGCTACCTTAATTTTTGCCTGATATTGATTCTTGTATCCAGATCTTAACTTTTTTCTTTTGTCAGAATTCTGATCAGAAATAAATTCAACTTCTGAGAGTTGTTCCTTAAGATCCTCTTGCTCCCTATAATTATTAAGAAGCAAAGCCCCTTGGTCTTCTAATGTTTTAGTAATGGATTTTAAATCAGCATTGAGAATTTTATGCTTTGAAGAAAAGTCTTTTTTTAGATCTTTAAATTCTTTAGCGGTAAATACTAACTTTTTTGTTGAATCATCAATGGATTTTATTTTTGTACTTTTTTCTATTTCGAGCCTAGCCAGCTTATATTTTACACTCTCTGGACTTTTCACTGTTTCTATGGCAAGCTTCTTCTTTTGAATACTTTTTTTGATTGAGTTTAACTGATTATTTGAATTATCTCTTTTTTTAAAAACTTTACTTTTTCTTAATTTGAATAAAAAATTCTTGTCTCCAATCTCAGTGTTTTGAATAGATTTTTCGCTTATATCGTTAATTCGCTCAACTCCACATTTAAGAGAGCTAGAAATGTAATTTTGTAAATTTTTTATATGACTACCAGGGCCATAAATATATGCTTTTGTAAAAAGTAGTTCCTGATTAGAGTTTTCTATAGCTGGATAGATATTGTTTAGCGCATTAATAATATTATTTTGAAAATCTTTTACTAGATGAATTAAAATAGATTGTGCTTTCTTTGAAGGAAAACCATCTTTAATCACGCTTTCTGATGCATCACCGTCAATACCGTAAAAAGAAAGATAATGAAGCGCGTCTAGATATATGTCATTTGATTTCAGTGATTTGGTAGTGATCTCGATTAATCTATCAGAGAAAAAATGCAACCCTTTTGAAAAGTCAGATGATCCAACGATTTCATTGTAAGAAGACCTTACTAAATGGGTTTTCTGTCTGCCAATATAAATAAGTAAAGAATCTTCATCTTGGTTATTAAGGTTATAATAGGTGTAAATATTTTGAATGATTTTCGGAATTGAAGTGTTATACCTTGTATTAATACCATTTTTTTCAAGTTCATTAACTTCTTTAGATACAATATCTTTATTTCGTGTAAAAATTAATGAAGTTTTAACCTTATACTTTTCTTTAGTTCTTTTTTCATCATATAGTAAGTCTCTTTCTTTAATAGAAAAGCTTTTAGTGATTTCATTCTTATAGAACTGTTTTCCTTTATTTTTCTCGAAAAAATAAGTCATTTCGTACTGATGTTTTTCAGAATGTATACTTATATATACCTTCCTCTTTTTTTTATCTGGAATAATCTGAGATATAATATTTGAAATAAACTCTGGTAATGTATTTATGGTGTATTCTTTAATTACAATTGGAAGTTCATATTTGTTTGAACTATAAATTTCAAATCCTTGGAGGTTTAATTTGCAATGAAGTACAGTTACAGTTTTAGAATCATAAACAAATGAAATAGCTTCATTTACACCTCTCATTTTCAATAAAATATTTTTGAAGGGTATTGAAATATTCCTTTTTTTTATTTTCCCTTTATTTTTATTTGAATCTATTAAAGACTCATTAAATGAATTTGTTAAATATCTCCGATCAAACATTTCTCTTCTTTCTAAATGCACTCTTTGATCTAAATTTTTTCTTTTTTCAATTAAACTTCTTTTCTCGTTTCCTCTGAAAGTGGAGAGGTTCTTAATTCTTCTTAGTTTATAAATACGTCTTTCATTTACACGTCTATCTTGACTTCTCCGTCTTTGTATTTTTCTCTGAATTACATCTTTTTTATTATTTCCGGGATCTGGTTGATAGGTTGAAAAAGACGTTTTATTTACCTTTTTTTCATCATATTTAAGGTTATTTGTTTCAGATTTTGAAACTGATTCAATTTTAAATTCTTTAGCTGTCGGCAAAAATTCTTTTTGATCTATACCTTTTATTTTTTTTGTGCTAACAACATATAATATGTTATTCGCTATCAGGTTTTTTATATGATAATATATTTTATCTTTAGGAAAAGAAACTGTATTAGATATTTGAGATGCGGTTTTAGGTGAATTATTAAAGCATGCTAATATTTTTTTTATTAACTGCTTTTCGAGAAGCTTGACAACCTTCGGGTCATTGACAATTATTATATTTTTTTGTTCAGTATTCATTTCACATTTGCTACTATTTAATACAAATGCAAAGTCGACAAATCAATTATTGCCTACAGGTAGGATTAATATCCAATATGTAAAATGACTCCGCATCATTAATTACCTTAGAAAAAGTAATTTAGTTAATTTATATTATTAAAAGTATAAATGACAAGAGTTCTTTTAAATTACAATGTTGTATTTTTTGCAGTAAATGTTCACTGATTAAAACAAAATAGATTTATTTATTTTACATTGTTTTTCAAAATCTTTATTAATTACAATGAGTAAAACACCAAAGTCTGTTCGGTATAAATTAAATTACAATATATAATATTCAGGTTAAAAATAAACATTAATTAAAAAATATTAAAAACTATATAGGGCTTGCCCATAGTAAAAATCATCTTAATGAAATAGTTTGGGCGCTTGCCCACCCT
>Ga0206677_10003371_pt1 | contig 13488 bp, 17 predicted proteins | sample M130m12015metaG_FD_155475 | JGI IMG/M metagenome (GOLD analysis project Ga0206677, IMG submission 155475) | Ammonia-oxidizing marine archaeal communities from Monterey Bay, California, United States - M1 30m 12015 | ecosystem: Environmental > Aquatic > Marine > Intertidal zone | place: USA... | reverse complement strand
TATTAAGTGGATTTTTATACATTTTCGTAATAGTACCTTTCTAAATGGTCTATACCCATTTGTTGTCTCAATTGTTTGGAAAATACACATTCTATCCTTAAACTAAAGGTATAACTGTGTGTGCTTTCGTGTGAACCATGATAATTGTTCGTATTAAAGAAAGCACTTTTAGATTTAATTGGGACAGGTTCTGTTCCGTCTAAGACGTAAAATGTTTTGTCCGAGCCAAAGTTTATCCATATAAACTCTTCTCTATGTGGTTGTGGCTTCCAAGCTTCTAGGTTTTTATCGTCTCCACTATCAACATGGTACCACGGAGTAACATCTGGTCTGTTTATAAAAAAACTACAATGTCCAATATAGTCTAATGGTAAGTTTTCTATATAGTCTATTAATGGTTGAAAGTTACTTTTTAAGCCTTCTTTCCATTTAATACTTTTCCAAATTTCCTCATTTGTATTTATCGAATCATATACATAACTGCCAGTAACCCTGGGTTCTGTTAGAGCAAGAATATAATAAGGACTTCTTGTACCATGCTTTATTTCTGCAGCAAATATATCTTCATTAGTAGCTAACTTTGCATTATGTTTTTTACTAACATACCAGGCGTCTTTTATTTGATTACCTTGTAAATCAAATGTCCTAATATTACAATTATGTCTTAGATGATTAAATGATTGTGCAATCATATCTGTGACATCTGGACAAGATTTTATATCTATAATATCGTCCAAATCTATATACATTTTTTTATTTAAAGTTAATTTTTCCATGCTTCAGTAAATCTTCCTCTTACATGTATATCCTGTAGCCAATCTTCTAAATTATCAATATTTTTCATATCTTTTTTATTTTGACTAATTACATATCCATACTCAGGATACATTTCTGATAATATGTCAAATATATTATTTTTTATGTAAAACAAATGACTAAACGCAGTGTCTGTATAGTAATCTGAGAGTTCAGTGTTTACAATACTATAGCCTATATGATCATATTTGTCAATACTTTTAAAATAATGTTCTTTCATTTCTTGTTTTAAATTTTTAAATTTCTCAATGACAAAAAGTCTTTTATATATGTTTTCTATAAGTTCACTTCTATTACTATGCATTTTATAGTTTTCATCTAACATATATTTTGTTAATCCATACCAATACATAGGAATAACGAAAGCCCTACTATAAAATAACCCCTCAAACACTTCTTCTTTTGTAAGTGTGTCTGTTGCTACACATATTTCATCTATGACATCGTTATCGTAAGGCTTTGCTGTACCTTTAATGTTTGCCCAGGTTAAAGTTTTGAAGCCTGTGTTAAACTCTGTATTGCTCAATCTACTTAAAGTATTAATTTGCATCATCTGGAAGGGGGCTGGCATATCTAATATTTCATGTAATCCACTCTTAAAATTTAATAAGGTATCACCAGGCATGGGAAATATTAATTCAGTGTAGCTACTTAAATTATTATCTGACATATCTTTTATTATGGGAATAAATCCATTGATATCATATGTATTTTTACGTTTTACATTGTTTAGTGTTTCTGGATTAGTACTTTGCAAACTAAATCCAAATATTTCATCAACTCCACTTTCTTGCAATTTTTTTGCCAGTTTTATAATTTGTTCTCCATGCGTCTTTGCCCACGTGGGCATAAAGATACCATCAAAGTTTCCTTGCTGTTTTTGTTCAACAATAAAATCTACAATTTGTTCATCCCTAGGAAAAATTCCAAAATTACTATCAGCAACATCAATTATTCTTACATTATTGTCACATATCCATTTTAATTCTTCCAAACATCTATCAGTATCAAACATTTGAATTTTTTGATATTTTTTATGGCCTATATCACAAAAACTACAACTATAAGGACAACCTCTGTTACCTTCAAATACCGCACGTATTTTTTTATTATTTCCTTCTAATAGATTTTTAAAAAAGCCATTTAGATATGGACTTGGTATATCTTTAGGATCAGCGTATTCTGCCTGTAGTGCATTATTAAAATCTTTTGTAACTACACCAGGCAAATCCAAAGTATCATTAACTAAAATTTTACGCATTGTTTCTTCACCATAATATGCAATTACTGCGTCAACAGCTGGATGCTGTGCGCACCACTCACTTGTATACTTGGGCTCAGGACCCCCTACTATAATTTTACAATCAGGATACTGTTTTTTGATATTTTTTAAAATATCATAAGTTTCCTTCCAGTTCCACATATAGCAACTGGCTGCAACTACACTAGGATTAACTATGTCTATTTTATCTTTCCACCATACACCAGCAAGTTTGTATCTATCTGTAACTTCTTTATATTGTTCACAATATCCCCATATTGTGCCAATAGCTTGGGGCAAACATGCTTGTTCACTTGTAAGTGGTAATTGTATAAAGTAAAGATTATCCATTATATTTGAAATGCTCAGTATCTGTCCATATTGTGCCATTGTCTACTTTAGAAAACAGATCATCAGGCCAATCATGCAAGTCCATCATCAATGCCCATCTAGGACCAGTTGCTTCTTTAACTCTTGGTACACTATGCATCATACGAGTGTTAAAAATTGTAGGTTTATCAAGAACAAAACTTTCAACTCTATGATTAAATTGATCGTGAAAATATTGAGGTGTAGATTCAAAATCACCCAAAATAGGTATTCCAAAGTTTCCCCATTTTCTTTGATCTATATGATTTACTAGTCCCCCTGGTTCTACACTACTAATAAACCAACTACGGCATCCAAATTCAAAATTTAAACCCTGGTAAATTTCTTCTAAGATAGGAAAACCTGATTCAAACACATCTAGTTCTTTTACATTCCATTGTAAACCATTTCTATCATAGCCATCTTTCCATTCATCAGATTCTTGCGCAAATTCAATTAAGTCGTTAAAAATACTCGGGTCGTATTCCAAATCTATTTTTCTGTGATACCAGTTTGTCATTATTTTAGCCTATAATTTTCAATAATTGTTTCATACAATTTTTCATCAAAGTTTAGACAAAATACAATCATAATGCAATTGTCTGTCATACTAAACACACTATGGCGTTTACTTGCATTAAAATAATATAAACTACCTTCTTTTACATTTAAGACCTCGTCGCCATATATAAACTTCAGTGTATCTTTGCTACACTTGTTTACAAAAGCAATTAGCCTTGCATCCTCATAACTATAATCAAGTTTATTAATATCATAATGCTCTGGAAAGAAACCTCCACTATCTAATCTTAAATAGTGACATCTACCTAACCATGGTTTCCATGGCTCAATAATTTTTTGTAGCTCTGGGCTATCTTCGTATACGTCTGTGTAAGTTTTAATATCTTGATTTGTTATATTCGTATCATTATTTTTGTTATATTCATATAAACTATCTAAGTCTGGGATGCCGCTTAGTTCTCCATCCAAACTTGTAATACTAAGTCCCCAACGATTATTTGGCTTACGAACATTATAAGGCTTCCAGTCATCTTTATAACGATCCATTTCTTTCATTAGATTTTTAGGATTGAATGACTTCATTTCCAGCCAATCTTCCATGCTATGTAATCGCATCAACGCTCTGTCTTTTTTGTCCATTATATAAACTTGATCCTTTTATTACGTTCGTTTACATCCCAATTTACAAAAGATCCATCTTTTAGGCCTGATAATACTTGTTCATATGTATGATGTCTCCAACAAACACTAAGTATACTTCTGTCTGTATCATCTACATTTTTAACACCATGTATTTTAGGTCCACTAAACAACCAAGGAGCCATTACATTTGTTTGTTCGCTTTCTGTATAAAGCATTTCAAACTCTAGTGTGTCTCTATCAAAGTCGCTGTAAAATGTTTGTGGACTGCTTTCATTATATTTTCCTCTAATTGCAAAGTTTATAATTGCTAATCTATTTCTGTCTTGATGAGGAGGGATACCACCAACTGGTGTGTTTGTATATAGCATTGTATCTGGCATAATAGGAGGATTAAAAAGCTCTGCCAGCTCTTTATGAAATTCAGTAAACTTATAATTCTTAGACTCTAATCTTGGAGTATCCATTTTTTCATGCACTGTCCAACGTATATGTCCACAATCAAATACATACCAATTATCATCAGCAATGCCGTTTACATGATCTAATAAAAAATCTCTATCATACCATAATGTTGGTAATTCGCAAGCATACTCACTTGCTTTTTCCGTCAGCGGTAATTGTATCTCTCGCTTCATCATTAAACCTTTCATATGTTTTTTTTATGTTTTCCAAATAGTTTATCATACTATTTGCATCACTTACTTGAAAGCATGTCATGGGATTATGTGTAAAATCTTCATACTTTACAATTTTACAAATAAGGTTGTCTATAATCATACTATATCTATGACTACGATTTTTACCTAATCCTTCTTTTGACATGTCTTCTAACATGCCAATTTTTTCTGCCCATTCGTATGCAGGGTCAGGAAGTGCTTGTATATCTGTGATACCTTCACTATTCAACCAAGCACGTTGTACATATGTATCCTCTGTACTCGTAACCCAAATCTCATCTATTCCCAACTCTTTAAATTTAGTGTAAAAGAATTCATATGTACGCATCTGGCTTGCTGCATATTCAACAATAAAACTACCAGGTACTCCTATTAATAAAATTCTTTTGTCTTTGAAAAGATCATGTGTACTTTTCCATTCAGTTGTATATCCAACTTTATGTAACATTTCTACGTTTGGTATTACATCAGCTATCCTGATCATTTTCTATTTTCCTTTCAATAGTTTCTAAAAAACATCTTTTTGCTTTTCTACCATACCAAAATAAATGCTTCGCATGGTCCAAGATATCTTTATAATTTTTTATTGTTACAGTGACTTCACTTTCTATGTCCATTAGAGGATCATTTTTAAAAAACCAGTTAGTATAATTTTTAGTAAAAACTTTTTTGTCTGTACTTCTATTATATCTATCTAATATATGCTTGTTGTACTCTAACAATTCAGTAATGTCTAGATCCCATCTAGCACTTACAATCATTCTTAATTCTTTATAAACATCATCTATATTTGTGTATAGCCAAGATGCGGTTGCTCCATTATCTTGCATATGAAAGTTATCTTCTGATGTATAAACTGGCCTGCCCCATGGTTTACTTTCAAATAAACTTTCTCTTACACTGGATGTATGTGCAACGTATTCATCATGTAATACACCACTACTTATCTTACTCCATTCAAACAAAAACTTATAATATTCAATAAAAGGAATATTAAGCTCTTTGTTTAGATATGTTGCAATTACCTGACTAAAACCATGGTAATGATGTGGTATAACTATTCCTTTTGTAAAAAAGTAACAATCTATCCATTCCTCTTCTGACATAGTTTTGCTTTCATAACAAATATAATCTATTTCGCCATTACTATCTTCAGGATATGTATTACCTCCTGCAGGTGCAGGTGTGGGGGTATATTTAAGTCCGTATTTGTTTTTATAATCATCTTGCATAAATGGAGTGTTGGGCACAATACTAAGAGGGTGCATTTGTAGTGCATGATCACTACCAATGTCTAAAATCTGTCCTATTCCATTTATCCAACTATCAAACGATTCCTCTGGCAAGCCTAATATAAGTTCACAGTAATTATCTACGCCATTTTTATGGAAGTCATCAATAGTTTCTTTTAGTTTATCATTTGCTGCATTAACCCGCTTAATGGCAGATAATGTATCTGGGTTCATACTTTGCAATGCAATAGTCATACCCCTACTAATGCCTGCTTCTTGGTTAAGTATTTTGCCTAATTCAGTGACTCGTTCAGGGGACTGTTTTGCAGTAGCATAGTCAATGTTTCTAGGATAACCAGTTTTTACTTTATTTCTTGCGACCCTTCTCATAATTTTTAAGTCACGTTCAAAGATACCCAAATTACTATCTGCAAAATAAAGAAAATCAATTTTATTCTTTGATACCCAGTCTATTTCCTTCAAAACTCTTTTTTCTTCAAACTTTGCTATTTTGTTATAATAGAGTGCTTCTTGGTCACAAAATGTACATTGATACGGACAACCTCTATTTGTTTCAATAATAGCACTATACTTTTTATCCTTGTTCATTAAACTATCCATTAGACCGCTTAGGTATGGACTAGGAATATCTTCAATTATCTTATCTGGCTTTGGGGGAGTATAATCATAATCTAAAGTAAGTATGCCTGGTGTATCTAAATTATTACGTAATATTTCTGCAAAAGTTCTTTCTCCTGCATAGGTTATTACTGCATCACAAATATCATTGTTTTCTTTTAGCCATTGTTTTTTATAAGGGACTTGTGGGCCGCCCATTACTATAATACAATTAGGATATTTTTGTTTAATTTGCCTTGCTAGGTCTTGACTTGCTTGCCAATTCCATACATATGTACTAATTGCAACCATGTCAGGATCCTTTATTTGATCTACGTAGTTTTCAGTTGTATCTCTTTCAAATAAGATTCCACCTAATTGCCATTTCTTCATGATGTCTGGCTGTGTTTTGCAAAACTCCCAAACATAGGCAACAGAAAGGGGCAAGAATGTTGCCTCTGCAATTATATTATTAATTTGTGTAAAGTAAATTTTTTTCATCACATATCTTCTATAAGGTTATGGTAGAAGTGGCCCCATACAGCCAAATGTGAATAACTAGATATCTAGTGCCTTTGTGGCAGTCCTTGTTATTATTTATCTAAAATTTGTCTTGGTCACCAAGTTTTTGTTTTAGTTCATTGTAGTTTATAATATATTCTTCTTTGCTAGGTATATTAAATTTATCCATAGATTTCATAGTAAAAGGACACTGCTCTATACCTTCAACTAGATCCTCGAAATAACATACAGGATAATTAAAGCTAGTAAGGTAATTATTTAGACATTCATGATCCCGCATATTGTCAACCACGTCTTGATAATCTACATGTATTTTTTTCCTAGGTTCCCAATCATCAAAGTATTCGCCTGTCGCATCTAAATGTAGACTACTTAACGCCCATTCAAAAGAATTTTTCCTTAGTAAAGTAACAATTTTATCCACTTGCGGACTTATCCATTCAAGATATTCCATAGCTGTTTTATTGTCTGCACGATTGTCTGAGCGACTTATAAATTGATCCCAAACCATTACATCATTATATCTTTGAATATCTTTAGATAAAGTATTTTTATCTTGTGGCCAATTTATGTCTTTATGTCCATAATTTGTAAATGGCTCATGTATTATATAAAATCCATTTTTTTCTAAATATCTACTAAACGTATGTGAGCCTGTACGACTATATGTTATTGTTAAGACTTTCATATAGTCTACTCCCTTATTTGGCACAGGTGGCGAGATTCGAACTCGCTCAGCTAACGCACTGGTTTTGGAGACCAGCATACCTCTCCTACTGTATCGCACCTGTATATTTTTATTGGCTGGAACGATAGGACTCGAACCTATACTCTACGCTACCAAAAAGCGGTGCATTACCATTATGCTACGTTCCAATACTTGGTAGTCCCTACGGGAATCGAACCCGTCTTTCCAGGTTGAAAACCTGGCGTCCTAACCGATAGACGAAGGGACCACTGTGGCGGGCAGTTAGGGATTCGAACCCTAGGAACGCTATTAACGTTCGTCCGCTTAGTAGGCGGGTGCTTTAAACCACTCAGCCAACTACCCTAACAGTTTAGAAATACATACTCACTTGCGCCCTTGTGAGGCCTTGTCCCATACACTGAAAAGCAGGTGTATCTACTCCGGTATGTATTTCTAAACTGTTAAACTTACTATATTACATTTATTATTTATTGTCAAGCCTTTATTATGTACGTATATAAATATAGTTATGAAGTGCAAATGGCCATTAAATCATTTAAGTATTAGTAGTACAGGTGTCTATAGACCTTGTTGTGCATGGGAAGAAGGTGATGATCAACCAAACGTGAAAGATCATAACCTAGAAGAATACTTAAACAGTGATTTTTATAAAAAATTAATGACAAACATGAAAGCAGATAGATTTGGTTCTGGCTGTATGGAATGTATTGAAGACGAAAAAAGCGGTGTAAGCGGAATGCTTTACAACGGTGAAAAAAGGTATCCTGATAAAACTGAATTTAGTTTATGGGATATGGAAATTAAATTTGGCAATATATGTAATGCAGGTTGTATTATGTGTAGTGCGTATAACAGTAGTTTAATAGAGCAAGAAAACAAACAGAATCCAGAAATACTAAAATTTAGAAGAAACTTCACAAGCCCAGAAGGAAATTGGTTTGAGGATAAAGATAAATTTACTGAAATTGCATTGCTTGCATCCAAAGCAAATAAAATAAGGTTTACTGGTGGAGAGCCAACAGTTAGAGGACTTTTAGATGATTTCCTAAGTATTGTAGTAGAACACAATACAGATATGACTATACAAATAACAAGTAACGGTAGTAGCTTTAGTAAAAAGCTACAAGAATCTCTAACAAGATTTAAAGATGTTCGTATAAATTTGAGTATTGATGGATATGGAAAAGCAAATGATTTTATTAGATGGCCTATAAGATGGGAAAAACTAGAAAAAAATATTGATCAAATGCTGTCATATAAAAATATTAAATGTAATATTGAAACAAGTCTACAGGCTGCAAGTTTAGATAGCTTGCCTCAATTAATTGATTGGTGCGAAGGAAAAAATATACATTGGAATGCAAATAGTGTCTATGCTCCAGAATATTTACAACCGTTTCTGGCTAAACAAGAAATTATAGATAGTATTTACGAACTGAATAACGAAAAACTAAACAAACTGCTAGATTACAATAGTAGTAAATATGATAAAGATAAGTTACGTGTTAAGATGATTAACTACTACAATACATTATCTAAAATTAGAAATATAGATTGGAAGGAATGTTTTGATGTCTGACTTTTTAGAACATATAACTAACAAAATAGAACACGCTACAGTAGTCACAGATCCATGGAAGTATATCGTAATAGAAGATTTTTTGCCCGCAGACATCTATTACAACTTTTTAGATAAACATGAAAAATTAGATTGGGAAGATTTGTTTGACGAAGAAAGCAGTTGGTTTACTATAAAAAAACCTGATGAGGAGATGGATATTCTCAGAGGAGATTTATTTACACAATTACTTTTTAAAAAGTTTAACTTTGAACCTATAAATTATACAACCAAACAGTCGTTTAAGCACGACAACAGCAGCAATACATTACAGGTACCGCATAGAGATAAAGGTGAGTTTATTATGACATTACAAGTTTTTTTACAATCTCAATGCTATACTGATGGTGGTACGATAGTAATGAGTGACGAGGATACAGATATAATAGAACTTCCATTAGTTACAAATAGCTGTACAATATTTTTAACCAATAACAAATCTTGGCACAGAGTCGAACAACGCAATTATGAAAGAAAAAGTTTTTTACAAAGATGGATAGCAACTTAATACAAAAAATGCATGTTAGCATTTTGTACCCGTATAGAAATATTGCCTATAGCCCTAATAATGATCTAGAGCTTATGGAAGATATAATGCAGAATGGAATTATAGATCCTGTAATTCTAGGCGTTGGCGTATGGAGCAGAAAGGTTAGATTAGATACAGGCAATCATAGAATATACTTAGCACCTAAACTTGGAATTACACATTTGCCCGTAATTGCACGTGTACATAATTATTGTACTTTTGAGCCTGGTAATGGAGATCATAGTTATGACTGTCCATATATTACTCCAAAAAAGGAATGGCTTGACACAGATTACTATGCCAAGCCTAGTGATGTATTAAACTTAATGGAAATCTTAAAAAATATGTAATGGCGCGGTTGACGGGGCTCGAACCCGCGACCTCCGGCGTGACAGGCCGGCACTCTAACCAACTGAGCTACAACCGCATGTTGTTATTTTGGAGCGGGCGATGAGGGTCGAACTCACGACATTTTCGTTGGCAACGAAATGCTCTACCACTGAGCTACGCCCGCTTAATAAATGCTCCTTCAGTACTTTGCATGGCACTTAAAATTTCGTCCCATTGTTCTGGTGACATTAATACATTTGTATATAAGTCACTTTTAGCATTGTACTGTTCTACTTTTACACTGTCTTCCATAAAGCTAATAATGATTTCTTCATGTCTTCCTGCATCGTCTAATACACGAATTTCAGTACTATCAAAATTAAACTCTACAGTAAACATTAATTACACCAAGACTTTTTCTTATCACCGTAATATTCTCTAGCAAATCCTTTTTCAATAAGCAGTTTTCTAAGACTTTCTCCATCAAGCAAAACATCACCTAACACTCTTCCGCCAAACTTATCCCACTTGTAAATAGAAATCCTTATTTTTTGTGCTGCATTGATTCTGCTTTGTGTAAACTTACTAGCTTCTTCTCCATGCTTTGCTTCTAAATCACATTCTGCTCTCCAAGATTTTTCTGGAGTGTCTACGCCATAGATACGTAAACTGAGTTGTGTTTTTAGTGGAGCAGGTAAAAAATCGGCTTGAAATACAACAGTATCTCCGTCAATAATTCTTAAAATTTGATAATCATATGTTACCATTTTTACATCCTTTGCAAATGCAAAGGTGCCTAAAAAAATAAAAAAAGTTGTTACTATAAATTTCATGTTATTATCCTAAAGTAAGTGTCCGTATTTTTCTTCAAATTGTCCACGTTTTGTTTTGTATGTTTCTCTTAGTTCTTTTAAATACTGTCTTAATACATCACTACTTATGACATCACAATATCCTAAAATTTCTTTATACTGATCATACCAATCACTTTCAACTACAAGTTTATCTCCTTTGTAGTCTCGTATGAACAGTTTATTATTTTGGACACCTGGATGATTTTTGAATTGACTGAAAAGTCTTTCATCTGTAATGTCCATATCTATTTCATTTTTTCCTGCATCAATTGCATTCCAAAGATCCCAATGTAAAAAATTAAGTTGCCACATATGACGGAGTGTACCATTATCCCATAACTCTTGGCACTTATTATGATATTTGCCATACCAAATATCTTTCCAAGTTTCTATTAAGAATTTATCTTCCATCATAGTATGATCTTCATACCATATTTTACTATCAAAATCTATTTCTTCTTTTAACAATGGACGCAATGCATATCCAGAAATATAATGAAATGCATGATCAGCATCTGTACATTTAACAAGTATTGCTTTTTCTGTGTCAAATTCACATTGCTCAGTCCAATTTACCATACCAAAAAAATTACTCCAAACTACGTTATCATAATCATTTTCATATTGTCTAAACGGATATACACAATTTATTACACCCTTATCATCAGGAAGATTATTTTCTAGTAATTGATGTGTATGTTGATGCGTATCAATTAATTCCTGAGTAATATGTTCAAAAGGATCTCTTTGTTCTGCAACAATTTGACCTAAACCATTTGCAAAGTTTTTCCCAGGCAAATAGCATTGTGGCCCAAACCTTGAATCCTGTGCTAACCAATAATGTAGTATAGGACCACTGTTATTAATCATGCTAAAAATAGAAATCATTTTTTTACTTTCTTTTTGTTATGGCGGAGAGGGTGGGATTCGAACCCACGGAACCGTTAAGTTCATTGGTTTTCAAGACCAACGTAATCGACCACTCTACCACCTCTCCTTATATATTGGCTCCGACGGTAGGGGTCGAACCTACGACCAATTGATTAACAGTCAACTGCTCTACCACTGAGCTACGTCGGATCAAGAAAAGCCCCTACTAATAAAATTTTTAGCAGGGGCAAACTTGGTGGAGCCTAGCGGGATCGAACCGCTGACCCCCTGCTTGCAAAGCAGGTGCTCTCCCAGCTGAGCTAAGGCCCCATTAACTATCACACGTCCTTAAAATATTTATCGATAACTTCTAGACGATCATGCGCTTCAGCCATCTTATCTAATTCAATTTCGAGTGTCTCTACGATGTCACTATGCTCGCCAATACCAACTGGCTGATTAAAATACACAAGAACATTTGCCTTACGTTTTGCAATCTGCCCTTTGGCGTGTGCTTGTAGTGCTTCTAATAATTGTTTTTTCATATGTTCACCGTTTTTATTATCTATATATCTTGTTTTGTTTTCCGCTAAATGTGCCCCTACACTGTCCTGTTTTAAAATGCCTTACTTTAAAAGTAAGAGGGGTTCTCCTTAATTTAAGTAGTTCTGTCTTCCAAGTCCTATAAAGCTAACCGTGGCCTTATGCGTGTTTATTGAGTAACAACCCTATCTTGGTGCGTCTGGAGAGACTCGAACTCTCACTCTGTAAAGAACAGGTACCTAAAACCTGCGTGTCTACCAATTCCACCACAAACGCATTACTGGTGCTCCCACACGGACTTGAACCGCGGACCTACTGATTACAAATCAGTTGCTCTACCAACTGAGCTATAGGAGCGTTATATACAGTTTTATTTATCACTGATTAATATTTACCTGTACTCTAGCAGTAATTTTTTTACCTGGCTCTAACTTTGTAGAGCTAATAAATTCGTAACGATAGTTATCTAAAGATGGTACTTCAACAACTGTACGATAACCTTGTATAAAACGATTGGTTGTTTGTGTGTAAGTTGTTGAGCATTGTTGTTGCTGTTGGTAACCAACAATAACTCTTTGTGTATTTCTATTTTTGTCTGCTGACAACATGCCGCCAATTACTGCGCCTGCTGCGGCTCCTTTGTCATTACCTGACACGCCTTTACCTAGTAGTCCGCCAATAATCATGCCACCCAGTACATCAGCACCACTAGCACCGCCACCGCTTTGTGTTTGTCCGTAAATTGGTACATCTACAGTTTTACAAGTTTGTTGAGGAATACTTTGTGAACTTGTGTTCCAGATAGGATCACTCTTAAGAATATATCCGTCTCTGGTAATTGTTTGAGTTGCGGCCATAGCACATGCGCTTGTCAATGCCATTACGGCAGTAAGTGCAGTTATAATAAGTTTGTTCATCTTAATCTCCTTAAGAAAGTTCTGGAAACATTTGTTTCACATAATTACGGACAATAATTTTTGTTTCACTGTCCACGTTAAAAATAGACTCTGCAGGACTTGCATTACCTATTACTAAAATTTCATCCTTGGCAAGTTGAAATAATTGCCGTTTATTAAGACGCTGTACATTCATAAGATCAGCGTTATTATTCTTGATAGCACACAAAATGTAATCACCCACATCTGTGGCACTTAAAGGTATTTCAATTTTAGCATTTATACGCTTAACACCGTCAGCATATTGTGTTGCTCTCATTTTAAGTTACTCCATTAATCTTTGGTAATACATATAATATAACAGTAAGACACATAGGTGTCAAGTAAAAAAGGTTACTTTTTTTAATTTTTTTTAGCTGGTTGCATATCCGTTATTACCAAGCACTTGTTGCGCCCAAGGATATTTAGGTAGTCCAGTTC
>Ga0206677_10003365_pt1 | contig 13497 bp, 10 predicted proteins | sample M130m12015metaG_FD_155475 | JGI IMG/M metagenome (GOLD analysis project Ga0206677, IMG submission 155475) | Ammonia-oxidizing marine archaeal communities from Monterey Bay, California, United States - M1 30m 12015 | ecosystem: Environmental > Aquatic > Marine > Intertidal zone | place: USA... | reverse complement strand
CGACAGGCCTTTGGTATCTAATATCAATGTATTATTCCCTTCGTTGGCATGGATCATAATCGTCTCAATAAGTTTTCCTCTAACATCAATAACCTGAGCATACATTTTTTGCGCATTTTTAAGATCAAAAACAACTGAAACATCAGCCTCTGACGGATTTGGGTATAGACTAATATTGAAATCATCTCGCACCTCATTCAAACCAACAACAATATCATCAGAGGAGCCTCCTTCATACAAATTAATGTCATCTAGATAAAAGTTATTTCCACCTTCACCTTCAAATTTAAAACGCATCCTGAAATTTTCTACAAAATAGTCTGAAAAGACATTCCCCATGTGAACCGTAGTCCAATCCTGTTGAGAGCTAGGCTCCCAAAAAGATGATGAAACCTCACTTGATAAAGAATTCCCACCTAAGGTTTTTCTTTGCGCCCAATTCTCTCCACAATCTTTCGAAATAAATACTTTTAAAAATTCATAATTGGATGAAGATCTTTTACGGTATGCATATCTAAAACTCAAGGTTACTTGCCCCGTCTCAGGAACACCTGAAATATCTATAGGTGCTGAAATTAATTCATCAATATTTGATGGTTGTTGGCCGTAATTCAACAATTTAACACATTTATTTCCAGTGTGTCCAAATGATGTTTGCATACTAAAGGCATTGTTGTTATTTAAATTTTTGACTTCCCAATTTGTTAAATTTTCTAAGCTTGTATATGACTCAAAACCTTCCCAAAATGGCAATGTAGCCGCTGTAGGTAAAACCCGGATGTAATTGTCCTTGGTTTCAATGTCAGAAGAAGCCCCATCAGACGAATTTAACTTTACAGTGTACAAGCCCTCTTCGTTAAAAATGATACTTGGGTTTTGAGAATTGGCATCAGTTCCATTCGTGTAAGACCAACCCGTCGCTGGTGTTATGGTCCATAACCAACTCGATACAGCATTGTACGAGTCATCTGTAAATAAGACCTCATTTCCAGCACAGATTGTTGTTCTATCTGCATCAAAAGCTGCTTCACACAATACCAAAGCTCCTGTTGCACCTGTAGCATTAAGATTGTTTGTTTTCCACAAATTTGATCTTCCAGTACTTGAAACTTGAAGAGCCGCCCTCATTCTTGCAACTTGTCCAGCCGTAAACATTTTAGAACAATAAGAGTAGTCCATGTAATTTTCGACATTATCACGCATGTCAAAACCCCAATAAGCATTGTCTCCATTACAAGAGTTAGAATTTATATTACAAGAAGTTACACCTATACATTCGGGAGTATCCTGAACACCATCATCAGTATTACAATTACTCGGTAAATTAGGATTGTTAGTACCACCCCATGGATGAGACAAATTCAACCAGTGTCCAACTTCATGGGTTAATGTACGACTCGCCCCTATGCTGCCCGTTCCAATTGAACCAACATAATCGTGTAGTACCCATATTCCATTCGTCATACTTGTCGCATTCCATACTCCTGGGTTCGTTGTGTAACCTGCAGCTCCTCCTATTTCACCACATACAAAAATGTTTAAATATTTATTTCCTGCCCAAGATTGATTATACACATCATTCCCTTGCACTATGGTACCAACCTGGCTTCCTCCATCGTCGCCCTGATAGCTCATAGGCGAGCTTGTTCTTGTTATTCCTTTGAAACAACTTCCATTAGGAGCTTTGGTTGCGAGAACAAATTCAATCTCAACATCTGACGGAAAACCAATAAAATCAGGGTGTACGTTTGCGGTATCTGCATTTTGTTTTCTGAAATCTCTATTTAAAAGAGACATGGCATCATAAATTTGCTCATCTGATATGTTTTCAACTCCTTCATTGTGTAGGACATGAAAAACAACTGGTATTTTATATATGGTGCCTTTTTGGGTTGGCTCCTTTAATTTTTGCTGAAACTCCAATTCTCCTGGCTTATTCATTTCGATGAACTCCGAACTTTTTATAAGTTCAGCCATTTTAATGTGCTGGTGACAATATTCGACAGTTTCTCCATCACGTGCATTGGAAGGATCAAATTTTCTGGTGTTTTGGGCGATACTGTGTAATGAAGAAAAAAGGATTGAACACAGTATTAAATAGGTTATTTTCATGTATATAGTTTTATTTTAAACGTTTTTATTTGGTAAAGGTTTGCTAAAATAAACAATAATAATTTTCTAAAAAATAAATAATGAATTTCGGTTGCCAGTCAATACGAGAATATTTCACTGTCTAATTCTACAAATAATTACATTTGTATATGAAATCAAGAAAAGCAATTGATACGCTTTCAATAGCGACAAAATTAGTTTTACCGAACGACACCAATACCATTGGTAATTTGTTCGGAGGTGAGCTCCTAGCTTGGATGGACGTTATTGCGAGTGTTTCGGCACATCGGCACTGCCGAAGAGTTGTTGTTACCGCATCAGTAAACCATGTTTCTTTTAAAAAACCGATAAAAGAGGCCTCAATAGTAACCTTAGAAGCTAAGGTTTCTAGATCGTTTTATTCGTCAATGGAAATTATAATTGATGTCTATGTAGAAGACCGCGTAACTGGAGAAAAGGAGAAATGTAATGATGCCATTTATACTTTTGTCGCGGTTGATCAAAATGGAGGACCTATTCAAGTTCCAGAACTTATTCCTGAAAGTAAAGAAGAAAAAGATCGATTTGAAGCCGCTTTGAGAAGAAAACAGTTGAGTCTGATTTTAGCAGGAAAATTAAAGCCCAATGAAGCTTCTGAGCTGAAAAAACTATTTTTAGAAAACAAATAAACAAAATGAGTAAATTCCAAAATCTAATAGATGCTTATGGTGTTAGCCATAAAAACAAAACAAATAAGCTTATTCACTGGGTTTGTGTTCCTGCAATTTTTTTTAGTATTGTCGGTCTAGTATCAGTAATTCCATTTCCTATGGAGGTCGAATTAATACAAAATATTGCATTGAATTGGTCCTTTCTCGCGCTTGTACTCGTCTTGATTTACTATGTCTCGTTGTCCATTCCTATTTCAATTGGGATGACTTTTTTTTCGTTGTTCTGCATTTATTTGTGTGGACACCTCAATACCTTTAATCACCCTGGTTGGATTTATCTGGGTGTTTTTGCAGTAAGCTGGGTGTTTCAATTCATTGGGCATCGTATTGAAGGGAAAAAACCCTCCTTCCTTCAAGATATTCAATTTCTACTTATCGGACCTGCTTGGCTGATGCATTTTATATACAAAAAACTAAACATCCGTTACTAATGAAGCTTATCTTTTTATTTCTTTTCATAGGGTTTTATGGCTATTCTCAATCTCCTCATGGGGATTGGTATGCGACATTAAAAGCTGCGAACCTCCCCTTGGTATTTCACATCCAAAAAGATGGAAAGAAGACGATCATATCCGTAGATTCTCCGAAACAAAAGGCTTTTAACATGCCTGCAGAAATCTCCCTTTTTAAAGACAATCAACTATCCATATTGATGAAAAACCTAGGTGTGACATTTGAAGGAACATACTATACCGACTCTATCTCGGGACTATTTCAACAAGGGGTAATTGTCGAAAAGATGACTTTTTTAAAGAAACCAGAAGAATCTGAAGAAATCAAACGACCACAAAACCCAAAACCTCCTTACAATTACGACATTGAGGATGTGAAGTTTATGAATTTAAAGGACTCTTTTTATTTGGCAGGAACCCTAACCCTGCCTCGCTCTGAAAACACTTTACCCGCAATTGTGTTGGTAAGTGGTAGTGGACCTCAAAACAGAGATGAAGAAATGCTAGGACACAAGCCATTTTGGGTACTCGCTGATTACCTTTCCAATTTAGGCTATGCGGTTTTACGTTACGACGATCGCGGAACCCATGAATCAAAAGGTACTTTTAGCTCTGCTACTACTTTCGATTTTGCTCTTGATGCCGAATCTGCTGTTGAATATTTGCAGCATCGAGAGGATATTGATGCAAGTAAAATAGTTGTCATGGGGCATAGTGAGGGTGGTATGATCTGTAATATTTTAGGTGCCAGAATCAAGGACCTATCTGGCATTGTTTCTCTTGCAGGGACCTCTATCAGAGGGGATTCTATACTTCAAATTCAAACAAGACTGATTTCGGAAAGTAAAAATGCATCTGAATCAGAATTAGAGATCACCCAAGGCTACAATAAAGAAATATTTAAAGCAATAGTAGCCTCAGCGTCTACTGAGGAAGCCAGGATGGATATAAAAAAAATATCAAAGAAGTGGACAAAAACAATGTACAAAAACAACATTATCAAAAAACGCGAAAAAAAAGAGCTTATTCATTCTGTTCAGCAGACCATGCTAAATCCATGGATGTATGAATTCGTAAAGTATTCACCAAGTAAGGATATTAAAAAAATAAATTGTAATGTTCTTGTGATTATCGGTTCCAAAGACATTCAGGTTACGAGTAAAGAAAATATTGAAGGATATAAAAACCTCTTACCTAAAAACAGAAAATTGCATACCGTTAAGGAATTAAAAGGACTCAACCATTTATTTCAAAAATGTACGACCTGCACAGTAAGTGAATATGGGCAACTCAATGAAACATTTTCAATGGATGCGATGGAAGAAGTTCGGGATTTCCTGGAAGAAATATGGAAATGATTAACCAAGAAATTTCATGATCTCTGCAGGCTCATGAGCCATGCAATTGAAATGTCCTTTTGGACATTGATCGTATCCTATTTTCGAACAAGGCCTGCATTTCAAATCGCTCCTCTCAATGATTGCATCATTCGAATTCTTGGTATTCCGATATGGATACATGCCAAATTTGGGCGTCGTATTTCCCCAAATACTTACAATTTCAATTTCAAAAAAAGAAGCAATATGCATCAAGCCCGTATCTCCTGTAATTAATTTGTCTGATTGCTTTAGAATACTCGCAGATTGCAAAATGCTAAAGCCTCCGGCACAATTCACAATGGTCTTATTTGAAAACGCTTCTAGTAGCTTTGATCCGATTTTTGCATCATTTGAGTCTCCAAGCAATGCGATTGGAACGTTGATATGATCAATGATTTTTACTAGAAGTTCGTATGGTATTTTTTTTGTGTTAAATTTTGCTCCTAAAGCAATACAAAAAAACCTTTCAGGCACACTATTAAAGATGTTTTTTAAATCAATATGAGCGCCCGCCGGTATTGAAAAAGGGTTTCTCTTAATTGCTTGATTTAATCCCAAGGATTTTAAGGATTCAAAATAGCGATCTACGACATGTTGATCCGGAAGAGTATCGAGCTTAAACGTAGTCAATATTTTTTTTCTAACATTTAACTTATTAAACCGGTACACTCTTTTCCCATTAAGAATCGATACAGAAATACTTCGAATGTTTTTATGGAGATCGATAATAATATCAAACTTCTGATTTGAAATCCATTTTCTCGTGTCGCTTAAAGAACCATTATAGGTATGTGAATAATCAATATCTTTATTTGCAGATAAGAGTTGAATAAAAGAAGCTTTAGAAAGGAAAGAAACATGAGCATTAGGGAATTTCTCTTTTAGCGAAGTAACCACCGGAAAAGTCAACACGATATCTCCTATCGAGCTAAAGCGTATAATTAAAACTTTCACTTGTATTAATTAAACTTTAAATTCACCTGGGTTCCTTTACCACCTTCAGATTGAAACTTTCCTGAAATCCCAGTCATATTCATGCGGTATTGCATATTTGCGAGACCAAGTCCATGTTCTACATTATCAATCTCAAAACCATCGCCATCATCTTGTATTAAAATGGATATATTTCCAGATTGATCTTTTGTCATCTTAATGGTGAACACGCTCGCGTTTGCATGTTTAATAGTATTATTAAACAACTCCTGAATGATTCGATATAAATTGAAGTTATCAATAGAGTGCATATCTGACTCTACGATTGATTCATCCATTTCCAATCGAAATTCAATTTCACCTACGGCATTAATACGGTGAGCAAATCTTTCCATAGCATTAATGAATCCCGCCTCTAATTCGGGAGGCAATAAATTATATGCAATCTCTTTTACCTCGCGAATACAACTTTGGAGTAAGTTCCCAAGCTCATTGTAATTTGATTTTTGCTCCTCGTTAACTTCAAGGTTTTGAAACAAGAGATTTAAAAGTACCATTTGCTGGCCCAACCCATCATGCAGCTCTCTTGCAATTTTTTTCTTTTCAGATTCTTCTGCGTGAGAAATAATATCAAATTTTCTCTTTTCAAATTCAAGTTCTTTCGTTCTGTCAATGATTAAAGCAATAAATTCACTCTTGCCAGAGTCTGACTCAATTTGACTGATTTCAATGTCGACTGTGATTTCCGTACCATCACTTCTACTTTGGACAAACCGTCCTCCACTCGATGTGATTACGTCATCCTTATTAGAACCCGAATTAAATGAAGTTAAACGCTTGCCCACAAGCTCTTGGTCAGAAACTTTATATAAGTCCTGCGCTGCATTATTTACAAGCTCAATGGTCATCTCATCGCCAATCAATTGAATAATTGGCAAAGGGGACTTTTTAAAAACATCTTTAAACTTTCGTTCTGATTTTTGAACCTTTATGCTTAATTGTCTTCTTAACAAACCATATTTGATGGTTTTATTTAATATTTGAGCATTTAAGTCTCCCTTTAAAACGTAATCCTGACCACCCTTTGAGACAATTTCTAAAGCGATGGATTCATCATCCATTCCAGATAGTACAATCACGGAGGCAAGAGGAAAGAGCTCGTTTATTGAGTCATAGGTTTCTACTCCGGAAGAATCCGTTATATTCAGGTCTAACAAGATGACATCCGGCTCTTGATATTTTCTAATCTCTTTTGCTTCACCAATAGAATCAATCGAGATAATATTTTCGAGAGAAATTCCAGAGGTGCTCAGCTGAAACTGAACCATCTCCGCAAAAACCGCGTCATCCTCTATGATTAATATTTGTGCTTCATTCATGATTAATAGCTATTGCGAATCAAAACCCTATCATTGTCAACGACCTCACGAATTCCTGAACGAAAAGAATCCAACTCCTCAGCAGCTATACAATCTGTAGGAAATGATAATTGTAAATCTTTAATGTAATCAAAATATACAGATTCTTTTCCAATAGTTACCTGTCTCAAACCTGACAAGTATACAATAGTGACCTCCCTGTCAGAAACGATCACGGCTTTGGATGAGATTCCAACTCTAAATTTATTTTTTATCCCAAATAAAAGAAATAAGATGCTCTCGATTGAAAAACAGAAAAGAACAATTCCAGGGTAGTGATGTTCTCCGGTAACTTTAAACATAGCATAAGCAATAGCGGACATGATACCCGACTCAAGTAACATATAAACGACTATGCGCTGGGCTCTGCCCTTACTCACAACCTTATTCCACTTGAACCGTTCTTTTTTATTGACAATAAGTAAACCCATCCATCTGCGAATACTTCGCCATATGAGTAAAACAAAAAACAGTAATGCAAAGCCTAAAAATAGATACCCCTGGTAAGGAAGCTCGCTTCCCGTAGTGTGAAGAAAATCAATTGGTACATCAAAACCTATATACACCGTTAAGCACAATAATGGTATGGTGAAAAATATCAATAAACTATTTGTAAAACTATTCATTTGGGATCATTTTCAACTGACGTTTTAACATTAAGATTTCTTCTTTTGTGTCCTCATTCTTTTTATTCACCTTATCAAATAATTTCTCGGCACCCTTAGATACTGAAAAATAACCAAGATTGGTTTCTGATTGTAAAATATCATTTTCCAAAGTAGAAATTCTCTTACGCAGATTGTTTTTCTCTTTAAAGAAAATGTCTTTCCTATTTTCCATCAGCGCATAGGAATCAATTTTCAATTTAAATATAGTCAGCTCCACTTGTTCAGGTTGAATTTTAAGACCTTTGACTTTCTCTTTTAACACAGCAATAAAATCAGATAAAACATGACTTGATTTATCTTTTCGAACTGGCCCTATGGCTACGAAAGACTCTATGTCTTCCTGAAGGTTTTGCTCTGAATAATCTTTTGGCAATTCCTTGTTCTTAAAAGAGGCTATTGCCTCATTTTTCGCCTTTAAATTTTCCTCAAGCGATTTTTTATGTTCATTTGAGACCTCTTCTTTCTTATTGAAAAACTGATCACAAACTTTTCTGAATTCTTCCCAAAGAGAACGTTCGTATCTCCCTGCATTTTTTGTTGTTTTCCACTTCTTTTGAAGATCAATTAATCCTTTTGTTGCCGCTTGAATGTCTTCTGAATTATTAAACTCAACTGCTCGAGATATTAATTCTTTTTTCACGTCTCTTGCTTGCTGATCAACTTCATCTTTTGATTTAAAAAACACCTTTCTTTCATCAAAGAAAGAGTTACACAAGCTTCTAAATTCCTTCCAGATTTTATCATTGTCTTTTTTTGAAGCGAAGCCTATTTTTTTCCAATCTTCTTGTGCTTTTTTAATCTCATTCGTGAGATTGTTCCATTGTTTGATATTTCTCGACTCAGCCCCTTCTTGAATCTTGCTTTTTAGAGAAGCTATAATTTCTCTTTTCTTTTTTAGATTATCATTTTGAATCTGGCGATATTCATCATAATGTTTGTTTATTTTATCGTAAATAGAACGAACGGCTTCCCAATAGCTTGTCTTTAATATTTCCCATTCTTCATTATTTACAGGACCGATGTCCTCCCAATCATCTTGAAGAGAACGAAGTGATTTTTCAACTTCTCTTATTTGACTTTCTCCATTTCTAAGAGATTGTAGTTTATGAATAATCTCTTGCTTTCGTTGGGCGTTTCTTTTGTAATCATGATCTTTAATTTCACGATACATGTTTATGTTATAAAAAAATATTTCGCGAAGCCTTGAATATTCTTTTTGTACACCATCCCTTTTAATTCTAGGAATGTCACCTATCTTCTTCCAGGTTTCTTGTATCGTATTGAACACTTTAAAGGCTGATCCTATATTTTCCTCATTTTCAACGAGCGTTTTTAGCTCTATGATCAGGGTGTTTTTTTGCTTTAAATTGGCCTCTTCTAGTTGATTTTTTAGCTCAATCTGTTTCTTCCGATTTTCTTTGTAATTCCCATAAAGGAGGTAAAATTGTTCTTTAATAATCGAAAAATCAATTTGCTCTATTGTTTCTCCTTTATCCTTAGCTTTTAGAACCTCAACTTGTTGACTGCCTTCTGATTTCAACAACCAATCATCAAAATCAACTTTGAGCTGATTGACCTCTCTAATATTAGAAATCAAGTCATCTTCACCAACTTTAGCGATAAGCTTTTCTATTAATTCATTTTTCATTTTACCAAAACATTCATATCAAAATCTGCTAAACTCACGAACCTTTCAATTCGTGATAATATTTCTTCGTTTTTTAAATCTAACAGTCTTTCCGTTCCAAATTTCTCAACACAAAAAGAAGCCATTGCAGAACCATAAATTACGGCTCTTTTTAGGTTTTCAAAAGACAAGTCACCAGTGGAAGATATATATCCCATGAACCCACCAGCAAAAGTGTCTCCCGCACCGGTTGGATCAAAGACCTCTTCCAATGGTAAAGCTGGAGCAAAAAACACTTCATCTTTAACAAAAAGCAACGCGCCATGTTCACCTTTTTTGATAATCAAAATCTTCGGGCCCATTTCTCTAATCAACCTGGCTGCTTTTACAAGAGAATATTCTCCACTTAATTGACGAGCTTCCTCGTCATTAATAATTAATAAGTCAACCATAGAAATGGTCTTTTCAAGGTCTCCCATTGCGATGTCCATCCAAAAATTCATTGTATCCATCGCTATGAGTTTCGGTCGCTTATTCAATCGCTCAATGACTGTGCTTTGAACCAACGGACTCAAGTTTCCAAGCATTAGGTATTCAGAATCTTGGTATTCCTCAGGTACGATTGGGTCAAATTTTTCAAGAACATTCAGCTCAGTTATGAGCGTATCTCTACTATTCATATCGTTGTGATATTTTCCAGACCAAAAAAAAGTTTTTTCCCCTTCTTTTACCTGTAAACCTTTGGTGTCAATTCCTCGACTGTTCAAGTCATTCAAGGTTTCTGTAGGGAAATCGTCACCAACAACAGAAATAATACTCTGATTTTTCTCAAAATATGATGAGGCCAATGCTATAAAAGTTCCCGCTCCACCAATAATTTTATCGGTCTTTCCATAAGGTGTTTCAATAGCGTCAAATGCAACGCTTCCAACAGTCAATAAACTCATTTTTCTAATTTTAAGACTCAAAGATACGCAAATTGGCACTTACTTTAATAAATAAAAATTTAGGTTTGTTTAAGTGAAATAGAACATTTCATCTCGCGCAATTTTGTAATTTTAAGCAAATGAATAAACGAATACTCCTTATTCTTGTCTCTGTACTCAGCTTTTCCTTACAAATTATGGGACAGCAAAACGATTCGGCAGAAGAGCTGATTAAAAAATTCAATCAAAATTCAAAAAAATCACTTGTCGCCAATGATGAATTGATTACTGATCTTAAATTAAACTTGAAAAATGAAAAGATTCTGAATAATGATAAGGTTCTTATTCTGGACTTATTATTATCTCATTTTTTAGAAAAAGGCGAACTAATTGAGTTTAAAAGACTTTATCAAAATAACCTGACTTTACTAAAAAAAGACCCTTTAAAAATGTATTTCTGGGAAAGTGTTTCTTCCAATTATTCAAGAGCATATTTAAAGAGCTTGTCTGCCGCTAAAAAACATCTAAATGAAGCAATAAAAATAAAAAATAATGACGAAATCTCAAAAGCATATAGGATTCTTGCCGTTTCAAATATGTTTTTGAACAACAAAGATTCATCACTTTTTTATGCCAATTTATCATTAAATTTTGCTCGCAGATCGTCAGCCGAAGATGCGGTTTTAAAAACTTTCAAAACACAATCCGAAATTTATAATCATTTTGGAATGATCGGACAAAGCACTTCCGTTCTCATTAAATTTATTGATCAAGCTGAAGAGAATAGAGACGACAAAAACATTTGTTGGGGTACCATTCAAATTGCCGAGAAATCGTTTCAGATTCGTTACTACAATGAAGCAAAAACTTACTATAGAAAAGCACTGAGTATTGCTGAAAAAAACAATGCGATTTTTTACAAATCTGTGATTTATAGAGGACTATCTGAGGTAGCCCTAGCGCTGCAAGATGATCAAGAATCTTATGCTTATCTAGAAAAATGTCTACCCCTAATTAAAGAATGGGAAGAAAGTACAAACCTTCCTTTGACCATGCTCACCAAGGCTAAAATATTAATCTATCAAAACAAATATGAGCAAGCCAATAATGAATTGGCAACTGCAAGAAGTCAATTTGAACAACTCGGAGATGAAGTCGGAAAAGCGGTCACACTGCATCTTATCGGGCAATTGTTCTTTAAACAAAAAGAATGGAAGCTTTCCGAAAGCTATTTCAATAAATCGTTAACTCTTCTTGAAAATTATGAGTTCAATTCTTACCGCTTGGAAAACCATAAGTTCCTTGCCGAAGTTTATGCAAGAAAACAAGAATTTTCTCGAGCTTATTCCAACCTCCAAGAATATCAAAAATATACAAATATAAATTCGTCAATATCTAGCACCAAGGCCATCAATGAATTGACGCAAATGTACTCTCGCGAGCTTCGAGAATATAGAATCAAAGAACAAGGACAGGTGATTTCCAATCAGCAAAAGGAAAAGGAACTCCTAGCCTTAAAAAGTGAAAAACAGTTTTCGACAATTATCCTCATAGTTATCGTATTAACCTCCATAATTATCATTTCTATTATTTATTACCGACAACTCAAGATCAAGCAGCAAACTCAGGAAATAGAAATGTCTCAAACCTTATTAAGGACGCAAATGAATCCACATTTTATTTTTAATGCAATGTCTGTAATACAAGGATATATATACGAAAATGACCCCAGTAAATCTTCTAAATTCTTAGTCAGTTTCTCAAAATTAATTCGACTTATTTTAGAAAATTCCCCAAAAGAATTCATCACAATCGAAACCGAAATTGATATCCTTGATAAATACCTAAAAACGCAAAAATTAAGATTTGAAAATCGATTTGATTTTAAAATTTCAGTACCTGATGAGCTTGTCTTTAAGAAAGTGCTCATTCCACCCATGATTACACAGCCTTTCGTTGAAAATTCAATTGAGCATGGACAACTTAATATTGTCGAAAATGGTCACATTCACATAGAATTTAAAGAACAAAACGAAATGCTCTATGTGAAAATTGAGGACAATGGAGTTGGTCGTAAGGAATCTGAAAAAAGGAACTCAAAAAAAGACCACAAGAGCATGGCGCTCAACATCACAAAAGAAAGAGTGAAAATTCTCAATAAAAAATACCGATCAAAAGCGACTGTTGAAATTGGAGATCTACAAGAAGGTAAATATAGTGGAACTCTCGTCGAATTAAACCTTCCATTACTTACGGAAAAGATTAACTTAGATTAACTATGAAAAAGATCCTTATTATTGACGATGAAAACAAAACGAAAGATTTCATTAAAAAGCTTTTGATTTCATTTGGACACAAATTTGAAATCTATACCGATGGTTCGAATGTGGAAACAGGAATTCAGGCCATCAATAAAATAAAACCTGACTTGGTATTCTTAGACATTCAAATGCCAGACGGAAATGGTTTTGATGTTTTAAAAGGAGTGAAGGAAAAAGATTTTGAAATCATCTTCATTACAGCATATCAAGAATATGCCATACAAGCCATTAATTTCAGCGCCCTAGCATATATATTAAAACCGATAGATGTTGAGGAATTAGAATTGGCGGTTGATAAGGCCTTAGATAAGCTCAATAAAAAGAACAATGAAGTTCAATTTAGTGCCTTAGAAAACAATGCGGATCGAAATAAGAAAAAGAAACTCGTTTTAAAAACCCAGGAAAGTGTTTATGTCTTGGAGCTGAAAGATATCGTACGCTGCGAAGCTGATAAGAACTACACCTCTTTTTTCTTAAATTCTGGCAAACGAATTTTAGTGTCAAAAACATTAAAAGAATACGATTTGCTCTTATCTGGACACTCTTTTTTCAGAGTACAGCAATCTCACCTAGTAAATCTTGATTTTATTGACCGATACGACAAGATAGATGGCGGAGCGGTAATAATGAAAGATGGTAGCTCAGTACCATTATCCCCTGCAAAGAAAGAGCAGTTTTTTCACATAATAGAAAACCTATAAAGCTTGATTTAAATCTTCCATCAAATCCTCAGCATCCTCGATTCCTACACTTAATCGTATCAAACTATCAACAACACCACTTTTTTCTCTGTCCTCTTTAGGGATTGCAGCATGTGTCATTGTCGCAGGGTGTCCAATTAACGATTCTACTCCTCCCAAAGATTCAGCCAAGGCAAATAGCTTTACCTTTTTAACAAATCCTAAGGCGTCCTCTAATTTGTTACCGATAAGTGTGAAGGAGATCATACCA